>ERZ773054.1112-NODE-1112-length-17569-cov-48.311237_pt1 | contig 17569 bp, 14 predicted proteins | sample MGYA00580630_ERZ773054 | MGnify/ENA primary metagenome ERZ773054 (study PRJEB29015, sample SAMEA2737994) | human oral metagenome | biome: human oral; feature: human-associated habitat; material: dental | place: China | collected 2115 ... | reverse complement strand
TGGTGTCGGCAAGGGCGCCACGGTCGCCCCGTCGGCAGGTCAGTCGGCCCCCACGTCGGCTCAGCCCGGCCAGGTTCCGGCCGCGCCGGCCGGTACCGACGTACCGGCGGAGCAGACCTCCGTCATGCCGGCCTCCTCCGTTGCCGAGGAGGCCGTGGCCCCGACCTCCGACCCGCAGCAGGCCGAGTCCCAGGCCGTGCCGGAGCAACCGGCGAGCGACACCTACGTCCAGGTCACCGGGCCGACGAACCCCATCCCGAACGTCCTGTCGACCGCCTCCGAGACCGTCCCCGGGCCTGCACCGGTCCCGGCAGAGCCCTTCACCGGCAGCTTCGCGGTCTTCGAGGATGACGAGGAGGAGATCGACCCCGAGGTCGCTCGCCGGGAGCAGCGCACCACCAACAGCGTTCTGGCCACTTTGGCCGTCATCGTCGTCGTCTTACTGGTGGCCGCCAGCTACATCATTTACCGGACGATCGGCATCCCCTTCGCGGACGAGGACCGCGCGGCCGCTGACACCGTTCCCTCGGCCAGCGCCCAGGAGGCCGGCGGCGGGGGCGGCCAGACGCAGCAGCCGGCTTCTACGACACCGGCTCAGACACCGACCCAGGACACCAAGCCTGAGATCGTCAACGTGAGCGTCGTTGACGAAGCCAGCAGTGGCTTTGCCTCCTCTCAGGCTGGAACCCTCACCGATGGTGACACGAGTAAGGAATGGTCCTCTCACTACTCCGCGAGCCCCGAGACCGCGCCAATCGATATCACGCTCAACCTCAAGAGCCCTGCCAAGGTCTCGCAGATCGAGATCCAGGGCACCCACGAGGGTGGTCAGATCGAGGTCCACGCCTCCAACGCCAACGGTCCGCTGCTCACCCATGGGCCCTTCGCCTCAGGAACGACGACCCTCCCCATCGACAAGCCCCAAGACGTGGATACCATCGTCGTGCGGATCACTAAACTTCCCATGAGCCCGGGAGCCGATCGCCCCTACAGAGCAACTGCGACTGAGATCACATTCAAATAAGTCCCTCCCTGGGAACAGGCTGCATTGATCACCAGTTGCACTAGGCGACCGCCCACCGCGGCTACCGTCCGCTCATCAGGAGAGTCATGATTCACGACGTCGTCATTGTCGGCTCCGGCCCCGCCGGCTACACGGCCGCCATCTACGCGGCCCGCGCTCAGCTCAACCCGGTCATCCTGGCCGGTTCGGTCACTGCGGGCGGCGCGCTGATGAACACCACCGAGGTGGAGAACTACCCCGGCTTCATCGAGGGGATCATGGGCCCCGAGCTCATGAACCAGATGCAGGAGCAGGCCGAGCGCTTCGGTGCGGAGATCCGCTACGAGGACGTCACCGCCCTCGAGCTGGAGGGCGACGTCAAGCGCGTCACCACCTCCGACGGCGCCTACGAGGCCCGCACGGTCATCATCTCCACCGGCTCGGAGTACCGGCACCTGGGGGTCGACGGGGAGGAGCGCCTCTCCGGTCATGGCGTGTCCTACTGCGCCACCTGCGACGGGTTCTTCTTCAAGGACCAGGACATCGTCGTCGTCGGCGGTGGGGACTCGGCCATGGAGGAGGCCACCTTCCTGACCCGCTTCGCCCGCTCCGTCACAGTGGTGCACCGCCGCGACGAGCTGCGCGCCTCAGCCGTCATGGCCAAGCGCGCCCAGGAGGACCCGAAGATCTCCTTCGCCTGGAACTCGCGAGTCGTTGAGCTTCACGGCGAGGACTCCCTGACCGCCGTCACCCTGGAGGACACTGTCACCGGGGAGCGCCGCCGGCTTGAGGCCTCGGGTCTGTTCGTCGCCATCGGGCAGGTGCCGCGCAGTGAGCTCGTCACCGACGTCCTCGACCTCGACGAGGCCGGCTACATCAAGGTCGAAGCGCCTTCTCAGCGCACCCGTATCCCCGGGGTCTTCGCCTGCGGTGACGTCGCCGACCCCACCTACCAGCAGGCGATCACGGCGGCCGGTTCCGGCTGCCGTGCGGCCCTGGACGCCGAGCACTACCTGACCACTCTGCAGGCCTGAGGGCCGGCTGCCTCCACTCAGCACAGGGCGGAGTCGGCACCGCCGACGTCGCATCGCCGGCCCCGTCCATCCTGACTCACCCACCCACAACGTTCGAGGAGAACAATCATGTCCGAGGCTCTCGCCGTCACCGACGCCACCTTCGAGGAGGAGGTCCTCAAGTCCGAGGTGCCCGTCGTCATCGACTTCTGGGCCCAGTGGTGCGGCCCCTGCCGCCAGATGGCGCCGATCGTGGACGAGGTCGCCGCCGATTTCGGTGACAAGGTCAAGTTCGTCAAGGTGGACGTGGACGCCAACCCGGCCACCGCCCGCTCCTACGGCGTGCGTTCCATTCCGACTTTCGCGGTGATGCGCGACGGCGAGGTCTTCCACCAGTTCAGCGGCTCGCGCCCCAAGGCCTCCTTCAAGTCGGAGGTGGAGAAGGTCCTGGCCTGACGCCGGACTCCCACCAGCCGCCATCTGCCGATTCGACGCCGGTCCTGCCCAGTCATCCTTCTCGGAGCAATGGGCGGGGCCGGCGTCGTCTACGAGAGATCTGATGACGTGTCTCGTCGTAGGCGGGGCTCGTCTGTCGTCCGCGGTCTCCGCCCCGTAGAATCGCTCCGGAATCGCGGCGGTTTCACGGCGCGCGACACGGCAAGAAGGCAGCACATGCAGCACACCCAGTACATCTCGACCCGCGGCCGAATGGCACCGGCCGGGTTCATGGACGTTCTTCTGGCGGGCCTGGCGCCCGACGGCGGCCTGGCGGTCCCGGATCGGCTGGAGTTTCTCACCGCGGATCGGCTGGAGAACTGGCGGCCGCTGGGATACGCAGATCTGGCCACCGAGATCATCGGACTGTTCGCCACCGATGTTCCACGTGACGACCTGGCCGCACTGACCCGGGCCGCCTACGGCGAGCCCCGGTTCCCGCAGCCCGTCGTCCCAGTGACCGCTCTCGGCGACGTCGCCGACGGTTTGGTCCTCGTGGGTCTATCCGAGGGGCCGACGATGGCCTTCAAGGACCTGGCCATGCAGTTTTTGGGGCAGGCGATTCCCTATGTGCTGGCCAAGCAGGGCAGGGTCCTCAACATCCTGGGGGCCACCTCCGGAGACACAGGTTCGGCGGCCGAGCACGCCTTCCGGGGTCAGGAGGGCGTCAGCGTCTTCATGCTCTCGCCGGCTGGCCGCATGAGCCCAGTGCAGCGGGCCCAGATGTACACCCTCCAGGACGCCAACATTCATAACATCGCAGTGCGGGGCGTTTTCGACGACTGTCAGGCGCTGGTCAAGGCCCTGAGCAATGACGCGGATTTCAAAGAGGCTCACCACCTCGGGGCCGTCAACTCCATCAATATCGGCCGGATCGCCGCGCAGGCCGTCTACTACGTCTGGTCCTGGCTACGAGTGACCGACGCAGTGGAGGAGGGGGCACGCGCCGGCTACCGCGTGGACGTGTGCGTCCCCTCGGGCAACTTCGGCAACATCTACGCCGGGTTCCTAGCCCGGTCCATGGGCGTACCGATCCGCCGACTCATCCTGGCCACCAATGAGAACAACGTCCTCGAAGAGTTCTTCACCACCGGTGTCTATCGGCCGCGCTCGGCGACGGACACGCTGGCCACCTCCAGCCCGTCGATGGACATCTCGAAGGCCTCCAACCTGGAGCGCTTCATCTGGGCGCTGCTGGGACCAGAAGTCTTCGTACAGCGCTGGGCGGAGCTGGAGGCTACCGGCACTCTCGATCTGCGCGATCAGCTCTCACGCCTGGGAGAGGAGTTCGGTTTCGTGGCAGGAAGGTCGTCGCACGCGGATCGGCTGGAAGCCATCCGCACCGTCAAGGAACGCTCCGGCCGTCTCATCGACCCGCACACGGCCGACGGCATCACGGTGGCACTGCGCACCATGGAACCTGGTTTTCCAACCCTCGTCATGGAAACGGCCAAGGCCGCGAAGTTCCCGCAGACCGTGGCCGAGGCACTCGGGAAGGAGCCGGAAACCCCCGTCATCATCGCAGACCTGCTCACTCGGCCTCAGAAGGTGGAGACGATCGACAATGAGGAGGCCCCCTTGCGCGCTCTCATCGAGGAGCGGGCTCTGACCTCCTGAACCGGGGTCGATCCCCTTGGGGGGCCGCACCTGACGGCACCGCGCCGTGCATCGCTTCGGTGATGCACGGCGCGTCCTCATCTGCTGCCGTCGTCTCATGAGAAGCCGGTTCGGGCTCTCCTTGTTTCACGTGAAACACTGCGGATTACTCCCGGCCTGACCGTGTCCTGCCCGATGGCTCAGCGTGGCAGACTTGGGCTTACGGACGCAGTCATAGCGACCAAGGAAGGACCGCAGGTGAGTGAGGACAACAACCAGGTGAAGGGGAACCGGCTCGATCCGTGGCTGGACAGCTATGCCGCGCGAGCTCATGGTCTGCGCGCTTCGGAGACGCGCTCGCTGTTCGCCGTCGCCTCGCGTCCGGAGGTGGTGTCGTTAGCCGGGGGGATGCCGAATCTCAAGGACCTCCCGCTGGAGCGATTGGCCGAGGCCACAGCTGAGATGATCCGCAAGGATGGCGGCAGGGCGCTGCAGTACGGCAACGGTCAGGGACTGCCGCGGCTGCGGGAGCAGATCACCGAGGTCATGGCCATAGAAGGGATCGAGGCCTATCCGGAGGATGTCATCGTCACCACCGGGTCCCAGCAGGCGGTCGACATTATCACTGAGCTCTTCGTCGATCCCGGCGACGTCGTCCTGGCCGAAGCCCCCACCTACGTCGGTTCGCTGTCGATTTTCTCGACCTACCAGGCCGATGTGCAGCAGGTGTCCATTGACGCAGACGGAGTCATTCCCGAGGCCCTGGAGGAGACGATCGTCCGGCTTGAGCGCGAGGGGCGTCGTATCAAGTTCTTCTACTGCCTGCCCAACTTCCACAATCCTGCCGGAGTGACGCTCACTGAGGAGCGCCGTTCGCAGGTCATCGAAATCTGTCGGAGCCACCATATCCTCATCGTGGAGGACAATCCTTACGGCCTGCTTGGTTTCGAGGGTCAGACCTACACGGCCCTCAAGACCCTCGCGCCCGACGACGTCGTCTACCTCGGCTCCTTCTCCAAGATCTTCGCTCCCGGTTACCGCGTGGGCTGGGCGGTGGCGCCGCCGGCCGTGCGGGAGAAGATGAAGCTGGCTTCAGAGGCGGCGATCCTGTGCCCGTCGTCGGCGGGGCAGTTCTCCATCTCCATGTACCTGGACCAGTTCGACTGGAAGCAGCAGATCGTGGACTTCCGAGCCATGTACCGAGGGCGGCGCGACGCCATGGTGGCGGCGCTGGAGGAGTTCCTGCCGATGTGCCACTGGAACGTCCCCGACGGCGGTTTCTACGTGTGGGTGAGGCTCCCCGAAGGACTCGACGCCAAGGACATGCTGCCGCGAGCAGTCACCAGCCTGGTCGCCTACGTCTCCGGAACGGCCTTCTACGCCGGTGGGAGGGAGGGGCAGGACCATCTGAGACTGTCCTTCTGCTATCCCGAGCCCGTCGAGATCCGCGAAGGCGTACGAAGACTCTCCGGCGTCGTCACCCGCGATCTCGAGCTGCTGGACCTGTTCGGTCCCACCCACAGTCCCCGTCCATCCGAAGGCGTTCACGCGCCCGCACCCGATCAGATCTGAGGTTGACGATGAACCAGTCTCCACTCCGTATCGCTGTCCTCGCCGGTGGACTGAGCCACGAGCGCGACATCTCGCTGCGATCCGGGCATCGCGTTGCCCAGGTCCTCAAGCACCTCGGGCACACCGTCCTGGTCCTGGACATCGATGCGCGCACCATTGGGTCGCTCAAGACCTTCGGGCCCGACGTCGTCTGGCCACTGGTCCACGGCGGTCCCGGGGAGGACGGAGGTCTGCAGAACATGCTCATCGCTCTGGGGCTGCCGTACGTCGGCACGCACTCAGACGGTTGCCAACGGGCCTCCTTTAAACCGACCGCTAAGGCGAGTGTCCGAACCGGAGGAGTGATTACTCCTGACTCGTTGACACTTCCACATTCCTACTTCAGTCAGCTTGGAGCGCAGGAGGTTCTGACTGTTGTCGCTGGTCATCTCGGGCTTCCCGTGGTGGTGAAGCCCCATCAGGGAGGCTCTGGACTCGGCGTCTCCTACGCATCGACGGCGGACGAGCTGCGATCCGCGATGGTGGCATGTTTTGCGTATGACGAGCGAGCCCTCATCGAGCGCTATGTCCCCGGCACGGAGCTCGCAGTGTCCGTCGTGGATACGGGAGAGGGGCCACGCGCGCTCCCGCCCGTTGAGGTAGTGACTGATGGGCAGTACGACTTCGATGCACGCTATAACCCGGGCCGCTCGGAGTACTTCGTTCCCGCGCGTCTGAATGACTCGGTTATTGAGATGGTCAAGAGCACCGCTGTCACGGTTCACTCCACCCTCGGACTCGGGAATCTCTCTCGAACCGACCTCATTCTCGATGAGGAGGGGACGCCCTGGTTCATTGACGTCAACGTCATTCCAGGAATGACAGAGACCTCTCTGCTCCCGATCGCCGCAAAAGCAGAAGGCGGTCTGGAGGGCCTGTACGACGCGCTAGTGAGGAACCCACTCGTCCACCCATAGTTCCTGTTCGGTTTCACGTGAAACAGTGGCTCCGCTCAAAAGAGCGGAGCCACTGTCGTATGCAATGACGACGAGACTGGGTCAAGTCTTTTGGTGTGGTGTAGATCGGGTTATGCGGTGATGGTCATGGTGTGGTGGTCGGGTCGGGGGTGCTGGTCGTGGTGGAGTGTGTGGGTGAGGCGTTGCAGGGAGGTCTCGGACAGGTAGCGGCGTTCGCCGTACTGCCATTCCTCGTGCTGTTCCAGCAGAACGGCTCCGATCAGACGGGTGACGGACTGCCGGTCGGGGAAGACCTGGACAACGTCGGCGCGGCGCTTGATCTCGCGGTTGAGACGTTCGATGGGGTTGTTGGACCAGATCTTGGGCCAGTGCTCCTTGGGGAAGGCTGCGAAGGCGGTCAGATCCGCCTCTGCCTCGGTGAGCATGTCGGCGACCTGTGGGAACGAGGGGCGCAGGGAGTCGATGACGTGCTGGTACTGGGCGGTGACGGCCTCTCGGCTGGTCTGAGCGAAGATCGTGGAGATCAGGGCGTTGACAGGCTTGGAGCGGGCCGAGCCGAGCCTGGAGGTGATGTTGCGGGCGAAGTGGACCCGGCACCGCTGCCAGGCGGCGCCGGGCAGGATCGCCTCGGGCCGCGGAGCGGATGCCGGCGTGGGCGTCGCTGGTGACCAGCACGACCCCCTCGGGGTCCTGATCGGTGGTGACCCTCAGTCCCCGCTCGCGCAGGGACCGCAGGAAGGAGGTCCAAAAGTCGGTGGTCTCAGCGTCCCCAACAGCCATGCCCAGGATCTCGCGGCGGCCTTGGGCCGAGACCCCGGTGGCGACCACCAGAGCCTGGCAGACCACTCGGTGCCCTAGGCGCACGTCGAGGTAGGTGGCGTCCACGAACAGGTAGGGGAACCAGGTGTGCTCCAACGGGCGGGTGAGGAACTCGCCCACCGCCTCGTCGATGTCCTTGCAGATCCTTGAGACGGTGGATCTGGAGATACCAGACTCGTTGCCCAGAGCCCGCACCAGATCATCGACCTTACGGGTCGAGACCCCCTCGATCCAGGCTGAGCAGATCACCGCGTACAGGGCCTTGTCCACCCGCTTGCGCGGTGACAGCAGGGACGGGAAGAACGACCCCTGCCGCAGCTTGGGGATGGCCAGGTCCACTTCCCCGGCAGTGGTGGCCAGCTTCTTGGGACGCTTGCCGTTTCGCCGGTTGGAGCGCGCGCTGGAGCGCTCATAGGGGCCTGCGCCGATCACGGCGGTGGCCTCGGCGTCGATCAGGTCCTGCAGACCGGCCTGAAGCAGACGACGGAAGACGTCATCATGAGCCAGGTCCGGGTCGGCAAGGACTTCCTGAATCAGGACGGACACGGCAGACTGGTCACTGGGCATCGTGGGAGCACTCCTGGTGAATCTTGGTCGAGAATCCGGGTCTCACGATGCCCCCCTGTGTTCTCAGGCAGCTACACCAGCCAGGGAAGCCCCGCAGGAACTGCCACCACACAAAGAGACCCACCCCGAGACTGCGCCACACGGCGATAGAGTGAGTTACGGAGCTCCTCTGGTTTCACGTGAAACACATGTCGATGCAGCTTCGACATGCCAGCGTCTCGGGATGACCACGACAGGCCTCTCCTCAGGGGAGGGAATGGCAACGACGACCGGAGGTTGACTCTCCGTTCAGGCTCGATGCGCAGCGAGACAGGTCCCGATCGGCATCATCAACGCGAGACTCAGTTTCACGTGAAACGTCGTTACTGAAGAGCGCACTACAAGACAACTCCGTCCTCCCCAGAAGAAGCAACTCGCGGCACATCATCGCCTCATAGACAGTGTTGTCCAACTGGTTGCGAGCCAGTCTCGTGAACCAGCCTGTTGAGACAGTTCTACGACGTTGCTGCCGGAACTCGTGGATGCACATGAGGGTCTAGGGAATACACCCGCGACGTCCGCAGTCGACAGCCAAGGTCGTCTACGACGGATCAGTGCCCAGCCGCTCCCTTGAGATCGCATACTTTCGCAACACGATCTGATTGACATCCCGTTTCACGTGAAACGTCTAACTAGACGCGTCGCCTTCTATTTGAAGAGGTATCCGTGTGAGTGCGTCGCTCTCGACTCCGTACAGGTCTTCTTCCTCAACTCAAGCGATTCAGGAGAGAGCGAGTGACGGCCCGGTATCTGGACATGGCGAGACCTCTGAAGCATCTCAGGTGGAACTAAAATCATCATCTCATCGAACCGAAGGCCTCGATTCCCCGGGGCAGAAGCTGGACTCTGTCATGACCTCGCCATGCGGAGTGAGGCCTGCTCGGCCAATGCTTCCTAAGATGTCGGTGGAGTCGAACCGCCTGCCAGTTTCTGTGACCGTGCCGCCAACAGCCGCGGCCGGTTCTGTCCATCCACTACAGCAGGCTCACCATGCGCGACCAGGCAACCATCCACATCGACAACACCGAGCACAGGCTTCAGCAACGTGCATCACTCAACCTCATCTCGACTCGATCGGTTTCACGTGAAACCTGCTTCCCATCCCGGGGTGTCTCATGGGCAATATCGATCGATGGTCAGGCAATGATGCTCCTTGAGTGTTGACTCGTCTCTCACGTCCTTAGCTACCCTCCTCTCCCATTCGGGGTAGGGGCGAGGCGAATCGCCCTCAGAAGTATGAATCTCAACCTCTGAGGGACGCCAGGTGCTCGGAACGCAGGTATCTGAGTTTCACATGAAACCAATGCCGTTGAAATATCGCCTCTCCGCCGCGGCCAAGCCGACCACGCCTCTGTGAGCACTTCGGCCATTCAGGTACATCGGAAGGCACCATCCCCACCAGGCAATGGCGAGTCTGCAGCACGGGCTCCCTGTACTCGACATCATATGCCCACTGAAAGTCAGCGAAAATCTTTGAACATCCCGGGATGAGCTACTGTTCACCACCCTGGTCAGCAAGCCTCCGGCACGTTCCATTAGAACGGGCAGGTCTTCGCCTCACTACTCCGTGTCACAAGTGTCCAGCGGCACAACTCCGCGCGTGCTCTGGAAGCATCACGGATTCATCGCGTGCGAAACAGCTCAGTGCGCTGTCATCGACATCGGCGTGGGCACCAATGTTGGAGAGCCTCGAGAACCATCGGTTTCACGTGACAGCACCCCCCCCGGCGGTCCGCTCAGTATGCGGCGAGTGCAGGTTCGATCCTTGGAACGTAGGTCACGACCAGCACAGAGTAGACCCCACTTCTTCCACATGGAGCCGAGGACACTACGCCGAGGCATGACACTCGTCTTCCAGTGCAAGTTGCCTCTGTGCTCCGTTGGCGATTCCGCCCATGCTCATCCGTAGCGAAGACGCCGACACACAACCATCCACTCCTCGTACCCCGCACTCGTCCAGCCGGAGCGGCAGGAGAGCAATCCACACGGGTCAAAACTCGATTGTCTTTCCGCACCCCCACACGTACGTTTCATGTGAAACCAGCATCGAGTTGGCCTGATCACCGAGTGTTCCCCCTTCTGCTGCAACATCAGATTGGTTCCAGTCCTTAGTTCGCCAACCCAGGACGGCATTCCAGCCTCCTGCACCCATTGATAATGTCTCCACCGAGGAAGACGATTCGGGTCGCGACGGTCCCGTCAGTACATCCGTTCTTCTGAGCCACATACAAAGTATGGAAGAGCAGCACACCTACCCACGCCTTCCCGGCATGAGCGACATCACCAGCCTGAACCGACATAGCTATCGTTTCAGGAAGGGAACGAATCTGTCTCATGCTGTACCAGTGCTCCTATCTCCGTTTCACGTGAAACCAAATCGGACTTCCGTCGATGACAACCGATCTGTGCCGCCGCCGAAGTCGGGAGCAGACTGTTGTCTGCGCCATCGGCGGCCCGTCAGAGAACGGGCCACCCGACAGGGTTCCGACACTCAAGGCGATCCAGGTGCTTCACACTGAAGCTACTCTCAAGCCTGTCGGTACCTCTCACTACTGTTGGGCCTGTAAAGCCACCCCTACAGACCAACCGGGCCGACTACGCCACCGTTGCACCCACACTGGCACCCCGCCACTAGCATCAACCACCGATTAGAACGATAGACATCACGCGAGCTGATGTTCGGATGATCTATGACCGCCCTGATTAAGAACATGAGTGAAACGTGGCTGTGGCGCCCCTCCGGCGATTCACACATTCGTATGTGCCACGCACGCGTACCCCATAGGGAACTGATCGACGTTTCACGTGAAACGGCCTCTCTACCGCGCCGTAGAAGACCAGCCGGACATCTCTCGGGAGAGGGCCGGCAATAGACCTCGTTGCGTCGCTGCCCTCCTCCACGACGAGCTATGTGACGACGTCTGCCGGTCAGTGGCCTGCTAGAAGCTCTTCACCGGTTTCACGTGAAACCAACGTCGGAAGGATCTACCCCGACAACGGATGCTGTCAGCCCGTTACCCTCAGTCGATCGCCGGTTCCAGTTCACCAGGAGGAGTCGGTTCTCCCGCGGCATCACTCGCCACGCCATATCAGGCTAGCTGCCGACAACGATGACGGCCAGCATCCATCCGAAGCAGGTCGCCTTCTCGGGAAAGGTATTGAGACAAGACGGCGAGCCCTACCCAGAAGGAGCACATCGGCCCTGCCGCCTCGGTTCTCACCTAAAACGACGCTCACTCGGTAGGCCGAGAGATGTGCCATGCACCGTTGGTCCTTACATCTCATCCCGGGCACTAACAGCAAGGCTGCACCGTTTCACGTGAAACACGATCTGCAGGTCCCTCTGAACTCCAGCACCTCACCCGAGGAAGACGAGGCGTCATCCGCCTCCGTTGCTTCATCACAACGAGAAATGGGGGCTGAGACAGTTTCTGTCTCAGCCCCCGCCGTTGTTGTCACATTCGGCGTCAGCTACTCTTCGTCGAGCGATGTCCCCGGCGCCAGCGCACCAACGATACGAGCGAGATCGTCATCCCCGGCGAATTCAATAGTGATGCGACCCTTCTTCGCTCCACGTGTCACCTTGACGCGAGTGTCGAAAGCATCCGAGAGCCGCGTTGACAGCGCCGGGAGAGGGGTGCTGCGCGCCCGCAGTACCTTTGGCTGATCCGAGCCCGGTTCCGGCTCCTCGTGGAGCGCAACAAGCTCTTCTGTTGCTCGAACTGAGAGTCCCTCGGCCACCACACGCTGAGCGAGACGTTCCATTTCCGCAGCGTTCGGAAGTCCGAGAAGAGCGCGAGCGTGGCCGGCCGAGATGACATTGGCGGCGAGCCGACGCTGAACCAGCGGCGGTAGCTTCATGAGGCGCAGCGTATTGGAGATCTGTGAGCGCGAACGAGCGATCCGCTCTGACAGCTCCGCGTGAGTGCACTGGAAGTCCTCCAGCAGCTGCTGGTAGGCCGCAGCCTCTTCCAGGGGGTTGAGCTGGACGCGGTGCAGGTTCTCCAGCAGTGCGTCTCGCAGAAGATCGACGTCGTCAGTATCCCGGACAACAGCCGGAATCGTCTCCAGGCCGGCTTCCTTAGAAGCACGCAGACGACGCTCACCCATGATGAGCTCGTAACGCGGCTCCTCTCCCGAAGCGGTCGGCACCTGCCGCACCACGATTGGCTGCAGCAGTCCCACTTCCGCGATAGACGCAGCCAGCTCTGAGATGTCCTCCTCATCGAATACCTGCCGAGGCTGACGAGGGTTCGGGTGAATCAGCTCCACCGGAATCTCAGCGAAACGGGCACCGGGGACTGGAACCAGATCGGACGCATCAGCGTCCGCAGCATCATCTTCGCCATCGATCGCGTCATGTGAATCAGCGCGAGTATCAGGCTTCTCCGACATGTCGGCAGACGGCTGTTCATCGGAGCGCAAGGACTCAGTGGGCTCGGCATCGATGACCGAGGAGTGTCCCTCCTCCGTTTCACGTGAAACAACAGGCTCTTCGGAGGTGATGACTGTCTCCGGAGAGGATTCAGCAGCAGCCTCAACCTCGGTCGAGATATCCTGCACCGCCTGAGCAGTCGCAGCAGATGACGTCTCAGCGGCCTCCGGCTGCGCTGTCGGCTCCTCCACTGCTTCCTCAGCCGGCTCCACAGCCTCTACAGCCTCCGGAACCTTCTTCGCCGGATGCTTCTGCGCCGTTGTCTTCCTCTGAACCGTCGATCGGGCGCGCTTGGCCGAGGTAGCTGACGAGGTCTTTCCGTTCTTCTTCGCAGCAGTAGCGGCGATATCCGTCGCGGCAACCGAATCCGGCGTGGTTTCACGTGAAACAGACGTTGTCTGTTTACTCTTCTCTGTCGTCTTAGACGACGTCGAACGCGTTGAGCGACTCTTCGACCCCCGCTTCCGTTGAGAAGGAGCCAGGAGAGTCTCCGTCAGATCGCGGGTGCTCCGAACTTCCGCCTCCGGCTCCGGCTCAGGCTCCGGGGCGGCATGCTCGGGCTCAGAAGGTGATTTCTCATCCTGGACCTCCGCCTTCCTCGAATCAGGAAAGAACACGTCAGAAGGACGAGACGCAGAGACCTTCTCCTTCTGCGCCTCTGGAATCAGCGCCTGCAGACCCCGTCCGAGTCCGCGCCGTTTCTGAGCCATTAGGCTTCCTCGCCTTCATTTCGGGGAGCGCCCCGCAGAGCGACCTCACGAGCCAGTTTCTTATACGCAATTGCGCCGGTGGACCGGGGGTCCCAGAACACCACAGGAGCGCCGAAGGAGGGGGCTTCAGCAACACGGATTGAACGTGGGACCTTGGTGTCCAACGTTGCATCAGGGAAATAGGAACGAACTTCGGATTCCACCTCGCGCGCCAAGGTGGTGCGCCCGTCAAACATGGTCAGCACGATCATGGATACGCCCAGCCCAGGATTGTGAATGCGGGCGATTCGATCGATAGAGCGTGTCAGAAGTGCCAAACCCTCAAGAGCGTAGTACTCCGCCTGCATCGGAATGAGGACCTCGTCGGCCGCAACGAAGGCGTTGATCGTCATGATGCCAAGACTCGGTGGGCAGTCGATGATGACGTAGTCGAGGGCCGGTTGCCCGTCGGTTTCACGTGAAACCAGGTAGTCCACCAACGCACGCCGCAGACGCGATTCCCGCTCGGCCGTTGAGATGAGCTCAATCTCGACGGCGGCCACATCAATCGTCGCTGGCACACACCACAGGGTCTCGCAGAAACGAGTTTTGGCCACCACATCCTTGATGGACATTCCATCAACAAGGACGTCGTAGATGGAGGCACTGTCCTCGTGCTCCACTCCCAACGCCGTCGAGGCGTTGCCCTGCGAGTCGGCGTCGATGAGTAGCACGTGCAACCCGCCCTCAGCCAGCGCTGCGGCAAGATTGACTGCGGTCGATGTCTTTCCGACGCCGCCCTTCTGGTTGGCGACCGCGATGACACGAGTTCGCTCGGGACGTGGAAACTCTCCACCCGCTACCTCGTCTAGAGCGAGGTGCTCGGCCTGGAGCTGATCGAAGATAGACGATCCGGACAAACCTGCTTCTCCTCGGACGGCGACCCAACGGCCCGAGCCAGTCGGGCAGTTACGAGTCTACGCGAGCAGGCCGATCCTCACGCGTTACACCGAACGCGCGCCGTATCTCACCGGTTCTTCGGGCGGCGAATCTCAACGACGGCTGTCGTTTCGTCGCCGGGAGTAACAACCTCGTGAACTACAGCAACTGATAACTTTGCCTTTTTAATCACGTACTTGGCGTCATCGACCTCGTCCTGCGCCCGCATGCCCTTGAGTGCGAGCAGAGCACCCCCCGGCCGGAGCAACGGAGCGGTCAGCCGTACGAGCTTGGACAGGTTCGCCACCGCGCGAGCCGTGACCACGTCATAGCGGTCCTTGATCTCCTCGGCCCGAGCCCTCCTGATGGTGACGTTGTCCAGATCCAGTTCCTCAACGACGTCGGAGAGCCACTGGGTGCGGCGCTCCATCGTCTCAATGAGCGTGACATCAAGATCAGGACGCAGCAGAGCGATGACGATACCGGGAAAACCGGCCCCGGAACCGACGTCGGCAACGCTTCCCCGAGCCGGTAGGAAGGGGACCACTGCGGCCGAGTTGACAATGTGCCGGCTCCACAGACGGGGAAGCTCACGCGGCCCCACTAGGCCGCGCAGCTCACCCTCCTCAGCGAGCATCTGCGCGAAGTGCTCCGCGGCGGAGAAGGAGACCCCGAAGATCTCCCGCATCTCCGGCGTCGGCTCCTCCACCTGGGCCCGCTGCTCCTCGCTCATACTCAAGCCTGCTCGCCGACGGGCTCAGCACCGATCTCTTCAGTGTCATCGACGTCATCGACGTCGTCGACTTCCTCGTCCTCCACCTCATCAGCCGGCAGGACCACGACGTAGCGGTGCGGCTCGGCACCCTCTGACTCCGAGATCAGACCGGCCGAGGCGACGACGTCGTGGCACACCTTGCGCTCGAAGGGGTTCATCGGCTCCAGGCTGACGGACTCGCCGGTGGTGAGCACCTTGGTGACGGCCTCCTGGGCAACCTTGGTCAGCTCGGTTCGACGATCCGCGCGGTAGCCGTTGATGTCCAGCATGAGCCGCGAACGGTTGCCTGTGCGCGCCTGGACCGCCAGACGGGTCAGCTCCTGAACTGCCTCGAGAACCTCTCCATTGCGTCCGACGAGGTCATCGAGCTCGCGCTCGTCACCCTCCTCGGAGGCGAGCACGGCAATCGAGGCGCGCCCGTGGTCAATATCGATGTCAATGTCGCCGCCCAGGTCGGCGATGTCGAGAAGCTCCTCGAGGTAGTCGGCACCGATTTCGCCCTCCTCCTCGAGGCGCGAGACGGTATTGCTCACAGGCTGACCTGCGGGCTGGCGGGAGGAGTCGTTGCTGTGCTGCTCACTCATCATGTCATCCGTATCTGTCATGGGAACCGGGTTGTCTCACCGCTGAACACGTTTCAGCGATTGCGCTTCTTCTTGGCCTGAGCCTTGCGTCGGGCCGCCGCCTCACGGCGCTGACGGGCTCGGCGCTCGTAACGACGTCGAGCGATCTCCTCATCACTGAGGCCACCACTCTTGGAGGACGCAGATCCGTCGGAGTCATTCTCGTCCTTCTTGCCAGCATCCTGGTCGGCGTCGGAGGGACCACCGACGCCACTGCGGGACTCGTCCTGGCCGCCGGACTTCTTCTGCCGGTTCTTACGCACCGGCTGCACCCGCTGACCACCGGTGCGACCCTCGGCCTCGGCCTTGGCGACCGCCTCGGCTCGCTCCTCCTCCTCCAGGGAGGGCAGACCCTTGCGGGCGCGCTTGGCATTGATCCGAGCACGGTACTTCTTCTCCGCCTCGCTTCCGGGTGCCGGCATGTTGCGGATGGTGAAGAACTGCTGGCCCATGGTCCACAGGTTGGAGACGACCCAGTAGACGAGCACACCGATCTGGAAGTTGACACCGGAGACGGCGAAGATTACCGGCATCACGTACATCATCATCCGCTGGGAGCGGATCATGGGGTTGTCGGAGTTCATGGACTCCGCCGACATGTTCTTCATCGACAGCTGCGCCATGGTGTACCACTGCGTCACCGACATGATGACGATCATCGCCACCGTGACGATCTTGACCTGCGTGTCGGTGCTGCTCATGAAGGACGAGGACAGGCTCGCGCCGAAGACGCTGGAGGCCTGGACCTGCTTGGCCAGCTCCTGGGTGAGCGGTCCGATCGAGGGGCGGCCGTAGCTTCCGCCTGCCACGGCACCCAGCGAAGCCAGAACCCGGAACAAGGCGAAGAAGATCGGCATCTGCACCAGGATCGGCAAGCAGGAGGCCATAGGATTGGTCCCGTGCTTGCGGTAGAGCGCCATCATCTCTTCGTTCATGCGCTGGCGCGACTCGGGATCCTTCTTGCCCTTGTACTTGGCCTGGAGCGCCTGCATCTCCGGCTGAAGGAGCTGCATTCCACGAGACGCGCGGATCTGCTTGACGAAGAGCGGCATGATGAGCAACCGCACCACGATCGTCAGACCGATGATGGACAGCACCCAGGCAATCCCCGGCCCGTCGGGGAATCCGACGAGGATCAGGGCCTTGTGGATCGTAACCATGACCCAGGCCACAGCCACCTTGAGAGGCCATAGCAACGTGTCCATCCGTACTCCTTGTATAAGGGCTCTTGTGGGGAACCGGTATCAGTGCGGGCTCAGCGCGCGGCCGGAATGACGCCAGCCGGCTGAGAGGAACGGTCAGGATTCCTCAACCCTGAACCTCGGAACATCATGGGGGTGGTGGTAGCGCCAGCGTCCCTTGTCCGGGACATGGTCGACTCCACCGGGGGTCAATGGGTTGCATCGCAGCAGACGCCAGATGGCCAGCAGCGTGCCCTTGACCGGACCGTGTACCTCCACCGCGGTAACGGCGTAGGCGGAACAGGTTGGGTAGTACCGGCACGACGCCGGCAGTGCCGGAGAGATGAAGCGCTGATAGAGATGCACTGGAGCCAGAAAGGCTCGCGTTAACCATCCACTCATCGCTCACTCATCACCATTCCGCGCGGTTCACCGCCGCGACCCCTGTGCCTGACGCTCGCGACACCGGGTCAGGAGCCGATCCAGATCCTTCCCCAGGATGCTGCTGTCGGCACCGTCGGCACCCGCCAGTCCACGAATGACGACACGGGCACCCGGCTCGAGCGCACCGATCCGCTGCGCCATCAGAGCTCTCACACGACGCTTGACCCGGTTGCGGTGCGTTGCCAGCGGGATCTGTTTCTTGGGCACAACGACGCCGACGAGAGCCGGGGAATCATCCCCTCTCCCGCCGGCGTGGTAGTGAACGACCAGCCTGCGGTTCCCGCAACGCGTACCTCGACGAATCGCGGAGGTGAAGTCCTCACCCCGCGCCAACCGGTGCGCCGCGCCGAGCACCTCAGGCGGCGAGACGAGCGCGACCCTTGCGGCGTCGCGAAGCGAGGACAGCGCGACCTGCGCGGGTGG
>ERZ773054.1102-NODE-1102-length-17673-cov-10.475366_pt1 | contig 17673 bp, 10 predicted proteins | sample MGYA00580630_ERZ773054 | MGnify/ENA primary metagenome ERZ773054 (study PRJEB29015, sample SAMEA2737994) | human oral metagenome | biome: human oral; feature: human-associated habitat; material: dental | place: China | collected 2115 ... | reverse complement strand
AAAAAAAAGATATTCATAATGAAGAATGGTATTATTTTTTAGAAAATCTTCCAAAACATCCAGGGATTACATTTAATTATTTGGACAATAAAAATAATCTATCTAATCAAAAAATATTACAAGTTGAAAAATTAGCCTTTTTAAAGCCGTTATATATTGATAAAGAGCTTTTAGAATGGGTAAATGGTGATTGGGATGACTATAAAGCATCAGTTAAATTATTATCAGAAAAAATTGTTAAAGAAAATAATTCTGTCAAAGTTGTTAATATTTCAGAAGAAGAAAAAGAAAAATTAGAGAAACTTTTAAAAGATAGAAAATTATGGATAGAAGAACAAAAAAAGATTGAAGTTGTAAGAAAATTATTTGATACTTTATATGCTAAATATTTAACTTTGGATAGAGATTCTGATAGCCTTGAATTACTTGTTGCAAACGGAATAGTAAAAGTTCCTAATGAAGATATTTATTATCCTATTCTTTTAAAAAAGGTTAATTTTTCTCTTGATGCTGAAAGAAATCTAATTATGGTTATTGATAGTTCTGATAATGACTTTATTACACAAGAATTATATCTAAATTTCTTAGCAGAAGTTGAAAATGTGAATTTAGATAATGTTTTTAAATTAGGAGATAAAATTGTAGAAAATAATATTCATCCAATTTCAAAAACTGATCTAATAAAAGACTTTTTCAGAGAATTTATTCACAACTTAAACCCAAGAGCAGAATTTGTTGAAGATAAAAAAATAAATGATGATGATAATATTATAACTATTGAGTGGAAACCTATACTTTTTATTAGAAAAAAAGATGATGGAAAAATTGAAGCTATCAACAATATAATTAAAGATATAGAAGGGGGAGGAGAAATCCCAGGATATTTGACTGAATTAGTTGGAATTATTGAAAATGATAAAAAAGAGGTAGAAGATATTCCAGATATTCTTTTTACAAAAGAAACTAATAATGAGCAAGTGGAAATTATTAAGAATATATATTCACATAAAGCAGTAGTTGTACAAGGGCCACCTGGAACTGGAAAAACTCATACCATTGCTAATTTATTAGGACATTTTCTAGCAGAAGGAAAAAATGTTTTAATAACAAGTCAAACTAAAAAAGCTTTGGAAGTCTTAAAAGAAAAAATTCCAAATGAGATACAAGATTTATGTATTTCAATGTTAGATGATGATAGTAATGATTTAGGAAATTCAGTAGAAAGTATTTCAGAAAAGTTAGGCTACTTAAATTTAGAGCAGCTTAAAAATGAATATGAAGAAATAGAAAGAAATAGAAATGATCTTAAAGAAGATATAAAAAATATTAAAAGAAAAATATTTAATATAAAGTATCAAGAAAGTAAACCTATTATTTATAATAATGAAAGCATAAGTTTAAAAGAAGCAGGAGAATTTTTAAGAAAAAATGAAAGAGAATTAGATAAAATACCAGGTATAGTAAGTAGTGGAGTTCTTTGTCCTATAAACAATGAAGAACTTGATTTCTTAAAATCTGGGTACAAGAAAAGTGTAAGCAAAGAAGAAGAAAAAGAAATAGAATTAGGCTTAAATAAAATTTCAGATTTTTGGAGCTTAGAAGAATTTGAAGAAATGCTTGAAGCTAAAAAAGAAATTATGTTTAAAATAGAACTTCTTTTAAAAAATAGAAAATATCATATAAATGATGAAATATTATATATAGATGATAATATAATAATAGATTTAGAAAAATTTAAAAATTATACTGATATAGATAATATTATTCCTGAAGAATTAAAAATAATTGAAGATTGGAAAAAAGATGTTTGTATTGCAGGTACTGAAAATTCAGGAGATAGAAAAATATGGTTAGATTTTATTAAAGATATTAAAAAATTGTATGAACTTACAAATAATACAAAAGATAAATTCTTTAAAAAAGATATAGTCTATAAAGATATTGATGTAAGTACAGCAAAAAATTTAATTATAGCATTAAAAAATGGTTTAGAAAAACCAGGCTTCTTTTTTAAACATAGATTAAGAAAAGCAAAAAGAGAGATAGCTGATAAAGTTACTATAAATAAAAGAATTTTAGAAACTTTATATGATTGTGATTTAGCTTTAGATTATACTAATTTAGTTGAGTTAGAAGAAAATACAAAAAATTCTTGGAATCTTTTAATGGCTGGAAATACTTTAATAGATAGAGTAAACAATAATAAAAACTTCTCTAAACAATTATATTCTTATGCTGATCAAATGGAGTATCTATTAAATTGGTATGATAAAGAAAGAAAAGTTTTCTTAAATAAAATTGAAAATGCTGGTTTTGAAAGACTAGATATCAGTAAAACAGAAGGAAGCCCAATTTATGTTGATGAAATCAATCAGATTCTTGATTTTATTCCTATACTTGAAGAATTAATAGCTATTGGAAAAGTAGGACTAGAGTATAGGGAAGTTGATAAAAAGCGTACTGAATATTTAGAAAGAATTGAAAGTATAATTAAAGAGAAGTCTTTTTTAGGTAATGAAATAAAGAATGCTATTGAAAAAGGAAATACAGAAAAGTATTCTGAAACATTGAAAAAACTTGAAGTATTAGTTGGAAAAGAAGAACTATACAGAAAATATAAAGACTTATTAAAAAATGTAAAAGCTGTTGCTAATCTATGGGCTGATGAATTAGAAAAAGGCCTATTTAATGAAAAAATTGAAAATATTTATAATGCATGGAGATATAAACAAATTTCTCAAACATTAAAAGAATTAATTGAAAAACCTTATGAAAGCTTACAAGAAGATATTTTAGAAAAATCAGAAGAATTAAATAAATTAACAGCAGAACTAGTAACTAAAAAAACTTGGTATAATATTGTAAAATTTATTGAAGAAAAAGATAATTTAGCAATTAGTCAAGCACTAAGAGGATGGAAACAAACTATCCAAAAAATTGGAAAAGGTACAGGAAAAAATACTGTATTATATAAAAAACATGCAAAAGAAAAGATGTTACTTTGTCAAAAAGTTGTTCCTGCTTGGATTATGCCTTTAAATAAAGTATTTGATACTTTAAATCCTGTTGAAAATAAATTTGACATAGTTATAGTTGATGAAGCTAGCCAATCAGATATAAGTTCATTAATTTTACTATATATGGCTAAAAAGATTATAATTGTTGGAGATGATAAACAAGTTAGTCCATCAGATGTGGGTATTAATATTGATAAAATAAATATGTTTAGAAGAAAATACATCAAAGGTAAAATAGCTAATGATGACTTATATGGAATAAGAGCTTCATTATATTCTATTGTGTCAACTACATTTCAACCTATAAGTTTAAGAGAACACTTTAGATCTGTTCCTGAAATTATTGGGTATAGTAATAAAACTTCTTATGATAACCAAATATTACCTTTAAGAGATTCAAACTCATCTATTTTAAAACCTGCTATTGTTGAGTGTAAAGTAGATGGAAAAAGGGATGAGAAAAATAAAATTAATAAAATTGAAGCTAAAGCTATTGTTAGCTTGATTGAAGTTTGTATAGGTATGAAAGAATATAAAAATAGTACATTTGGAGTTATTTCATTATTAGGAGATGAACAAGCTGAATTAATTCAAAATTTAATAGTTAAGAGAATTCCAGCAATTGAAATTGAAAATCATAAAATTTTATGTGGAAACCCTGCTAGCTTCCAAGGAGATGAAAGAGATGTAATGTTTATTAGTTTGGTGGATAGTAGTGAAAATAATAAAACTCTTAGATTAGTTGGTGAAGGTGTAGAAGGAGCAACTAGAAAAAGATATAATGTTGCAATTAGCCGTGCTAAAGATCAATTATGGATAGTTCATTCAATAGATAAAAGTAGTTTAAAGGAAGGAGATTTAAGAAAAGAACTATTTGAATATATAGATACTATAAAAGAAAAGGAAAATACTTTTGAAAAGACTATTGATGAAAATACTGTTATATCTGATTTTGAAAATGAAATTGTAAAGCGTTTATTAGAAAAAAATTATACTGTTAAACAACAATGGAAAGTAGGTTCTTATGACATAGATATAGTTGCTATCTATGGAGAAAAGAAAATTGCTATTGAATGTGATGGAAAAAATTTAAATCACTCACAAGAAGAAATTATGGCTAACTTAGCAGAACAAGAAGTTTTAGAGCGTTGTGGATGGGAGTTCATAAGAGTGAGAGCAAGTCAATATTTTAGAAATCCTGATAAAGCAATAAAAGAACTTATACTTCAATTGGAAGAAAAAGGAATATACCCTAATAACAAAGAAATTCAATCTAATAGAGTTGAGTTATTAGATAGTATAAAAGCTGAAGCATTAGAGTTAATGGAGAAATATGAAGAAAATTAAAGAAGAAAAAAGAGAAAGTGTTATTATAAAAACAAGTATTATAGGAATTTTTACAAACTTAATATTAGTTGTTTTTAAAGCAATAATTGGTTTAATTTCAAATTCTATTGCTATTTTATTGGATGCAGTAAATAATTTGAGTGATGCACTATCTTCTATTGTTACAATTATTGCAACTAAATTAGCAGATTCTGAGCCAGATAAAAAACATCCTTTGGGACATGGTAGAATAGAATATTTAAGTGCTATGATTGTTGCAGGAATTATTTTCTATGCAGGTATAACTTCTTTAATAGAATCTATAAAAAAAATTTTTAATCCAGTAGAAGTCAGGTATTCAAATGTTACTTTTATTATATTAATAGTTTCAATTATGCTAAAACTTCTACTTGGAAGGTATGTAAAAAATATTGGAGAAAAATTTAATTCTCCATCACTTGTTGCATCTGGTTCAGATGCAACATTTGATGCTATTCTTTCATCTTCTGTTTTAGTATCAGCAATACTATATATTTTTACAGATATTAATATAGAAGCCTATGTTGGAGTTCTTATTTCAATTTTTATAATTAAATCTGGTATAGAAATATTTATGGAAGCTGTAAATGAAATTTTAGGAAAAAGAGTCGATAAGGAAACAATAAATGAAATTAAGAAAACTATCTGTAAAATTGAAAATGTATATGGAGCTTATGACTTAATGTTACATAACTATGGACCTGACAAATATGTAGGCTCTGTTCATATTGAAATACCTGATTCAATGACAGCTGAGGAAATTGATCCTCTTGAAAGAAAGATAACTAACATAGTTTTACAAAAACATAATGTTTATTTATCAGGGATTACAATATATTCAATGAATACCAAAAATGAGGACATAGCTAAACTTCGTTATAAGATTTATAAAATAGTTATGTCAAATGATGGAGTCTTAGAATTTCATGGTTTCTATTTGGAAGAAAAAAATAAATCTATTAGGTTTGATATAATCATTGACTACTCTATAAAAAATAGAGAAGAAATCTATAATAAGATTTTAAATGATGTTAAAAAGGAATATCCAGATTATACTATTAATATTAAAGTGGACATTGATATATAATAAAAAAACTGTTGCTTAGTATTAAATGTTAAGTAAAAATAGTTTGTTACTAGCCAGATTTTTAAATGGACAAAAATTAAGAATTCGCTGCAAATTCAGCCAACTTGCTGACAAGTCAGCTTCAAACATGCTGAGATTTGCTCGGCTCATTCTATTTAATTTTTATCCTAAAATCTGGAATGTAACTCTCTTATTTTTATTTACATTAAAAAGTGTTTACAGCAACCTTTATTTTATATAAAAAAGGAGAATTATGAGAACATTATTATTATTAAGAGGAATACAAGCAAGTGGAAAATCCACTTGGATAAAAGACAATAACTTAGAAGCATATACATTAAGTGCTGATAATATAAGATTAAATATTGCAAACCCTGTTTTACTTGAAGATGGTTCTTATGAAATTAGTCAAAAATACAATAAAGTAACTTGGGAATTATTATATAAATATTTAGAAATGAGAATGCAAAATGGTGATTTTACAATAATAGATGCTACACATTCTGATATTAAACTTATGAATAAATATAGAGATTTAGCAAATACATATAAATATACTATGTACTGCCTAGAGTTTGATGTCGCTTTAGAAGAAGCTTTAAAGAGAAATAAGGAAAGAGATAACTATAAATATGTACCTGAAAGAGTTATAGAAAGAACTTATGAAACTATTAAAAATAATGAAAAATTACCAAGTGGTTTAAAGAAAATAGAATCAATAGATGAAATAATAAATTTCTATACAGCAGATGCAAATGAATATAAAAAGGTTGTAATTATTGGAGATATACACTCTTGTGCAGAACCATTAAAAGAAGTTTTAAAAGATTTTAATGAAGAAACTCTTTATGTTTTTGTTGGAGATTACTTTGACAGAGGAATACAACCAGTTGAAACTTTAAAAATAATGTTAGATTTATTAGAAAAACCTAATGTTATTTTAATTGAAGGAAATCATGAAGAAAAGAGTATGAAAAAATTCATCTATGATGAAGAAAAATATACAAAATCTTTTGAAGAAACAACTTTACTACCTCTTTTAAAAGAATATGATATTGACTATGTGAGAGCCTCTTTAAAGAAAATATATAAGAAGCTAAGACAATGTTTTGCTTTTGAATTCAGAGGTAAAAAATTTTTATGTACTCATGGAGGTTTACCGCTTGTTCCAAAATTAACCTTAGTTTCTGCTAAGGAAATGATACATGGTGTTGGAAGATATGAAACTGAAATAGGAGAAATTTACTCTGAAAACTATAAGAAAGGTCTATGTCAAGATTTTATACAAGTTCATGGACATAGAGGTATAAATGATGGAGAATATTCGTATTGCCTTGAAGCTAGAGTTGAATTTGGTGGAGAATTAAAGATTTTAACTATTGATAATAATGGAAATATTGAAAAATATGGAATAAAAAATGATGTATACAACAGAGGATTAAAACTACCAATGTCAGGTACTAGAGAAAAAGTTGAATTCAATACTGCAAATGAGCTTATTAATGAAATGATAGGACATAAATTCATTACTGTTAAGGAATGTGACCATAACTTAATTTCATTGAATTTCAATAGAGAAGCATTTAATAAGAAAAAATGGAATGATTTAACAATAAAGGCTAGAGGGCTATTTGTAGATAAAGATAGTGGAGAGGTTAAAATCAGAAGTTATAATAAATTTTTTAACTTTGGTGAAAGACATGTAAATTTAGGTTACCTAAATAAATATGCCACTTACCCAATTAGAGTATTTAAAAAATATAATGGTTTCTTAGGTTTAGCCTCTGTTGTAAATAATGAAGTTGTACTTACTTCAAAGTCAGTAACTTCTGGAAAGTATAAGGATATTTTTCAAAATATTTGGGATAAGGTAGAAAATGAAGTAAGAGAATTATTAAAGCGAACTATGATAGAAAATAATTGTACAGCAGTTTTTGAAGTGGTTTCTCCTGAATATGACCCTCATATAATAAAATACGATAGAGAACACCTATACTTGTTGGATTTTATTGAAAATAAATTAGATTTAGATACTCATAATATAGATCTAGAGTTTTCAGAAAATCTAATGAAAAAAGTTGAATTTTCTTCTAATTTACTTACTAAAAAAGAAGAACTTACAAGATTAGAAAATTATGATGAACTATATAATTTTTTACATGAAAAAACAATGAGTTTAGAAGAATTTGAAGGTTATGTACTATGTGATAATTCTGGTTTTATGTTTAAATTTAAGCTACCTTACTATAACTTATGGAAAGAAAGAAGAGGCTGGCTTGAAAGATATCGTTCAGCTTTAGCTAAGGGTAAAAAAGTTGAAGTAACTGAAAAAGATGAAAATAGACATTTTAAGAAATTTTTATTAAAATTAGGTAAGGATAAATTAGAAGGATTAAGTATAATAGATGTGAGGGAGCTATATGAAAAAGAAAATTAAAGTCCTAATAAGTGCTTGTTTATTAGGAGATAATGTAAAGTATTCTGGTGGAAATAATCTTACACCAGAACTTGTAACATTACTAGAAAAATATAATGTGGATATTGTAAAAGTTTGTCCTGAATGTTTTGCAGGCCTACCTATTCCAAGACTACCATCAGAAATTAAAGAAGGTAAGGTTTATAGTAAAGATGGTAGGGATATAACAGAAGAATTTTTAGATGGTGCAGAAAAAACTTATGAAGTAGCAGAGAGAAAACAAGCTGATTTTGCTATTTTAAAAGAAAGAAGTCCCTCTTGTGGAAGTTCATATATCTATGATGGAAGTTTTTCAGGAAAAGTTATTGAAGGACAAGGGTTTACAACAATAAAATTAAATGAAGAAAATATTATAGTTTTTTCTGAAGAAAATTTAGAAGAGATTGAGAAATATTTACAAGAATTAAGTAAGTAAAAAAGAAGGTTATTTTTAGCCTTCTTTTTACTTTAAATATCTAATAAATTAATAAATGGATAATTTTCTAAATTATCATAAAAATCTTTATTTATTCTAACCTTAAAAATTATTTTTTCTAAAAATGATTTATCAATAACTTCAGCTTCATAATCTTTTAGTAATTTTTCAACTTCACCTAATCTTTCATAAGGAATTTCAAAAATTAAATCTTTCTTATCAATAAAATCAATAATTTCAGCTTCAGTTATAGCAAGTTTTGCAGTCTTAGCATAATTTCGAACTAAACCTCCAGCCCCCAATTTTATTCCACCAAAATATCTGGTAGCAATTACGACTAAATTGGTTACTTCCATATAGTTAATTATATCTCCCATAGGTTTACCAGCTGTTCCACTTGGCTCACCATCATCATCAACCTTAAAAAATTCTAAGCCATTATTATTTATCTTGTAGGCAGAACAATTATGGGTTGCATCTGAATGAAGATTTTTAATATGTCTTATATATTCCTCAGCTTCTTCTTTTGAAAATACAGGTTTTACATAGCCAATAAATTTTGATTTTTTTTCTTCAAATTCTATTTTACATTCTTTTTTTATAGTTTTTAGTTTTTCCATATCATCTCACATTTTATTATTGTTATTTTACTAATTTTATGTTAAAATAATAAAAAATATACAGAGTATTTTTAATGTGGTGTTATTCACTATACAGGCGATACTCCAGAAAATAAGAGTTCTCTTATTGAGATTTAGGTGTTAATGTTATTAGCACTATTGAATCGGGTTTATGTAGAACTCTTTTTTTATTTTCTAAATTTTAAAAAGTCATAAATTCTAATTAATCTTTTTAATTCACTATTATTTTTAATACTAACTAAATTTTGTGTAATAATATTTTTTAAATAATTTTCTAAATCATCTAAATTTATTTCATCTTTTTCTAAAAAATAAATTTTTTTGTATGCTTCTGTATTCCCTTCTTGAGAAATTATATGATTAACAGTTTTTGTATTCAAGGTATTTCTATAATTTTCTTTTAAATTATTTTGTTGCTTATTTAAAAAATCTTTTAATTCAGTTCTCTTAGTGATTTCATTTTTTATATTTTCAGAGATATTACCTTTATAGTCTTTTAAATATTTATAAATAGGAAGTCCTCCAGAATTTGTTTTTAAAAGAGTTGGCAAATAATAACTTACTATTAAATCAGGCATAAAATAACCATTATCCAAAATAATATCTTCATATATCTTTTCAGCAGTTATAGGAATTCCATATCCATCTTCTTTAATTCCAATTCCTATTGTATAAAATTTAGTATCATCTAATTTATTTAAATTTTCAAAACCAGTAGCAACAACCAAAGAATTTGGATTAGAATCTTCTACCAGTTTATATATTTCATTTCTTAAATCTCTAATAACTCTTGGACTATACTTAGCTTTTATTTCTTTTAAATTTCTGTATATTTCAGAAAAATTATTTGTCTTAATTTTTATCATTTCTATTATTTTTCCATTGTTAAAATCTATGGAGTGAGTATCCACACTTGTATTTCCTAGGTCATATTCTATGAAAATTAGTCTTTGTTTTAATTTTTCCAATTGTTCTTGATTTAAACATTTAGCTATTGAACTAAAAATATTTTTTATGTTTTTATCATTTATTGAATATCCTATAAATATAATAGGATATTCTAAGAAAATTGTTAATAATTTTGCAGTTAAATAGTCGGATTTTTCTTCAAATTTTTTATAATCATCTGATGTAATAATAATTGTTTCAGGAGAACAAGAAGTTCCATGTATTTTATATATTTCTGCAATTCCTTCAAGATTAGAAAAAATTAATTCTTCTTGTCCTGCAAAAATTTTAAAGTTTTGAAAAATTTTTTCTAAAAATTTATCATAGTTTGTAGTTATTATTCCAGATATATTTCTTTGTTGGATTTCTTTTAATAATTTTATTTCTTCATTTTCTTTTGTATTATCATAGTTTATATTTTCAAAATATTCAGCTATTGCAATTTTAAATGGAGAAATTCCCTTTTTTATAAAATCTTTATTTCTAATTTTAAAATCGTCAAACTTAGAATTTTCAAAAACAGCTTTATTGTAATCTTTTTCTAATAGTTTTGCTATTGCAGCCTGTTTTCCATAGTAATCTTCTTCTGAAATTTTGTTGGCATACATTTCATATTTAAATTCATCATCAGATATGTCAAAAATAAACTTTTTTAATAATTCTTCCCAATTTTCTAATCCTAGATACCTTTTACTAAAACCAGAACCAATAAATAATACAGGTTGTTTATTTAGAGAAATGATAATATCTTTTATTGTTTTTTGAGACTTCATATAGTTAAAACCTCCTATAATAAAATTATAAACAAAAAGGTAACAAAATTCTTGTTACCTTAATTATATCATAGAAATAAATTTAGTTTTTACTATCTTTTATATAAGAGTAAACAGTTCTAAATACTTGCCCTGTTGCACCTTTTTGACAATAATAAGGATTAGCTCCACTTGCCCAAGCAGTACCAGCTATATCTAAGTGTACCCATTTTGTGTCATCTGTAAATTCTTCTAAGAATTTAGCAGCATTTGTAGAACCTCCCCATCTTACACCAGTATTTTGCATATCAGCATAAGGAGACTTTAGATTTTTCTTAAATATATCAAACATTGGCATTTGCCAGAAATATTCATTCCAGTTTTCAGAAGCTTCTATAACTTTTTTAGCCATTTTATCATCATTAGTAAATACTCCTGTAACATCCTCACCAAGAGCAACCATAACAGCTCCTGTTAAAGTAGCAGCATCTATAACTTCATTAACTTTTTCTTTTCTAACTATGTAAGTTAAAGCATCAGCTAAAGTTAATCTTCCTTCAGCATCTGTATTAGTAACTTCTATTGTTTTTCCATTCATAGCAGTTAAGATATCACCAGGTCTGTAAGCATTAGGTCCTATTGAATTTTCACAAGCAGCTACAACACAAGTTACATTCTTTTTAAGTTTCATTTTAGCAATAGAGCACATAGCTCCTATCATAGTTGCAGCTCCACCCATATCACATCTCATAGTAAGCATACTTTCAGTAGGTTTTAATGATAATCCTCCTGTATCATAAGTAAGCCCTTTTCCTACAAGTCCATAAGTATATTTAGATTTAGCATCTCCTTTATATCTCATAACAATAACATAAGGTCTGTGATGAGCAGCTCTTGCAACAGCAAGATATGCAGTCATTCCTAATTTTTGAGCTTTCTTCTCATCTAATATTTCAACTTCAAAACCAAATTCTTTTCCTAATTTAGTTGCTCTATCAGCAAGTTCTTTTGGATTTAATACTTCTGCTTGTTCATTTACTAAATCTTTAACAATATTAGAAATTTTAGCAAGTTCATATCCTTCTATTAATTTTGGTGCTTTTTTATCAGTTAAGTAAGAAACTTCTAAAAATTCTTCTTTTTTCTTTGAAAAATATTTATCAAATTTATAGTTTATATGTTCAACTACTTCTGCAATAACATCCATATTATCTAAGTCTTTATCACCAAAACTTACGAAAACTTTTCCAGTAATATTTTTTAAACCATCAAAAAGATATTGTCTTATATTTTTAGCATCTAATTTTTTATTTTCGCCTAAACCTATAATAATAAAATCCATTACTTTTTTCTTATTTACAAGTGTCATAGAGATTTTTTCAGAAGCTTTTGCAGTAAATTTATTTTTCTTAATAACTGTTTCAGCAAGCTTTTTGCTTTCTTTATCTAAATAATCTGGTAGTACAATTTTTCCAGAAGTAGCTAAAAGTACATATTTATCATAGCTATCTTCGTATTTTTTTACACATTGAAAACTCATAAAATTCCTCCTAATAATTTAATTTTAAACATTATATTTAAAATATAACATTTAATGATTATTATTTCAACTGATTTTAAAACTTTAAGTTTTTATTAATAGATAAAATAATGATCTTATAATTTTTTTAAAAGTTCTCTAAAAAGTTGTTCTTTTTCACCTAGGATATTAAAAAAATTTTCATCAATACTTTCAACAAGTGGAACAGCTTTTTCTAAAATATTTTGCCCTTTTGAAGTTAAAAAAACAGAATTTGCTCGTGTATCTTTAGAATGTTGCTTTCTTTCTATAAGACTATTTTTTTCAAGTAAATTTATTATTTGTGAAATAGTCATAACATCTATACCAGATATTTTCGAAAGCATAATTTGAGTAACTTCATCTTCTTTTTGTAAAAGATATGCAAGAGAAGTTAAAACAACAAATTGTGGTTGAGTAATATCTAATTTTTTTAGTTCTTTTTTTATAATAGAATGCCATTTATTGAAAACTCTCATAAACAATAAGCCAGTAGAATTTTCAGAATTATCTTTATATTTAGATGGGAACAAATAAATCAATCCTCCTCAGATAAAATACTTTATATTTATTTTATAGTACTTTTATTTTTTATGCAAATAGTCTTATAAAAAGATTGACTTTTTAAAATATTATAAGTATACTTATAATATATAAACTTATAATTTTTAAGGAGGAAAAAATATGGAATTTAGTTTTAAAATTAAAATTAATGCTAAAAAGGAAAAAGTTTGGGAATATTATGCTGATATTAATAAATGGTATATTTGGGAAGAAGATTTAAAAGATATAAAGTTAAATGGAGAATTTAAAACAGGAAGTAAAGGAATAATGAAATTAGAAAATATGCCTCCTTTAGAATATATCTTAACTTCTGTCAAAGAGAACAAAGAATTTTGGGATAGAACTGATATTCCTTTAGGAAGTATACATTTTGGACACGAAATTTTTGAGGAAGATAGAAATTCAGTTAGTATAAAACATACAGTAAGGCTTGAAAGTACAATTATTAGTGAAGAAAATATAGAGTTTTTAAAGGGAATATTTTCAGATGTACCACATTCAATGATGCTTTTAAAAAAATCAGTAGAAGAGTAAAAATAGATAGACTGCACTTAATTTTCTAGTTATTAAGCTATAAGTGTAGTTTTTATTTTTCAGGTAAGTCCATTTTAAAATTATCAAATTTTATTGACTTTGCATAATCTTTTCCCCATAGTACCAGAGATTTTAAAATAGGTATTAAACTTTTTCCATATTTTGTTAGCCTATATTCCACCTTTGGAGGAACAACAGGATAAACTTTCCTTTCTATTAAATTATCATCTTCTAATTCTCTTAGTTGTCTAGTGAGCATTCTTTCGTTGATACTTGGAATAAATCTTTTTAATTCACTATGTCTAGCTACATCATTTATACTTATGTAATATAAAATAATTGGTTTCCATTTTCCACCAACTAAATCCAATGTAAATTCAAAAAAGCAATTATATTTTTTATTTTTATCCATTCTACTCACTCCTTTTTATATATTCTAATATTTATTGACAAAAAAGTAAATACGGACAAAAAAGACTGTACTTTACAAAAATACTCTATACAGTTATACTTCTATTAAAAGATTAGTATTAATTAAAAAATAATATATTTTAAATTTTAGATGAAATCAATGGGAGGTTTATTTATGAAAAAAGTGCTTATAGTTGGTGGAGTTGCAGGAGGAGCTTCTACTGCTGCAAGACTTAGAAGATTAGATGAGAATTTAGAAATAATTATGTTTGAAAGAGGAGAATATGTATCATTTGCTAACTGTGGACTACCTTATCATATAGGTGGTGTAATACAAAACAGAGAAAGTCTTTTAGTTCAAACTCCAGAAAGTCTTAAAGCTAGATTTAATTTAGATGTAAGAGTAAATAGTGAAGTTGTTGGAGTTAATGGAAAAGATAAAAAAGTAAAAGTTAAAACTAAAAATGGAGAAGAATATGAAGAAAATTTTGATTTCTTAGTTTTAGCTCCAGGAGCAAAACCAATTTTACCAGCTATAAAAGGGATAGAAAATAAAAAAATATTTACACTTAGAAATATAAATGATATGGATAAGATAAAATCTGAAATCAAAAATCACAATATCAAAAAGGCAACTGTTGTTGGAGGAGGTTATGTAGGAGTTGAAACAGCTGAAAATTTAAAACATTTAGGAATAGACACAACTTTAATTGAAGCAGCACCTCATATTTTAGCTCCATTTGACAGTGAAATTTCAAATATTTTAGAATATGAGCTTGTAGACAATGGAATTAATCTTTTGATATCAGAAAAAGTTACTGAATTTCAAGAAGATAAAGATGAAGTTATTATTAAACTTGAAAGTGGAAAATCAGTTACAACAGATATGGTAATATTCTCAATAGGGGTTAGCCCTGATACTAAATTTTTACAAAACTCTGGAATTAATTTAGGAGAAAGAGGACATATACTTGTCAATGAAAATTTAGAAACTAATATAGATGGAGTGTATGCTTTAGGAGATAGTATAATTGTTAAAAATTATATAACAAAAGAAAATTGTGCAATTCCTTTGGCTGGACCTGCTAATAGACAGGGAAGAATAGTAGCAGGAAATATAGTGGGAAGAGATGAAAAGTATAAAGGAAGTATAGGAACTGCTATTATAAAAGTATTTGAATTGATAGGTGCTTCAACAGGATTAAATGAGAGAGCTTTAAAACAATTAAATATATCTTATGAAAAAATATATTTACATCCAAATAACCATGTATCCTATTATCCAGGAGCAACACCTATAACTATAAAAGTTCTATATAACAAAAAAAATAGACAAATATTAGGTGCTCAAGCTGTTGGAATAAATGGAGTGGATAAATTTATTGATGTAATAGCAACAAGCATAAAATTTGAAGCTACAATAGATGATTTAGCTGAGTTAGAACTTGCTTATGCTCCAGCTTTCCTATCAGCAAAATCACCTGCTAATATGGCTGGTTTTATTGGACAAAATATAGAAGATAATTTATTGAAACAAGTATTTTTGGAAGATTTAAAAAACTATAATGAAAAAGAAACTATAATTTTAGATATAAGAGAAGAATTAGAATTAATAAGTGGAAGTCTAAAAAACAGTATTAATATTCCTTTAAGTGAGCTTAGAAAAAGATATACTGAACTTCCAAAAGATAAAGAAATTTGGACATATTGTGCTGTTGGATTGAGAGGATATATAGCAGCAAGATTTTTATCTCAAAATGGTTATAAAGTAAAAAATTTAGCTGGTGGGATAGAAATTGAAGAGAAAGAGCTTGTTAAAACACAGACAGAAGAAAATTTTTTAAGTAAAGAAAATATTGATTTTAAAGTTGAAAAAGAAGATGAATATATAGATTTGTCAGGTCTTTCTTGTCCAGGACCATTGGTAAAAATAAAAGAGAATATAGATAAGCTGCAAGAAAATGAACAATTAAAAGTAAAGGTATCAGACCCAGGCTTCTATAATGATATTCAGGCTTGGAGTAAAGTTACAAAAAATTCTCTTTTATCTTTAGATAAAAAAGATGGATTAACATATGCTACTTTACAAAAAGGACAGACTTCAAAAGTTGTTGTAAAAGAACAAGAAAATGTAATAATTGAAGATAATTCAAATATGACAATGGTAGTTTTTAGTGGAGATTTGGATAAAGCAATAGCAGCCTTTATAATAGCTAATGGAGCTCTTACTATGGGTAAAAAAGTAACAATGTTCTTTACTTTCTGGGGCTTATCTATTTTAAAGAAAAAGAATTTATCTAAAAAGAGTTTTATTGAAAAAATGAAGACTTTTTTCTTAATAGTCATCATTACTTCAATTCTTTCGGGAATTATTGGAGCGAAAGTCGGATACGACTTTGCTAAAAATAATTCTGAAAGTACGGCATCAGCAATAGCTGAAGCTGTAAAAACTCTTAACGATGAAAAAAACATCGTAAAAAAATAGATCGGTCGTCGATCAAAATTGAGGATAAAAAACCTCAAGCAGATCCACGGCCGCCACAAAAAATAAAAACAGCCTCAGCTAAAGCTGAGACTGTATCGAAAGAGAGTGCTACTTCTAGCTATGACTCACGAAGCGTTTCAAGTATGAAACAACTCGTTCGAGATACGGCTAGAAAGTATGGTGTAGACGAAAATCATTTTGCAAAAATTGCAAAATGAGAGTCGTCTTTTAACCCACTCTCGCAGAATCCCAATCCCGTGATCTATAACGGAAAAAATCTGGGACATGCTCAAGGCTTGTTTCAATTTATTCCGTCCACTTGGGCCTGGATGTCAGCTGAAGCTGGCTATCAAGGGGCAAGTGTCTGGGATCCAGTAGCAAACGCAAACGTTGCTGCTTGGGCCTGGAAGAATGGACACGGTAGTCATTGGGAGTGCCAGTAGAGTTAGAGCCTTAGCTCCTCCTGACACTCATTCTGCCGATACAAAAGCGGGTACCTCAAAAAGAGGTACCCGCGAATAAAACACTTAATTTAGATATTCGACCTCCTCTTGGGAGGATTTTTATTGTCATTTTATTTTTAATAAAATTATCTCTTACGTGTAAAGTAAAGAATTATTAGAAGTGAGGCTATAACACTACCACCCATTAATAGATAAGAAAAATAGCCATCCTCTACAGGACCCGGTAGAGTCACATTCATGCCATAGATACCAGCAACCATTGTTGGTATTGAAATAGCAAGAGTAGCTATGGTTAGAGTTCGCATTGTAGCGTTAAGACGAATATCCATCACTGTCCGATAAGAATCTCGAATATTAGTAATTGTACGTAATAGACTCTTACATCTAGAGATCAACTGTTCAAAATCAATAGATAAATCTTCCACCAATTCTTCATCTTCCTTGTGAAGTGAGACGTATTTACCACTCAAAATCTTCTCTAGTGCCACGTTAGTTGGAATTAAAGCATCCATAAAATCATTTAATTTTCGTTCATATTCAACAAAATAAATAATGTCTTCTGACCTTAGCTCCTTAACCGATTTGGTAATAGCCCTAACTTGTCTATTAATTGCAGCGATTCTCGACTGATACTCCGAAGATATTCCTTCAACCATTAACATAAACAGCTTCATTTTTTGCGTTGTTGCAACCTCTGATTTACTAATAAATGGTTCCCAAATTTGACCTAAAGAAGTCTTAGACACTGTAAGCACCGAACTCTTGCCAAGCCCTATCATAACTGGTGTAGTGAAATCATTATCCCGATCTTCTCTTGCTGGAACTCTAGTAAAGAAATATGTCCAATCATCATCTTGTTCAACACGTGGCACTTCATGTGGGTCTAAGGCATCACGAAGCACATCAGGATCTGCTCCTAAAGATTCTAAAGAATTTAACTCTACTTCTGTAGGATT
>ERZ773054.1098-NODE-1098-length-17704-cov-20.383931_pt1 | contig 17704 bp, 15 predicted proteins | sample MGYA00580630_ERZ773054 | MGnify/ENA primary metagenome ERZ773054 (study PRJEB29015, sample SAMEA2737994) | human oral metagenome | biome: human oral; feature: human-associated habitat; material: dental | place: China | collected 2115 ... | reverse complement strand
TTGGGAATCCACCCGTGCTTGGATGCGACAGACCATATTCCCTCCAGGGCGAGCCTGGCCTGGATCTTCGGATTGTCGGCGTCTGCGAGCCTTTTCGCGGCGTCGCCGGCGCGCGTCTGTGCGCCGTCCGCCCGCGTTTGTGCGCCGTAGGCTTGCCGCGTCGCGCCGTCCGCTCGCGTCGTTGCGTCGCCCGCTGGCCGCTTCGCGCCGCCGGTCTGCCTTGTCGCTGCCTCGGCTCGCCCCGCCCTTTCGTGCGGCGAGCCTTTCTCGGTGTCGAATCTGCCGCCGGGCAGCCTGACGACGTCGTCGGAGGTCCCTTTGACGAGGACAAGCTGGTACCCGTGGCTGTTCGCGCCCGACGTCCTTTTCGCAACGTGTTCGAGCATGCCGAAACCCGAACGCGTCGCGGGCCACGGAAGCCTTTCCTTGCGCACGAGGGTCCGCACCTCGATGCCGCTTTGGCTCAGAACCGTCCGGTGGCGCAGGGCGTTCAAGCTCCACAGATATGCGACGGGGTTGAAGACGTACAGAGCCAAGAACAGGTACGGGAGGATGAGGAACGTCCTGTCGGCCGCCGCCGACGCCGCGGCTTTCACCGCGTCTGCGGCCGCCGGGACGAAGAGCGCGAGGAGGAGGAAAGTGTCGACGGCCACGGTGGCTGCGGCGTAGACTCTCACGCCGGGGGATCGGCGCAAAACGATCCGGCATTCGCCGGACTCCGCCCGCTTCACTTGCGCCTTGCGCGCCAGAAACCTTTCCGCCTCTCGCGCGTCGACGTCGGGCACGCCCCACGCCTTTCCCGGTATGTCGCCCGGGCCCGTTCCCGCCCCGAGGGAGTAGACGCGTCGATTCGCGCGCTCTTCCGAATGCTCTGTGCTCCCTCGCGGATGGTCCATGCTCTTCTCCGAATCGCCTCGTGCGGGCCTCGTCGCGGCTGCCAGCCGCGCCGGGCGTATGCGGTCCCGGACCCGCACGCGCCGGGACCGCACGCTCAGCCACTTTAGACCGGAGCTCGCGGGATGTGCGCATTCTGAGGCGGGGACGGGAACCTCTAACCCGGATCCTCGCGTCCCCCGCGGGGACGCGAGGACGTGTCTTCGGTCCGACATAGCCGTAAGCTACGCATGGCGTCCCCCGCAGGGGACGCGGCGCCGTGCCCCGCCTCGTCGGCGGAGGGATCGCCATAGACCAGTCCCCGCGGAGGCCCGGTTTCACACCATCGGCGCGGACGCCGCGTCGAGGATCGCCGCCTGCTCGGCGGTCAGCGTCAGGTCGAGGGCTGCCAGGAGATCGGGCAGCTGGCCGACTGTCCGGGCAGAGGCCACCGGCGAATCCACGCCCTTGGCGTGCTGCCACGCCAAGGCGACGCTCGCCGGGCTCGCGCCGAGCTGGGCCGCGACGTCGTCCAGAGCCGCGAGCACTGCGATCCCTTCCTCCGTCAGATATCGGGCCGCCGCCCCTCCGCGCGCCGCATTCGCCTTGGCGTCGTCCTCGCTGCGGTACTTGCCCGTCAAGAACCCGGAGGCCAGGGCGAAGTAGCTTTGCGCAGCCATGCCGTGTTCACGCGCGAGCGGCAGGTAGGAGGCTTCGAAGCGTCTCCGCTTGACCAGGTTGTAGTGCTGCTGCAGGATCGTCGGCTTGTGCAGGCCGTTCTCCTCGGCGCAGCGCAGCCACTCCTCCATCCGCTCGGGCGTGAAATTCGACAGGCCGACGGCTCGTGCCTTTCCGGCGTCGACCAGCTCGGAGAACGCTTCGGCCATATCGGGAATTGCGACGGCGTCGTCGTCGAAGTGGGCGAAGTACACGTCGACGAAGTCGACGCCGAGCCGCTCGAGGGAAGCGTCGCAGGCCGCCGCGACGTTCTTGGGCGAGAGTCCCTCGAATTGCGGGTGTTTGGCCACTTTTGTGGCGACGACGACGCCCTCGCGCCCGCTGCCCTTTGCATATCCGCGGGCCGCGAGCCACTGGCCGATCGTCTCCTCCGACTCGCCGCCCCGATTGCCTGGCGCCCAGGCGGAGTAGGCGTCTGCCGTGTCGATCGTCGTTCCGCCGCCCGCGAGGTACGCGTCGAGCACCTCGAAAGACTCCTCGCGCGTCGAGGTCCAGCCGAAGGTGTTGCCGCCGAGCGTGATCGGCGAGATCGAGACGCCCGTCGAGCCGAGGGGGATGTTCTTCATCTGTTTCTCCTTTGAGGTCGATGCCCTTTGTTCAAGCCTACCCGCCGGCCCGGGCTGCGCGGCCCGCTCTGGGTTCGGAGGCAAACATCCCGTTGCGACGAACGCGGCCTCGGCCGTGTGGCTTGCTTTGGGTTCGGAGGCAAGCATCCCGTTGCAACGAACGTGGCCCCGGCCTGTCCTTTGCGGCTGCCGGCCCATTGCGACGAACGCCGCCCCGATCTGCCCGCCCCCCAAATGCAACTAACGCGGCCCGCGCAGCGGACGCTTTGCGGCGTCGATGCGCGGGCCGACGATGCCTCGGTTCAAGCAGCGCCTCGTCAGGCTCGGCCCTCCGCCTGCGCGCAGGCCAGACAATCCGGACGGCCCTTGGGCGGAGTCAAAACCTCGGCCTTTCGCCTATGCGTAGGCCAAGACGTCGTGGAAGGTCTCGAGCGCGGTCTGCGCCTGGTCGAAGCGGTCCATCTGGCGGTCTACCTCGATCGTCACTTCCTTGAGCCCGGCGTCCTTCACGGCCTTGCGCAGGCGCGGCAGGTCGAACTCCTCCGGGTCGCAGAACTTCGTCAGCACGATGAGCACGCCGTCGGCCCGCCGCTCCTTAGCCAGATCCACGAGCGCGACCTCGCGGTGGCGCTCGGGGTCGAGCAGCATCGAGACGTCGCCGGTGTTCGTGAACTTCGCGACGAGCCTGTCGAGGTTGCTCGGCCCGGAGGCCGGCGCGTCGGTTCGATACTGGCCGGATTCGGCGACGACGTCGTCCCCGACGATCGTCATCGAGTTCTCTTCCAGGATCTGAAGGAGGTTGAGGTTGTCGACGAGGATGCCCGAAGTGACGATTCGCGTCTTCTTAGTCTCGACCTCCATTGCGGAGAGTTCCTGGACCATTTCCCGCACGAGCTTCGAGTGGTCTTCCTTGAGCATGAACCACGCGCTCTTGAAGACGTTGCGGCGGATGGTCGGGGTGACGCAGTCGTGCGACGCCGCAGCGACGGAGAACTGCCGCATGAGGTGCGAATGCTCGTTGTAGACCTCGATTGTCTTGCCGAGGGCCTCGTCGGAGAATTCGGCCCCGGTGCAACGCTCCAGATCGCGGATGACGCGTTCGTAGCCCTCCTTGGTGAATTGCTGGCCGTAGGCGGGCTTGCGGTTTTGCGGGTAGGTCATCGGGATGTACGGGACGCCGTCCACCCCGTGCTGCCAGTTCTGCGTGAGCGCCTTGAGGGTGTCGCACAGGGTGGGGATGATGACGGCGGACATTCCCTCGTACTTCTTCATGAGCGCGAGGTCGAGGACCGTCTGCACGATCCCGCAATAGAAGGTGGGGAAATACGTGCGGGCGCGCGTGACCTTTGCGTCGGCCCCCCACATGCCGAAGGGCGCCATGCCCATCGCATGGACCAGCTCTTCGGGCGTGAACTCGGGGACGCAGCCCACCACTTTCTTCCCCGAATCGAGGAAACTCTGGAATTGGCCGCGAGGGTCGTTGGCGATCCTCGCGAATTCCTCGGCTAGCTCTTCGAATCTCGACATGATTAGAATCCCATCTCTTCCATGACTTCGGCCAGGCCCTGCACGCGAGTCTCGTACTGGGCCTCGGAGAAATTGCGGGGGTCGGCCTGGTCGCCGTCGAACGAGGCCAGGGGAATGGAGCACTCGGCGCACACTTGGCGCGAGGCCTCGGACATGAATCCGGACCACAGCTTGCACGAGCGGTTCGTGTGCACCAGCATTCCCTGGACGTTCTGGCTCTTGACCAGCTCTATGCGCTGGTCGCGGGCCTTTTCGAGGTTCACCGAGTTGGGCACCGAGCAGTAGGCGCGGATGAGCCCGTCGAAGTCCTCGTACAACATGCCGAAGGCGACGGCGTAGATCGTCGCCACGGTGTTCATCCCCAGATCGCGCAGGGCCGTGTTCGTGACCCTCAGGTGGGGCCAGCAGGCGATGCCCTCGAACATGATCCGGTGCTTTTCTTCGCCGCGGAACGTCGTCTTGCCTTCTGCGACCGCGGCCTCGATCTCCTTGCACAGGGTTTCGAAGGCCTCTGCCGCCTCGACTTTTCCGCGTGCGCACACGGCGACGGCCATGTGGTTCATGAGGTCGAAGCCGTTGTAGGGCGCCGGGGTGTGCTTGAGCAGGCTGGCGGCCTTGAGCCAGGCGCGCGACGTGCGGTTGGAGATTGCCATGACCTCGGCGAAGCGCTCTTCCGACCAGGTTTTCCCGGTGATCTCCTCCAGTTGGCGGATCGCGTCCATGAACTGCCCCTTGACGTACTCGATCTGGGCAGGCGAGACGTCGTAGTCGGGGTTGAACGGGACGTCGATCATGATCATCGGTATGTGGAGCATCTTGGCCAGCTCCTCGTACCACTTCGTCATGGTGTTGCAGATGTTGTTGCAGCACAGCATAAAGTCCGGCATGGGGATGGGCTGCTCTTCGGCTTTGCCGGTCATGGCGACGCCCAGGTTGACGCGGGCGTACGCGCACAGGTCGTTGGAATAGCCCGCCGCCTCGGCGATGTTGCACATGCGTTCGCCGCCGCCCCGGGCCGCCGTGGCGGCCGCGTGGTTCTCGGGGTAGCAGACCTTCACGCCGAGCGTCTCGAAAATCTCCTGCGGGAAGTTCGAGGCGCACCAGCCGACTTTCTCACCCCGCTCCTTCGCCTCCAAAGCCGACTTGTAATGCTCGGCGACGATCGCGTTGAGCTTGTACTTCGCCGAATTCGGGTCGAGTTTCTTGCGCGGGCGGGCCGGCGCCTGCTCTGGCGCCTTGGCTTGCGCCTGGCCCGGCGCCTGCGCCGAGGCCTGATCGGGCGCTTGGCCCGCCGCCTCGGCTGGCTGCTGCGCCGTCGTTGTTTGTTGTGCCATCGCACTTCTCCTTACAAACGAATGATTCCGTGTTCCGTCTCCCACGCGTACAGAGCGGCGCCGAGCGCCCCCATGTACTGCGCGTTGGGAGGGCAGACGATTTGAAGTCCCAGTTCCTTTTCCAGCGCGTCCCGCACGCCGCCGTTCTTGGCGACGCCGCCGCTCATGCACAGGGTGGGCGTGATCCCCACGCGCATGACGAGCGAGGCGAAGCGGGTTGCCACCGATTGGCAGATTCCGGCGACGACGTCTTCCCGCTTCTCGCCCGAGGCCAACTGGGAGATGACCTCGGACTCGGAGAAAACGGTGCAGGTCGAGGAGATCTTCGAGGGCTTGGCCGCCTTGAAGTACTCTCCTTCGAGCTGGGCGACGTCGAGCTGGAGAATCCTCGCCATGACGTCGAGGAAGCGGCCGGTGCCGGCCGCGCATTTGTCGTTCATCTGGAAGTTGGTCATGATCCCGGACTCGGTGATGGACATGACCTTGGCGTCTTGCCCGCCGATGTCGATGAGCGTTCGCGCTTCGGGCACTTGGGAGAAGACGCCCTTGACGTGGCACGAGAGCTCGGAGACCTTCCTGTCCGAATCGGGGAAGATCTTCCGCCCGTAGCCGGTGGCCACCGTCTTGGAAATGTCTTCGCGCCGCACTCCGACCTGTTCGAGGACCTCGGCGACGGCTTTGGTCGAGCCCTCGGTGCCGATTCCCTCGGTCACCAGGGACATGCCGAGAACGGCCCGGTCGTCGTCGATGACGACGCATTTCGAAGTGGTCGAGCCGACGTCGACGCCCAAATAGCTCTTGCTCATGCTTCCTCTCATTCCCTGCGTGCCGGCGCTCACTCGCTCCACACGTAGAGGGAGCCGTCGGCGAGCATCTTGTCGATGCGCTCCTGCGAGTAGCCGTGCTGGCGCAGAATCTCGGGGCCGTCCTCGCCGGGGAAGCGCCCGCGGGTGTAGACGGGCTTGCCCTGCTCGGCGAAGCGGACGGGCTGGTGCACCAGGGTGCGTGTGTTGCCGTTCTCGTATTCGAAGGCGGTGAAGCAGTCGTTGTCCCAGGCCTGCGGGTCGTCGAGGATGTCGGTGAGCGACTGCGCCAGGGAGAAGGGGATGTCCGCCTCCACCAGCGGCGCGCGCCATTCCTCGACCGTCTTCGTCATGAACGTCTCGGAGATGAGCTTGTGCAGCTTGGGCCCCAGGCCGTTCGCCTGCAGGTTCTGGATGGGGAAGTAGCGTTCGTCGTCGGCGAGCTCGGGATGGCCGATCGTGGCGATGAAAACCTTGAAGTACTGGTTGTAATTCGGCATGCAGGTCTGGATGTAGCGCCCTTCCTTCGTGGGCCACGAGGACAGCAGCGGGTTGTCGTAGTCGCTGGAGTCGATGGGGAATGCCTTGCCGATGTCCTTGTATTGCGCAGCCTGAATGGCCATGCCGAGGTTGAAGACGGCGGTTTCGAAAAGCGAGGACTCGACTTTCTCGCCCTGCCCGGTCTCCCGCGCATGGTAGAGCGCCGCGAGGATGCCGGCGGCCAGGTTCATTCCGACGTTGTGGTCGCCGGTTCCCGGGACGACGTTCATGGGAAGGCCGCTCTTTTGACGAAGCGTCTCCAGGTAGCCGCCGCGGGCGAAGAAGGCGGTGAAGTCGAATCCGGGCAGGTCCTTGTCCGGTCCCTTCTCGCCGTATCCCGTGCAGATCGCGTAGACGAGCTTGGGGAAGCGCTTTTTCAGGCTCTCGTAGTCGAGGCCCTGGCGCTCGAGCGGGCCTTGTCGCCAGTTTGTGATGAGGACGTCGGCGTCTTCGAGCAGCGCGAAGAGGGCCTCGCGCCCCTCCTCCGATTTCGTGTTGATGGAGATGTTGAGCTTGTTCGCGTTCTCCAGCTCCCACGTGGTGTTCTCGTGCCAATCGAGGGGCCGGCCTTCCGAGGGGGCCGTGAACCGCAAGGGGTCGCCCTTGGCGGACTCGACCTTGATGACCGTCGCGCCCTGGTCGGCCAGGAAACGGCCGGCCGTGGCGGCCGCGATGAAGTTCGCCAGTTCGATGACTTTGACGCCTTCGAGCAGCTTCTTTGACATTCCGAGGTCTCCTTTCGGATCCGCGCGCGGACGCGTTGCCAATGAGCATCTGCCGACGCCGTCCGTGCGGTGAACGGCGGCGTGACGCCCCGCGCGGCTCCTTCCTGATTTAGTTTGTATGCGTATGGAAGTTTTTAGAGCGTCGGATCGCCCGGCGGACGGCTCGCGCCTTCCGCCGGAGGGCTTTGCCAGACGTGTGCGGCTCGTCGCTGAGCGCGCGCGGCTGCGTTGCCGGTGATCCTCCATTCCGCTGCGTCCGTCCGGCCGACTGCACCCGATTGGCTGTGCTCGCCCCGGTGAATCGCCCGTCTTTGGCCGAATGCCGTGGAATAGTCCCTGCGTGATCACGCTAACATCGAGGCCGGGGAAGCCCCGTAACCTTTGGTCCCAATTCGGACCGAATCGGTCCGCTAAGGGGGCGTGCGGTTGGAGTTATTTGGCGACATTTCGCCGAAAACCATAAACGTGAGGGTTTTGTGCCATAAATCGACGTTGACCGCTGCCAGCTTCATCGAGCGCCTGCTTGACGGATACGAGCGGCGTCAGAGGATGGAGGCGTTTGGAAGCGCGATTCGCGAGGCGGACGCGGCCTACTGGGACGAGTTCCGGGCCTGGGACGTCGCCTCGAGCGACGCTTGACATGGTTGGCGGCCTTTGCAGAGGCGCGGTCGTGTGGGCCGAGTCGGACCCGACGCGCGGCCGCGAGCAGGCGGGGCGCCGCCCGGCTCTCGTCGTCGCCGGGGACCTCTGTCTCGAGCAGGCGGATACGCTTGCAATCGTCGTCCCTGCAACGACGATCCGCCGCGGTTGGCCGAATCACGTTCTGCTGCGGGGGCCTGAGCTCGTTCTGCCTCGTCCGACGTACGCCATGACCGAGCAGCCGCGGACCATATCGCGCGAAAGGATCGTCGACGTCGCCGGAGTCGTGGATGCGCAGACGATGGCGGAGGTCGATATGTGGCTTCGCGACTTTCTCTCCTTGGGGTGAGCCGAAGCTTCGCGTCGGGGGGCTGCCCGCAACTGGCTCCGGTCCGGGCCGGCGGTTTGCGCCAAGCCGCCCGGGGTCTGCGGCTCTCGCCGGTCCGGACCGGCGGTTTACGCGAATCGCAATGGGAATGCGTCGAGCTCGGGGGAGGCGCATTCGGGGGAGAGGCTCATTCGGGGAGGGTCGGGCGCGGGGATTGGGTTTCGCCGCAGGGTCGAGCGGGCCGGAAACCTCCGGCGGAGCTGGCGTGCGGGATTGGGGCGCGCAGCCCGTGGGACGCCGTGCAATTCCCGAGAGACTGCTGTTAGCGTGCTCTGTATGAACGCGCCGGCACATCTCTTAGAGCACAATCTGCTTGTCATCCAACAGGTCAGTTCGGTTGTGAGCGACAAGTACGCGATCATGGACGGAAACGGCAATGCGGTCGGGCGCATCGTGGATATTCCGGACTGTTTCTCTGCTGCCTTTGGCACCAGCAGATTCGACGTCCTCGATGCCAACGGCTCCGTGGTTCTGCGTATGGGAGATCAGTTCGACTTCGATTTCGACTTCAGCCATGTGCGCATGCGCGACATGCCCACGTACATCTTGGCTCTTTCCAACGGCGCGTTTCTGGCGAGCATCGTGGACAGAACCGGGTTTGCAGGCAGGAAGCTCGCCATCCGCCCTGCCGCCGGGCCTCCGCTGAATGTGCGGGGCAAAACCTTTGATCGCGACTTCGAGGCGACGTTCGGCGACGGCGGCGCCGTCGTCGGGAGAGTGAAGCGCGAATGGGCCGGAGTCTTGAAAGAAGCCATGGGCCGGGACCGCTATACGCTGAGGATTCATCCGCAGGCTCCCTGGGAGCACCGGCTGGCGCTGCTCGGCGGGACGCTCGCCATAGACGCCCTGCGGATGCGAGAGTGGCTCTCTTCCAGCAGGCTCCGGGATTCGGACCTCTGACGCGGACGCCCTCTGGGCCGGACGCCGCATGTTTCTCAATCCGTCCAGAGGCGGTGCAGGCCGTCGGCGCGTCGGCGGCTCGAAAGCGCCGACGGCCTGCGCCTTTGGCGTCACGCCGCGCGCCGACGTCCCTCTCTCGGCCCGCCTGCGCTTTGGGGGCTCTCGGAGCCGACTTCTTTCATGAGGCGACTTCTTTCATGAGCCGACGCGTTCGTTTCGTTTGCCGGAGCCGTCTTCGACGAGCGCGGCGGGAGCCGATCCGCTCGAAGCGGCTTGCGTTCGCCGTGTGCGGCGTTCCAGTCATGCCCAAGAGTTCGCGGACGCAGCGGCCTTCTGATCCATGAGGTCCAGTGCGACCATCCCTCCGAGCACCGCCAGCCGCTGAATCTCAGAGGCGCCTGTCTCGAAAGTGAGCGCGTAGCGGCCGCGGCCGGCCGGGCCGATGGTGTGGCCTGGCTTTTCGTGTGCGGAGCTTGCGACCAGGGCGTCGCCGTCGGCGGACTTGACCTTGAACTGGCGGTCGAGGAAACTGCCGTGCAGCGTCATCGGAGCCTCGTCGACCGGTTCGATCGACATCTCGCGGACGAAGCACGCGTATCTTTCCTTGACGCCGGCCAGAAGCTCGCCGTCGGGGCGGTTCACGGAGTAGGCGTTCCTGCCGAAGTTTTGCATCGCGCTGACGTGGATGACGACGGAGCCGTCCGCGTCGACGACGTCGAACTTGCAGGGGGACTTTGAGGAGCGATGTTGCGTGGACTCGGTTGATATGATATTTCCAACAATGTTTCCATCGGCGTCTTCAATGGTGAATTCATCAGATATGGAGGGCCTGATCTGCTGCATGACAAGAAGATCGCGTTCGGCAATGCTCTGCTGTGCTTCCATAGTTCACACACTAGCGCCCTGTTTCGCCCTTGGACAGGGCGTTCGTCCGATGTTCGCGCGCGATTCGCGTGTCTTCGCGCATATCAGGCTGCGATGGCGGTTCATCTCACAGAGGCTCCGGCCCCTCGGCCGCTGTCGGGGCTCCCGAAATGCATGTAACTTCGCTGGCGGAAGGCGTCGCATTTACGGGGCATTTCTTGTGAATTAAGTAGGAATTGTAATAAGTGATGATTTTAGATCTAAAATCTCGTACCGTCGAAGAATGTTAGGCCATTACATAAACATGAATAACGAATCCGTCGCTCCGGAAGGCGACAGACTCATCATGCGGCGGCCCAGTTTTTCATCTTCCAGCGATTTCTCCATCGAAGGCAAAGACGGGGCCGTCGTTGGTCGAATCGCCGGTAAAGACAGCCGAAAGCCCCGGCCTTTCGGGAGATTTCGCGAGTTCGAGATTGTTGACGCTTCTGCCGACGTCCTTGCTTATGTCAGCAAGGTGCGAGTTCCCGGCGCCCGAGGAGGCTATGCCCTTACGCGGCAGGACGGTTCCCCTCTTGCGGCGATCGTGTGCGCGAATTCCCCGGCAACCGTCATTTTCATTGAACCGGCTGACGGTTTGCCGATGGAGTTCCACGCCGAAAACTTTTCGCCATCGATTCGACATAAAATCCATGGAATCCCAGGCGTCTGTCGTTCAGGGAAGTTATCGGCTGACCGGCGGCGTAGAGTACAGGCTGGATTTCGCTCCGGGCGTCTCCCGCGATTGGCAGGTGTTGGCAATCGCGGCGGCGCTGGCGTTCGATGTCTCCCGACGCTTCGGAACGCAGTTTTTCCGTAAGGCCACGGGAGGCTGAGAAGCGAGAAGCCCCCGCAAGGCGGGGTCAGAAGCCCGGCGGCGTCGGCCAAGGCTCGTCCTTCTCGAGCTGGGCGGCGAGGGCGAGAAGCAGGCCTTCGCGGCCGGGCCGGGTCACGAGCTGCATGCCGATCGGCAAGCCTTCCGCGCTCACTCCGCCGGGAATCGACAGCGCGGGATGGCCCGTCACGTTGAAGATCGCCGTGTTGACGACCATTGGCGTGCTCCGGAAGACCGACGCGAACGTGCTTCGGCTCTCCAGCCAGCCCGAAGGCTGTGGGAGCACCGGAATCGTCGGCATCGCCAAGACGTCGGCGGTGGGGAGGAAGCGTTCGTTGAAGGCCCGGGCGATCTTCTCGCCGCGGCGCTCGGCGAATCTCGCCAGGCGCGCCGGAATCAGGCGGCCGACGGCGGCGATGCGGCGGGTGTGCCTCTCCAGCTTCTCAGGCGCTTCGACCGAGTCGGCCTCGGTTGCCATGCCGGAGAGGAACTGCAGAATGAAGGCGTCGGTGGGCACGGGCCACGCGGCGTGTGTCTCGCGAACGTCGTGGCCCAGGCGCGCGAGCCTCTGCACCAACGAGGCCAGCGCGCGATCGACCTCGGGGTCGTTCTTTAGCCCCGGCATCGGGGAGCGCCCTGTCCAGGCGATCCGCAGCGGTCCGGTTCCGCGTGCGACGACGTCGCGATACGGCTCGCTCAGGGGCTCGGCGTGCCAACGGTCCGAAGGCAGGCTGCCGGCGATCGCGTCGTAGAGCAGCGCCGAATCCGCCGCCGTGCGGCTCATCCCGCCGAAGGTCACGAGTGCGTGCCAATGCTGCGAGAGCGGGGCCATCGTCACCCGGCCGCGCTCCGGCTTGAGGCCCAGGATTCCGCAGCATGAGGCGGGCAGGCGAATGGAGCCGCCGCCGTCGGCGCCTAAGGCGATCGGGGTCATTCCCGTCGCGACGGCCACGGCCGAACCTCCCGAGGAGCCGCCGGGAGAGAAGCCGCGCCGCCAGGGATTGAAGGTGGCGCCGTAGCGGTTCGAGACCGTTTCGGGGCAGCGGCCGAACTCCGGCATCGTCGTTTTACCGACGACGATCGCGCCGGCGGCGCGCACGCGGCGGATCACTTCGCTGTCGGCCGCGGCCGGCGACGGGTTCCCGCTGCCGCCGAGGGTGGTAGGCAAACCGGCGACGTCGTACTCTTCCTTCACAGCGATGGGCACGCCCGCCAGGAGCCTTCCCGCGCCGTCGGCCGGGGCGCTCGCGCCGTCGGCCTTCCGCCCCTTGGCTTCGCCGGCCAGTTCGGCGTCAAGCCGGTCGGCCTCGGCGAGAGCCTCCTCGGTTCGCACAACGGCGAAGGCGTTGAGCTCTGCATCGAGGCGGCGGATGCGTTCCAGAGACGCGGCTGCTAGCTCGCGCGCGGTCCAGCGCCCCGACCGCGCGCCCTCGGCCATCTCGCTCGCCGACAGTTGCGTGAAAACGTCCTCGTTCATAGCTTTGATTCTAATCCCTGCACGCTTCCAAGCGGCGCCCGTCTTCAACGAAAGCCTGCCGCCAATCGGCGCTTGACCGCTAGCCTTCGACTGTCGCCTGCTTCAAGCGTCCGTCCCCTTTTACGCGGCGGGGTGCAGCGGCTCTCTTACGCGAATTCGACGACGACGGGCACGTGGTCCGAGGCCCCCTTGCCCTTGCGTTCATTGCGGTCGATATGCGCCGCGGCAACTCTCTCAGCCAAAGCCGGGCTTGCCCACGCAAAGTCGATCCGCATGCCTTCGTTCTTCGGAAAGCGCAGGCGCTGATAGTCCCAGAAGGTGTAGGGCGCCTCGGTCGCGCCCCGCGTGACTTCCGCGAATCCGGCATCGCCAAAGGCGTGGAAAGCTTCACGCTCGGGGTCGCTCGCGTAGAGCTCGCCTCGGAAGAGTTCGGGGTCCCACACGTCGCCGTCGCCCGGGACGACGTTCCAGTCTCCCGCCAAGAGAAGCTGGGCCGAGGAGTCCTCGGCGAGCTGCGCGCTCGCGGCCCGCCTCAATGCGGCGAGGAATTCCAGTTTGTAGGGATAATGCGGGTCGTCGAGCGCCCGGCCGTTGGGCACGTAAAGGCTCCACACGCCGACGCCGCCGCACCGCGCGCCGATCGCCCGTGCCTCGACTTTCGGCTCGGCGCCTTCTTTGCCGAAGGCGGGCTGGCCCTCGAAGCCGACGGCCACCTCCTCGATTCCCACGCGCGAAAGAATCGCCACGCCGTTCCATTGGTCGAGCCCGTGGGCGGCGACTTCGTATCCGGCGGCTTCGAACTCGGCGGCGGGGAACTGGTCGGGGCGGCACTTCGTCTCCTGCAGCAGGAGGACGTCGAGGTCCCAACGGTCGAGGACGGCGAGCGCCCTTTCTTGCCGGGCCCGAATTGAGTTGATGTTCCACGTGGCGATGCGCATGCCCCAAGCCTACCCGGCCAGCCGCCTTGCCCGGCGGGCTGCCGTGCCTGGCGAACGGCGCTGTGCCTTGCCTGATGGGCTGCTGCCGTGCCTGGCGAACGGCGCTATGCCTTGCCTGATGGGCTGCCGTGCCTGGCCTGACGATGTGCCTGGCCTAGCGAACGGATCCGTCTGTGGAAATCCTCTAGGCGCCGCACTGTTCCGTCTTGTTGGCGCGCGACGGTCTGTCTTGTTGGCGCGCGTGAAGGGCTCCGGCTGTCGAAGCCCGTCGAATGCGGCAGGCCAAGGCCGTTGTAGACTCGTTTGCCGATGATGTTCAGAGCCGTTCTCCACAGCGATCTATCCCGACGCGAACTGGAATGCCTTCGCGATCTCTTCGACGGTGAGTATTTTCGCGAACACGGGCCTTGGGATCCTGACGCGCCGTATGGGTATGCGCCCGCCGACGTGCACGTCGTCGTCTCCTCCGACGGCCGCCTGCTGGGCCATGTTGGATTTCAGTTGCGCAGCATCGCGGTGGGCGTTTGCGACGTGGCGGTCGCTGGAACCGGCGGCGTGCTCGTCCGCAAGGAGTCAAGGGGGATCGGTTTAGGCGCTGCGCTTATGCGCCGTGCGCAAGCCGCGATGCGGAGTTTTGACGTCCCGGGAAAGCCGAAGGCGGAGTTTGGCTATCTGGGCTGCAGGCCCGAGGTTGTGCCCTTCTATCAAGCGACGGGGTGGCGTCGGATCGACGTCGTCGAACGTCATCTCTTCATGGGTGAGAAACGCGTTTCCACGGGCGAGGGCAACGCCGTCGGAAAAGGTCCGGGCAGTGCAGGAAAAGATCCGGCCAATGCAGGAGATCCGGGCGACCCCGGGGACGGCCCGGTCTCGATCGTCGTTTCTGAGGGGGCGCCCGTGCTTATTTGCGCCGCCTCGCGCGACGTCGGCGAATGGCCCGCCGGACCCGTCGACCTGCGAGGAAAGCCGTGGTGACGGGTAGGCGTTCGGCGCCTGTTCGCCTTGACTGCGGCGTCTGTTTGTCCGGGCTTTAACGCTTTCTTGTGCCTAGTTTTTCGTGCTCTTGCGCCTAGTTTTTCGTGCTTTCGATGAAGGAGATCATTGTTTCCAGTTTGTGCGACCAAAAGATCGTCAGGTCGTTCTTTTGGGCGCTCAAGAGGTTGTGGACTTTGAACACTCCCGAGAGCACCGCCGCCGGTATACAGGAGGCGGTGCCGAATTCTCGCAGCCAGACCTTTGCCTTGACCGCTGCGTCGTTGTTGAGCCGTTTGACCGAATTGGTCGAAGAGTTGCTGACTTTGCATTCGGTCGGCATCGCCCGGCCGTCCCAAAGGCCGATGACGAGATCCGCCTTCCTTCCGCCGAACAGCGATTCCTTGCAGAACTCTCCGGGGCTGGGAATCCGCGAGAAATTATCGACGCTGCGGCGTTCGACTTCGACGTATCCACTCGCAAGAAGGGCCTTGGCGACCTCGTCTTCTTGCAGGTTCTTGGCCGCGCTGCGGCGCGCTGTCTGAACTTTCTGATTGGCGATGAGGGCAGCGGTCGAAACTATGGCGGCCGTGCTCTCTTCGCCTGTGGGCATGCGATTCTCGCCGAGCCACGGGAAACGTTCTCGGTCAAGTCCCAACAAGACGACGTCGATGATATTCCTCGTGGCATCGGGGTTCTTCTCTAAATACGAATGGCTGAGCTTGGCGTCGGTCAGAACTTTCAGATCGTCTTCGCTGACCGAGGGTGAGGTCAGGTAGCGGATCTCGGTGAGGTAGCCGCGCCCGGTCAGCAACTCGTGGGATTGGTCGCGAAGCCGTGTGAGACAGCAGGTCTTTTCGAAGAGGTCTTCAATATTTCGGCGATGTGCGTCAAAATGGCCGAGATACAGCTCCAAGGGCTCCTGGATGCGTGTCTCGCGAAAACGCGAAATCGCCCTCGCCGAGTCGGCGGAAAGCTCCTCTTCGGACCAAAGCGGCGGCTGCGCCTGCGGATTCACGGCTCGGTCCCTTCCGTCAGCCGGTCGAGGTCTGGAACGGGAATGCGCTCCATCTCCCTGGGCTCGAATTTCACAAGCCCGCCGGCGTACGTTCTGCCTTGGGACAGATTGACGCTTGCGCGCAGAGCGTCTGCTAGGCGGTCGAGGAGCGCGGGGCTCATCGGCGTCCGCGGATAGACGCCGTGCGCGATGTTGATGTGCCGCGCATCGATGTCGTTGCGCACGAAGGCCGGGGGACGCCGAGCCATATACGTCGCGAGGATTGGCGCGGCGTCGCGCAGTCCCACGCTCCACCAAGCCTTGCGATTGGCTGCGATGTATCCCTTGTCCACGCCTTTCAGTTGTGCCTCGCGCAGAAATTTGTCTATTTGCCGGCGTTCCTCGGCGTCGAAGACGTCAAGGTCCCACGGAAGGTCGATGACATTGCGCAATCCTTCCCCGGAAGTCAGCCGTTTTCCCGCCGCGAACAGTTCGCGGGCCTTCGTCACGCTTGGGAAAAGGACCCGCTCTGGGAGGTCGGAAGCGGCGCCCCGCCTTACCCACACTTTGTTTGCCCCGGTGACCGCGCCTCGGTGAACGCGGCACAGCTCGCCAAGTTCGACGTACCCTTCCGGCAGTTTGGGGGATGGGCGCGTCAGAACGGACCATTTGTCGGAGGCGGCGAGCCGTTTGCGGGAGACGCCGCGTCCGCCTTCGAGCCGGCCAAGCTGCCCGACGGACCTCACGCGGCGGAATTTGACGGCTGCCGGTGAGTCCCCGATCTTGAAGCATGTGATCATGCCTGTTGTGGCGACGTCGTCGAACGGCAAGACGCTGGCGTCGATGAGATGGAGCGATTGGCCGCCCAGGCCGTCCAAAAGAAGGTCGCGAACGAGCTTGCCGTAGTTGACGTCGAGCCATTCCGAGGATGTGATGAAGGCGCCGTAATCCCCGGGGCGGGCATGCTCGGCGGTCGCCAAGAAGAAATGGACGTGCAACCCGGCGAGTTTGCTGGCCTTCAAACCGTGCCGTTTCGCCGTGGCCGCGAACCATTCCTTCCATTCGGGCGGTATCGAGTGGTGGCGCACGTAGGGCGGATTGCCCAGGAAAAGCGTGGAACCGTCTGCCGGGGGCAGGATGAGTGTGCGAAAGTCGCTCACACGGACCTCAGCGCGATCCGCAAGGCCGCACGCCGCAAGGTTTGCCCGCAGCATCAGCGCCGCGAGGGGATCGACGTCGACGCCGAACAGGCGGGCCTCGGGAAAGCTCTTGGCCGCGGCCAGAAGATAGCGGCCGGAGCCGGTGCCGGGGTCGACGACGCGTGTCGGCGAGCCGTTGGCCGCAGCCCAAGCGGTCATCGCTTCGACGATCTCTCGCGACGTGTAGGTCTGCCCCAGCGGGCGCCGCAGTTCCGCGGAGTGGACGCGGCAATAGGCCGTTCCCAGGGGATCGCGGCCGGCCCGGATGAGTTCTCGGATTTTGGCCAGGTCGGAACGCGACGGGCTCGGCGCGTCGCATCCGTCGACGATTCGCGATTCCTCGGCGGTGAGCGCGTCAGCATGCTCGGCCGCCAGCGCGGCCGCCGCCACGATGAGCGAATCGCGAGTCGAAAGAACGTCCATGCCACTAAGCATCTCATTCGCCTCCGACACTTTTCGAGAAGCTGACGGCCGCCGTCGCCCCTCGGCATGAGAATGGACGAGGCCGACTAGGCCCGTCGCGCGACGCTCCGCCTCACGACGCCCGCTAGGCGCGCCGCGTGACGTTCCGCCTCATGCCTTGAGCTTCGGGATAGGCTGAATGCATGGCTACCGCTTTAATAACCGGGGCGACATCCGGAATTGGTCGTGAAATCGCGTGGCAGTTGGCGGCTGAGCGCATGAACCTCATCCTCGTGGCGAGAAGTGCGGATCGACTCGAAGAGGTGGCCGAACATATCAGGCAGGTCGCCGACGTAGAGGCAGAGGTCCTGCCGGCCGACCTCTCGCAGGCCGAGGGCACCCTGCGCGTGTGCGAGCGCCTCATCGACGACGAGCGCCCCGTGGGCCTGCTCGTCAACAACGCGGGATTCGGGCTCGGCCAAGACTTCGTCGGCGGCGACATCGAACGCGAGCTCAACGCCCTCAACGTCATGGTGCGCGCCGTCCTCATGACGTGCCACGCGGCGATCCCCGGCATGGTCGCCCGCGGCGGCGGAGGCATCCTCAACATCGCCTCGATGGCCGCGCTGACGGCGCAGGGAACCTACTCCGCGCACAAGGCCTGGGTGCGCACCTTCACCGAGGGCTTGGCGGCAAGTTTGAAGGGCACGGGCGTCAACGCGACGGTCGTCTGCCCCGGCCTGGTGCATACAGAGTTCCACGAAAAGGTCGACGTCGATCCGGGGCAGTGGCCCGAATCCGCCTTCATCCCGGCCGAGCGAGTGGCCGCCGAGGCCATCGAGGGCGTGCGCCGCGGCAAGGTGGTCGTCACGCCGTCGCGAAGGTACCGCGCGCTCGCGGGCGCCCTCAAGGTCGCGCCCCGAAGCCTCGTGCGCGCTGTCGCGGGTC
>ERZ773054.1097-NODE-1097-length-17712-cov-4.278473_pt1 | contig 17712 bp, 17 predicted proteins | sample MGYA00580630_ERZ773054 | MGnify/ENA primary metagenome ERZ773054 (study PRJEB29015, sample SAMEA2737994) | human oral metagenome | biome: human oral; feature: human-associated habitat; material: dental | place: China | collected 2115 ... | reverse complement strand
TGACGGTCCAGAATAACGGCTGTGATGAGAGCCATGATGGCCACGAAGGACTCCATGAGCATGCCGCCGTACCCAATCACGCGCATTTGCGTTTCTTTTTCCACCAGCTTGGGCGTGGTCCCAGAGGAAATCAGCGCGTGGAACCCAGAGAGAGCACCGCAAGCGATGGTGATGAAAAGGAAGGGGAACAGATTGCCGGCAAAAACTGGCCCGTTGCCGTTTTTAGCAAAGTCGGTGATGGCGGGCATGTGCACCTCGGGGCGGTCAATGAGAATACCTACTGCAAGCAGCCCGATCACGCCAACCTTCATAAAGGTGGACAGGTAATCGCGTGGCGCAAGCAGTAACCACACGGGAAGAATGGCTGCGACAATGCCGTAACCAATAAGCACCCAGGCAAGCACGATCTTGGACCAGGTGAACATTTCCACACCCCAGGAGGTATCAGCAACCCAGCCACCAGCGACGATAGACAGAAGCAGCAGGACAACACCGATGACGGAAACTTCACTCACGCGTCCGGGGCGCAGATAGCGTAGGTACACGCCCATGAACAGCGCAATCGGCACAGTCATGGTGATGGAGAACACGCCCCATGGGCTTTCTGCAAGGGCGTTGACCACCACAAGTGCCAACACCGCAATGATGATGATCATGATGGTAATCACGGCGAGGATGCCGGCAGTGCCACCAACGACTCCCATTTCATCGCGGATCATCTGCCCCAGTGAGCGACCTTTCCTGCGCGTTGACACCCACAAGACCAGGTAGTCCTGCACGGCACCAGCCAGGATAACGCCCACAACAATCCAGATAGTACCGGGAAGATACCCCATCTGGGCTGCCATGACAGGCCCCACCAGCGGGCCAGCACCCGCAATCGCAGCAAAGTGGTGCCCGAATAGCACTCGCCGGTCAGTTGGCATAAAGTCCTTGCCGTCGTTGGCGTATTCGGCGGGGGTAGCGCGGTCGTCGCGAGGCTTCACCACCTTGTATTCGATAAGCCGCGCGTAGAACGTGAAGCCGATGATGTAGGAACCAACTGCAGCAAGCACCAACCACACTGCGTTGACTGTTTCGCCACGGGATAACGCGATGGTTCCCCACCCGGCTGCTGCTGCGATGGCCACAAGGAGAAGCACGATCTTTTTCTTCAACGACATGCGTCTGTGGTCGTGGACACCAACAGGCAGGTCACACGCATCTGAATAGACCAGTTCCACTCCGTCAGGAACCGTGAGTCTGTCCTTGACATCCTGTTTTGTCATGACAGCCCTTCCTTTCCAAACTCCAAAAATATGAGGTGAGTCATACTTAGCTCAAAATTATGCGCCTGGTCACACCGTATCCCGAATGATGGGACTTTAAAAGGGGTTTTAGGTCACTGCTACTGAAAAAATCCATCAAACCGCGCATAAACACTGCTCAGCCACACGGCGCGAGGAATAAATCACATAACCAAACCCACAACGTAGGCTTGTGTTATGAGGTTTTCTTTTCATCAACCACCCCTGTTACCTACCCCCGCCACCCGCAGGCCCATCGTGACAACAGTGGGTACGGCGGCCGTCGTTACGCTTGCCGCACTCCTAACGCCGCCAGCAAGCAGCGCTTTCACGGTGACAGCCGACACAGAGAAGCAGCTGTGTCGGGTAGACCCCAACTCCCCCTCGCAGGTGCGGGACTTCTGGAACAAGCTGGAAAACGATGTCCGCAAGGCACGCATCGCAGAAATCGACAAAGCCTCCCCAGGGTTTGCCGCCGACCTGGCCGCCTACGAATCAGGCGCGAAAGGAGCGCCAACTGTCAACGACCTGCAACAGCGCATCACCAATACGGGCGGACAGGAAGGCTTAGGTATGCTCACCACACAAACCGCGGCCGATGCCGGAATTGATGCCGCCACCGACCCCGGTTTTAGAACCGAATACACCGAACAGCAAGCACGCACCGCCGCGCAGGACATCGGCGACAACCCCGCCGCAGCCATTTCTGGAACCCTGCAGAACCAAGCATCCTCCGGCATGCGTATCGACGCCCTCCGATCCGAACTTTTCAGCACCCGCGCTGCCGACTACAACTCCGCACAACAAACCCTGAAGACCAACCTCACACACTGCGCCGATGAACTCGCTGACGCACGCCCCATGCCCTGGCAACAAAAGGCACTCATCGCAGCAGCGATCGTCGCAGTCCTCCTTGTAGGGGTAAGAGCCTGGTTTAATTCGAGAAAACCAAGCCGACACCAGGCACAACGATAATGGACAGACAGAGCGGTTTGCACTAGACCGAGCTGTTCACTATGTTGGTGTAAAAATCATCGATACTAAGGATTGCTACCCATGCCACAATACGACAACAGCAATGCAGCCGACTGGGGCTTCGACACCCGCTCCATCCACGCGGGTCAAACAGTCGACAGCGATACCAGTGCACGCAACCTTCCCATCTTCCTCACCTCCTCTTACGTATTCGACAACGCCGAACACGCGAAACAACGCTTCGCCCTCGAAAACCTCGGCCCGGTATACAGCCGCCTCACCAACCCCACCGTTGAAGTCGTAGAAAACCGACTCGCTTCACTGGAAGGTGGCGTGCATGCTGTCCTCTTCGCTTCCGGGCAGGCGGCCGAAACAGCAGCAATCCTCAATCTCGCCCGCGCAGGCTCCCATATCGTCTCCTCCCCGCGGCTTTACGGCGGCACAACCACGCTATTCACCGTCACTCTCGCCCGCCTGGGAATAGAAACCACCTTCGTGGACGACCCCGACGATCCTGCCTCCTGGCAGGCTGCCGTCCAAGACAACACCGTCGCCTTCTACGGCGAAACCTTCGCCAACCCCCAGGCCGACATCCTCGACATTCCCGCTATTGCCGAAGTGGCACACGCCAACAAGGTTCCGTTCATTGTGGACAACACACTCGCCACCGCGGCACTCGTCCGTCCCCTCGAACTGGGTGCTGACATCGTTGTCGCATCCCTGACCAAGTTCTACACCGGCAACGGCTCCGCGCTCGGCGGTGTCCTCGTCGATGGTGGACAATTCGACTGGACCGTTGAACGCAATGGCGCCCCCGTATTCCCAGACTTTGTCACACCCGACCCCGCCTACCACGGCCTCCGCTACGCCGACCTCGGCCCCGCTGCCTTCGGGCTCAAAGCCCGTGTCGGACTCCTTCGCGACACCGGTGCAGCCCCCTCGGCCTTCAACGCATGGGTCACCGCCCAAGGCTTGGACACGCTGTCCCTGCGCGTTGAACGACACAACAGCAACGCCGAGAAAGTCGCCGAATTCTTGGCACGCCACCCCAAAGTCGCCACTGTCAACTATGCCGGACTTGAAACATCCCCCTGGTACAGCATCAAAGAAAAACTAGGGCTCGACTACACCGGCTCCGTCCTTTCCTTTGACATCAAAGGTGACAAAGATGCAGCATGGGCGTTTATCGACGCCCTGAAACTCCACTCCAACGTCGCCAACGTCGGTGATGTGCGTTCCCTCGTCGTCCATCCCGCCACCACAACACACTCGCAGTCAAACGAGGAAGAACTCCGCCGCGCCGGGATCAACCAGTCCACCATCCGACTCTCGGTGGGCATTGAAAACATTGATGACATCATCGCCGATCTCGAAGCAGGCTTCGCGGCCATCAACTAAGACACCTGTTAGCAGAACGAAAAAATCCCTCGTCCCTGGTGCTGGGAGAGGGATTTTTACGCTTCAACGAAGAAGACTAGATGCGGAACGGCAGCGGAATGTTGGAGTGCCGCAAGAACCCAAAGATAGCCGCGAGGATCGCGCCAGCGACGCCCAGACCTGCAAGAACTTTGATGAGCTGAGAGTTACTGCTGCCAGGCGCGGTAGGCTCACCCGGGTTCGGGTTGGGAGCGGGTGCCGGAGCAGCAGAGCTCGTTGTTGAGCTGCTGGGCTTTGCAGAGGTCGACGGTACCGGAGGACATTCCCGGGAGACCTTCACCTTGCCGGTAATTGCGCCGGTGTGAATGTCGTCTTTATAGAAGCCACCCAAAGCGTTGATAACGTCCTGGGAACCGAACTTTCCTCGACCATTGGAAGCAAATGCAACATCACCGGCCTTGAGTGCGAGCGGTTCCTTCAAGGTCCACTCGGAGACCTTAATTTGCTTTGCGTCTTGCCATTCCCCGGCAGTGTTGTTATTTACATACTTGCGGTAGTGAACGTCTGCGTACAGCTCAAGCTTGCTTCCCTCAGCCTTGAGGTTGAAGTTGCTGAACGTATTGTCCAGAACATAGTTATCACCATGCTTATGTCCCTGGTAGTGCATGGTGCCATCCACATTCAGTTCCGCCTGGTTGGCGCTTGTGGAAGCCCCCTTAGAGGCAACAAACTTGTAGTTACTTTGGGCTTTATTGGCCTCGTTCAGGTTGGTGATTCCGCCCGTGAGTTCTGATGTTCCATGAGCGATCGGACCGTGGATGTAATTATTCCAACTATCGCGGAAATCCCACTCAAATTCGCCACCAGTGACTTTGAAAACAGCCTTGTCATCGGTGCAGGTTGTTTGCTGCTGCGCGATTGCAGTGGTTGGGACAACTACTGCCCCAGCAGCGATGGATGCCGCCATAAAAGCGGCTAATGAATGCTGGAAACGACTTGCGCTTGTCATACGAGACTCCTGTAGTGAGCGGGCGTCAACCACCCGGAAAACAATATTTAGGATAGGCACACCTTAGCTTAAAAACTTAGTAAAAATCAAGCTTTAGCTCTGTATTTGTTAATAAAACATTTAGTTAAATGTAAGATTGAACAGCTCACTAAGGGTTTCCTGTAGACCATCACCTACCCCCGCTTCCCTCCCCCGCTTTGGGAAAACTTGAACATCTCCTGCAGGCGACAGCACAACCTGAATATCCCAGCCGTACACCGCACTCAGCGTCTCTTTGGTATACACCTCAGCAACAGTCCCCTGCGCCGCCACAGTACCGTCAGCAAGGCACACAATGCGGTCACAATACGCAGCGGCGGCATTAAGATCATGCAACACCACAATCACGGCAGCGCCATTTTTTGCGAGTGCCCGAACCAAGCCCAACGCCTGCTCCTGATGCCCAATATCCAGGGCAGCGGTAGGTTCATCAAGCAGAACAACGGGTGTTTGTTGCGCCAACACACGCGACAGCGCCACTCGCGCCCGCTCCCCGCCCGAGAGGGTCATAATGTCACGATCCGACAGGTGACTTACCTCAGTCGCCGCGAGCGCGGCGTCGATAATCGCATCGTCGCGCACAGATTGGTCCGTGCGTGCCCATGGACGCCTACCCATGGACACCACATCGCGAACCAAGAAAGCAAAAGAAACAGACACATCCTGAAGCATCACCGAGCGCGACTTCGCCAACTCCAACGCCGATGCCTGCGCAGGATCGTACCCACAGATAGAAACCGAACCTGAGAAAGGAATGAGATCGCCACTCAGGACGGACAGTAACGTAGATTTTCCTGCTCCATTCGGACCGATGAGGCCCAGCACTTCACCGCGGCGAGCAACCACCGAGACGTCATTAAGCAGCGTTTTCTCCCCCATGACCATCGTAATACCAGTGGCAGAGAGTAAAGCCTCAGCAGGCATCAATGCCTTCCTTTCATCAACATCCGGCGAAGCAGGATAAAGAATGTTGGCCCACCCACCAGGGCAGTGAAAATACCGATGGGCAAATCGGCAAAGGGAATAAGCGTGCGCGCAGCAATATCCGATAACCCAATGAGCACCGCGCCAGCCAACGCAGACGCGGGAATGAGAGCCTTATTCGCAGGTCCCGTAATTCCACGGAGCAGATGCGGAACAATTAGACCAACAAAGCCGATAAGTCCGGCGTAAGCCACGGCACCAGCTGTGAGCAATGTGGAGGCACCAATGGCGGTAATGCGCAGCCTGGAAACATTGATGCCAATGTGCCCCGCAGCTTTTTCACCCAGTGCCAATACATCAAGCTGCCCACCAATGCGCAGCGAAATAGCCGCACCCGCAATAATGATCGGTGCGACCACAATTACATGCTTCCATTGCGAACCGTTCAGTGACCCCATTTGCCAAAAGATAATCTGCTCACGCGATGTCGTGGGGGCAAGGTAAACAAGGAAGGAAATGATCGCACCTGCCACGGCATTAATGGCAATGCCTGTAAGAATGAGGTTGATCACGTGCACGCGGCCGTCGTGACGCGCAAGCTGGTACACAACCGCAGTGGTCGCTACAGCCGTGATAAACGCCGCAACAGGAACAGTGGACGTGCCAAAAATCGTAATGTTGAAAACAATAACCAGCGCGGCGCCAACGCCCGCGCCGCTGGTCACGCCAATGACACTCGGTTCCGCCAGCGGGTTAGCAAAAACCGCCTGCATCAACGCACCACTGACTCCCAGCGCGGCGCCCACCAGTAGTCCCAGTACTAGGCGCGGCAGCCTAATCTTCCACACCACAGATTCGGCAAGGCTAGCACCCTCTGGACCTGCGATAAGGATACGCGGCACGTCACCAACAGGAATGTGGTACTGCCCCACCGACACGGAAAACAGCACAACACCAACCAGCAGCACAAGAAGCGTGGCAAACAGCACTACTCGACGCCGCATTCGGGTGCGGAACACCTCACTCGTAGTAGGTCCGCCCGCCTTCGTCGCATCCTGACTGTGCTCTGGACGCTGAACGGTACTCGTGTTCGTCATTGTCAGCGCCTTTTACTGAGCCTGATCTGGGTTATACACTGCCTGCGCTGTTCGCAGCAATAATTCACCGGTTTGCGGACCAAAAGCCAGCGACTGCCCATCCGGCAATGCAACAACGCGTTGATGCTGCCCAGCGGTGGTCTGCTCTACTCCAGGTCGCTGCATCAATCCTTCAATGCCGCCGGTGGATTTCAACCCCTCCGTCATCATGATGAACACGTCAGGGTTGAGTTTGGCCAGTGCCTCAGCGTTTGCCGGGGCGGCATCTTTCAAACCGTTTTCTGCGGCCACATCCACCGCACCAATGCCCTCAATCAAATCCTGCGCACCAGTGCCTTCGCCCAGGATGAAGAACACGCCACCGTTACCACGCGCGTACAAGAACGCCATACGTAGCGGCTGGTCTGGTGCGAGTTTCTTCACTGCTTCCATGTCGGCATCGAGGTCTTTTTTGCTGCGCTCTGCCAGTTTGTCGGCTTCATCAGGCAAACCAACCACCGAACCAAGGTTCTTAATGTCATCGCCGATGGAGGCGATGTTTCGAGTCGGCTCCATGACAACCACGGTCACGCCCGCATCACGGATCTGATCGATAGCCTCGCGGGGGCCAATGCTGTGGTCAACAATCACCAGGCTTGGGGACAGTTGGAGCACAGCTTCAACGTTGATGTTGTGCCCACCCTGAGTGACCACGGGAAGATCAGCCAGTGCCGGTTCGGTTGAACTAACTGTGCGGCCCACGATGTTGTTCTGCAGCCCGAGGCCCATGAGGGTTTTGGTGTAGGTTCCGTACAAGTCGAGCGCGAGAATGCGAGAGGCGTCCTTGACAGTGACGTTGTAGCCATCAGCATCGGTGAGTTCAACAGGGAGTTGAGGCTGAGCATTATCGGTCACAGGAACCACGTCACCCATGTCTGGAACAGTTGAAATTCCGGTAAACGTACGTGGGTCTTTCAATGAAGCACGGTCGGGTAGCGATTCCCGCAGTTCCTGATCGCTGGTTGTTGCCTGGCTGTCCCCTAAGGCATTCGTGGACAACGGCGTGTTGCATCCGGCGAGCGCCCCGGTGAAAGCTAAGGCAGCACACATGAGCACGGCTGTGAACGTAGTACGCATAGTCGCTGCTGAGATCACGAGCGGACCTTTCCTAATGATGTGGTGAATGGGTGGTTAACGGCTGTTGGGGTTTCGGGAGACAAACTGGGACAGGGTGGCTCCAGCGATCACGAACGCGCCCAGGATCATCAGGATGGGAGTGGTAAAAGGGGAACCGCCGGTGCCTGCACCATCAGCGTTCGCAGCTGCGGATTTGATTTTGAATGAGCCTTTGCTATCAAATCCGGCTCCCTCGGAGGAATCTTGCGACCCATTGGTGTTGCCGCCGAGCTTGGCTGCGGCAGCAGACCCAGGCTTGGCGCTGGCGCCGCCAGCAGCATTCCCACTTTTTGCGCTGTTTGCACCGGCCGAACCACCGGCTTTGGTTGCAGCGGCAGCCGCAGCATTGCCGCCAGCACCAGCAACTCCCCCACCAGAAGCACCAGATCCCTGTCCCGCAGCACAGCTTGCTGCACCGCCAAGAGATGCCGTGAAACTAATCGGGTCTAGCTGGGTGCCTTCAGGGTAAAAGTCAGCGAACGCCTGGGCACCGGCTTGAGTCAATGACGCTGTGGCGGAACCTGACGCTGCATTGTCACCTACGTTGAGCTGGTTGAAGGAAAGATTCGCCAGTGCAACTCGCCCAAAGTCCGTGTTGTGTCCCTCCATATTGTTGGAGGAAACGGTAGCCACCAGGGAACCTGAGTTGCCGCTCCACTGAATTTCCATGTTGGACATGTTCAGTTGAAGCACCCCTTTATGACCTGTGAAGTGCATGGATCCAGGGAACAGGATGGTACCCGTGTTCGCCTTTGGGTCCACGGCCCCGGAGTTGCCGGCGAAGTGAAATTCGCCATCGCTGTGGGACACACCGCTCAGTTCCCACGAACCCTTCGCGATGGAACCAGTGATGTAGGACTGGAAGGACTGCTTAACACCCCAGGCCGCGCTAGCTTCCGTCACACCCAGCGAACTTTCGGCTGTACACACGGATCCGGCACCGCCACCGCTTGTCGACGCCGCATCTCCCGCAGCACCTTGGTTACCTCCACCCGCAGTCCCTGCGGTGCCGACGGCTCGCCCAGCAGCACCTCCGCCTCTTGCGTCTCCACCGCCGTTACCCGCGCCGGACGCACCGCCAGTCGCAGCGCTTGCGCGGTTGACTGTGCCACCGCCGGTGCCAGCACCATTGGCGGACGCACCGTTCTGGTTGAAACGAGCGCCCAGCTTATCGATGTTGGTGATGATCTTATCCGTGGTGGACAGGAGGTTGTTCACCGCAGTGCCGTAGTCGTTGACCGTTTTCAGGGCATCGAGCCCTGGGGCGTTATTCTTCTTGGTCGAGGTCGTCTTGGAACCGCCGTTACTGTTGCCGTTGGTGACGCTGGCCACCCGAGCTGCGCAATCGGTGCCAAGGTTGATGTTGGCGTTCAGCGGATCCATCTCACCACCCGTGCCATAGTTGCCTAAGAAGAGCTTGTCGCCAATATCAGTGAGGGTGACATCGCCACTCAAATCAACGGCGCCCGAGGTGAAGTCAGGTGTGCCGTTCAAGGCAATCTCTGCGATAGCCACGTCGTTGCCTTGTACAAAGTTGTCTGGGGCGTCTGCACTCATATCATCCGGCAGGTTGGCATCGTAATCCACCAGAATCCTGGCGGAGCTTCCGTTGACCGCAATCCTGAAGTCTTTGAGCGTCATGTCGAGTTTGGGCTTGTCGTTATAGCTGTGCCCATAAAAGCGGATGCCGTTGTCCTCCCCAAGGGGCACGATGGTAGTGCCGTCATCGGTGGTTTCAATCGGTGGGAACGGCTCGTTGAACACGAACTCATCGCCGTTGTAATTGACGGTCCCTTCCGTTTCCCAACCGCCCTTGGCAATCCTGCCTTCAATGTAGCTGCGGAAGGACTGGCGCACGCCCCAGCCCACCTGCGAGACCGCACACTTCTCGCCTGCTTGGGCACCTGCCGACCCCACCAACGCGTTGTGGGGTGACACGATAGGAGTGACAGTCAGACACGCCGCAGCCGCGATGGCAGCGGCTGCGAGGGGGCGTCGGAAAGCGTGTGCCGTGCGACTCGCAGACAACATTCGGGCAGTCTCCTTAAATCAAGATACTCAGCTTCTCTAATCTCATTCTCAGAGATCAGTCCATGTATCCTTTTAATTTAGCTCAAGGTTAGACTAACCTAACCTAGAGAAGATTCATAAGAAACCATTTGTCTAACCCCGCCCGTACCCCCTATCCACGACAGCAAAGGACTGGATTTCAGTGCCATGACGACGGCAAAAACACCCTCGCAAAACTTCCACAATCTTTACCCAGAGATTGACCCCACCACGCCCATCCGACTCGGCCGGGGAGAGCACTTAGCCATCGTAGCCTCAACCGGCATTCTTGTGTTTGGCGCAGCCGCCGGGGACCTCCGAGTCACAGGAGCAGGTTTTGCATTATTCCTGATCAGCATTATCATTACCGCCTCTAAAACGAACCGCAGAATCCGACACGAAGCACGATCACGCTTCCCCAGTGAAGACTGGATTGAATACCGAACCGCCCGTCATTTACGTACCGATATCATCGTTCCTGTTGGGTGGCTTATTATCAGTGTGATCACTGGCGCATGCCTCTGGTATGTCCCCGCACAATACACCTACTGGGGAGCCGGGGTGGCAGCCGTAGTCGCATGTGTGATTATGTTGTTTTTGCCCGGTCTCTCCCCTCTATGGGGTGAATCAACCAACACATCAGATGACACAGCTTTTTATGAGGTTAATTCAGTTTTTTCTGAGGAAACTACATCTGCACCCCCTCACCTCAACGTTGCGGATACCGCCGAGTATGGCATCACGGGGACCTATAACCACAGCAACTAGACTAGACAGAGCTGTACGTCTACAATTTCGAAAAAACCACGCCCCCTACGATCTGAGGTGGATGCATGCAACCACTCGTTGAGGAGAACACTCTCGGCCACCAGCGCATTGGCACAGTACGCACCGAAGCGGGGGCAGAGATCGCCGACGTTGTCATTGCTTACCAACGGTGGGGGGAACTGCGTATCGACGCCTCGGGAACCAGCAACATCATCCTCGTCGAACATGCCCTCACCGGTGATTCCAACGCAGTTGCGTGGTGGCCGGGCATCATCGGCCCCGGCAAAGCGCTAGACACCGACATCTACTGCGTGATGTGTACCAATGTCATTGGCGGTTGCAGCGGCAGCACAGGCCCCAGCTCGATTCATCCCGACGGTGCGGCGTGGGGTTCGCGATTCCCGGGAATATCCATCCGCGACCAGGTATCTACTGAAAAACAATTTCTTGACTCACTCGGCATTGACGCCATCACCGCCGTCGTGGGTGGATCCATGGGCGGGGCGCGGTGCCTCGAATGGTCGCTCCTCTATCCCTCCGTTGTACGATCCGCCCTGGTGATGGCCGTATCCGCTAGGGCGAGTGCATGGCAGATCGGCATTCAGTCCTCGCAGATCGCCGCCATTGAGCATGATCCCAACTGGCAAGGCGGAGATTTCCACAACACCGGCCGCACCCCAGATCAGGGGCTGGCCACCGCGCGTCGCATCGCGCACCTGACCTATCGCGGCGAGCAAGAGGTTGATGAACGGTTCGGTGCGGACGCCCAACCCGGCGAAAATCCCCGAGGTCAGTTCCGCAGTTCCACACAGCGCTTCGCGGTGGACAGCTACCTAGACCACCAAGCTAAAAAACTAGTGGAACGCTTCTGCGCAGGTTCCTACGTGACGCTCACCGACTCCCTCAACCGGCACGATATTGGACTGGGGCGCGGTGGCTTGAACAAAGCGCTGGCATCCTCCACGGTTCCCACCATGGTGGTAGGCGTGGACACCGACATTCTGTACCCGTACCACCAGCAAGAACACCTGTCGCGGAACCTGGGAAACCTCTTGGGAGTAGCCAAAATCGTCTCCCCCGTCGGACACGACGCCTTTCTCGCCGAAATACGCCAAGTGGACCGCATCATCCGCAGGTTCCGCGTGCTTGCCGGTATTTAACTAGCTCCCCAAGGAATCGACGGTACCCGCCACAAACATCATGCTGACCCCCAGCGTGGTGGTAAAGGCGGCGTCGAAACGCCGCGACCTCACGCCCAGAACACCCATAACTCGGCTGTCACACACCAGTCGCAGCCCTGCAAGCCACGTCAACGCAACACCAAGGGCGAACGTGGCGCGCCGCCAGTGATCCGTCACCCCGCATACCAGCGCAAATACCAGCAGCGCCCCAAAAATGCCCAGGCCACAGTACTGCAAAACTGGGGGCAGTAATGACGGGGGTGCACCGGCATCGTGCGGGTTGGCTAGCGCCCGCTCCAGCTGTGGATCCTTGGCCGGATGCTTAATTCCCCTAATTCCCTGCAGCACGCTGTTCCGCTCGTTCCACGACATTGCGCACCAAAAACGCGCGGGTCAGGGGCCCTACCCCACCGGGGTTGGGCGAGACATAACCAGCAACATCCCACACATCAGGGTGGACATCGCCAAGCAGCTTCCCATCGCGGCGCGACACTCCCACGTCAAGAACAGCGGCACCAGGTTTGATCATGTCGGCAGTCAGCATGTGCGGCTGTCCCGCTGCGGCGATAACCACGTCGGCGGTCTGGGTTTCCGCCGCTAAGTCCTTGGTACCTGTGTGGCACAGCGTGACAGTGGAGTTTTCACTGCGCCGCGTCAGCATGAGTCCGATAGGGCGACCCACGGTCACACCGCGGCCGATTACCACCACTTTCGCGCCGTTCAGCTCAACGTCGAAGCGTCGCAATAAAGCAATCGCGCCATGGGGGGTGCAGGGCAAGGGGGCAGGGTCGTTCAGCACCAGCTTTCCAAGGTTCACCGGGTGGAGGCCGTCAGCATCTTTACTCGGATCGATGTGCTCCAGCACCGCATTTTCATCCAGGTGTTTCGGCAGTGGTAACTGCACGATGTAGCCGGTGCAGTCTGGGTCCGCATTCAGTTCGTCGAGTACCCGAAGCAGGTCTTCTTGACTGATGTCTGCGGGAAGATCTCTACGAATGGACCGAACGCCAATCTGTTCGCAGTCACGATGCTTCATCTTCACATACGCGTGGCTTGCCGGATCATCCCCCACCAGAACTGTGGCCAAACCAGGGGTTATTCCCTGTGCCTTCAACGCTGCAACCCGTGTGGAGAGGTCGGCAAAAATTTCGTCGCGGTAAAGATTTCCATCCAATTTGATCGCAGTCACGCGCCCATTATTGCACGCATACCCATGCCTGTAACATCCTGAACATGCCATTTGCGCACATTATCTTCGACCAGCCCTGCATCCCACCTAACACTGGTAACGCCATCCGCATGTGCGCAGGAACAGGAGCTCACCTGCACTTGGCCGGGCCACTGGGGTTCAACCTGGAGGAAAAGAACCTGCGTCGCGCAGGCTTGGACTATCACGATCTTGCGGATGTGACGGTACATGCAGATCTCGACGCCGCCCTGGATGCACTTCCCGGCGCGCGGGTCTTTGCATTCACAACTGGGGGTATGGTTCGTCACACCGACATCGCATATGCGGAGGGGGATGTGTTGTTGTTTGGCACGGAACCCACAGGATTATCGGAGACTGCGTTGGCACATCCGCGCATGACAAAGCATGTACGCATTCCCATGTTGCCGGGTCGACGGTCCATGAATTTGTCTAACGCCGCTGCAGTGGCAGCTTATGAGGCGTGGCGGCAATTGGGTTTTCCTGGTGCTTTATAGCGTGTTGCTTATTACGATGAGTTCATGACACGCAAGGAGATTGTCTTTGTTGTTTTAAGTCTCGTATTGGCGTGGTTGGTGGCGCTGCCTTTATGGCTGTCGCAATCGCGACCCACTTGGTTGTTGCAGGTAACCGCGCTTGGGATGATGCCAATGCCAACACTGGCTGCAATCATAACGCATCGCATATATCACTCCGACAAGCCGTTTATCGACGTCACAGCGTTGCGGGGTGGAAAGCCATTAACAGTGTTGCGGTGGTGTTGCGTGGCATCGTTTTCTGTTGTTATTCAATTGATAGCAACGATTATGGTGGGGGCATTATCCGGTGCTGGTAACTTTAGCTTTTCTGATGCAGCGGTCCACGCTCGGTTGCCTCATGTCCCAGGTGTCTCTTCGGCGTTGGATCCCTCAACGTTGCCGCCCGCATGGTTGTTGCTCGTCATCGCACTGGTCAGCGGTATTATCGGAGGATTTTCGTTCAATGCAATAGCAGCGTTGGGTGAAGAAGTCGGCTGGCGTGGCTGGTGGGCATCTCAGCGTCAAGGCCAGAATTTTTGGGTGAATGCTGTTGTGATTGGCACAATATGGGGGTTGTGGCACCTACCAATCAATATGGTTGGCTACAACTACCCTGGAGTCAATCGCGTGGCCGCGTGCAGCATGTTTGTGGTGTATTGCATATGTGCAGGGTCGCTACTGCTGGAACTGCGGAATCGTAGCCATTCGATTTATCCCGCTGCCGTCGCGCACAGCACGATCAATGGGCTTGTTGGGATATGTGCGCTGTTTATGGACTCCTCCCCGACAATGTGGTTGGTGTATTCACCAACTGGGGTGGTGGGGTGCGTCATCTTGGTCGTCATCACGCTAGTGCTGCGGCGAATACCGGCACGACCGCCACAAGCCTCAAGCATGAACGTTGATCGCCCACAGGCTGGAATGCGCGAGCGGCACTGATGCGCCAGTACCGTTGACATGCACCACGCGCATTCCCGGAAAATTGTCGGTAGACACAGTAATGCGCACGCCAGGGCCAATGTTATGTTCCGCAAGGTAGCGGAGCAGTTCGGGGTCGCGGTCATGGATGCGGTCAACGGTGACGGTCTGCCCAGGTTCAATTTGGCTTAAGTCAAGTTCAGCCACGGTTTCGATGCTGCCGTGCACATCAGGAATGGGGTCGCCGTGGGGGTCGCGGGTAGGGTGACCCAGGTGGGCGTCGATACGCGCAAGCAGGGTGTCTGAAATCGCGTGTTCGAGCAGGTCAGCTTCGTCATGCACTTCGTCCCAGGTGTAGCCAAGGGTGGTGTAGAGAAACATTTCCACAAGTCGGTGGCGGCGCACCATGGCCATGGCGAATGCGTTGCCCTCTGGGGTGAGGGAAATGCCCCCATATTTTGGATGCACAAGTAACCCACGTTCGGTGAGGCGTTTAATGGCCTCGGATGTGGTGGAGGTTTTCTGGCCCATTTGCTCTGCAATTTTACCCAGCGCGGCTGGGGCACCGGTGCGTTCGCAAATATCCCACACCGTTTTCAAATAATCCTGAGTTTTTTCAGGCAAATGGGTTACATGCATAGAAATCAGTCTATCCAAGTGGCGCTTTTCCCGCCGCTAGACACGTGTATAACGTGTGCGGTCATGACCTAAAAAGCACCTTTCGCAGGCACCAACATCCGGCGTAGAACACTCCCGCCAGGACCGCGATGCAACCGCCAACGGAAAGATGCCACAACAGCGCACACCCTAAACCGACGACGCCAATGAGTGCTCCTGCTAGCGGAGCCGCGACAATCAGCGCTGTGGAGTTCTTCATCAGTGGTATCAGCCCCGCTGCGGGTGCCGCGATCAGAGCGATGGACAGCACCGTGCCAATGGCCGGAATGACAGCAACCACCGTGACCACCACCATGCCGAGGATGAGCAATTCCGCGCGGGACGCACTGAACCCGGCTGCCCGAAATCCCTGCTCATCAAAGGCATAGAACACGAGTTGCTTACCGTAGCCCACAACGATCACCATCACCACGGCCAGCACTGCAAACGCGACGCTCACATCCAGCACGTTGACATTTAGCACTGATCCAGCCAGAAATCCCTCAATTTTCAGTGGCAGCGGGGCAAACCAGGTGTTTAAGAAGTAACCGAGCGCAAACCCCACCGTCAGCACAACCCCCGCCGCTGCCTGGGACGATTGTCCTGGGATACGCGCCAGCGCGTACATCACACCAGCGAGGGGAACGCATAGTGCGAATGCCCCGGCGAACAGCCACAGCGACAACACATGATGATCCCCCTGAGACAAGGAACTGCCCACGACGACACCGAGGACCGCGCCGGGGAACGTGCCATGTGTGACCGATTCGGCAAAAAACACGCGGCGTTTCAGCACCGCGAATACGCCAACAAGGCCCGCCAACGCGCCCACGATGCATATTTCCACAAGGGGAAGTCTGACAATCTCCCACAGTGACGTGTGTACCAGCGATGTGTCCATTAGCGTGCCCCGATCCTGCTGCGCACATAAGCGACTGGAAGCGCGGCAAAATATGCCCCTATCACCGACAATGCGACGGCCGCCTGCGGCGATACGGGGTGCGGAGTGTCCGCGAGCATGATCTTCATACCGATCAGACCACCCGCCACCCCCACGACGATCGCGATAATCACCATGGTGCGGACCGTGCGCGCCAGCAACCGCGCTGTTGCTCCGGGAACCACCAGGTATCCCACCACCAGCAGCACCCCCACCGCCGATGCCGCCGCAATCACCACCGCAGCAATAGCAACATTGATAATAAGGTCGATGGCAAGCACATTGACGCCCTGTGCCTGCGCTTGAGCACGATCAAAAGCAACAAAAATCTGCCTCTTCCACGTCACTGCCACCATCAGCAACGCGACCGCGCACACGATCAGCGACTGCTCAAGACGTTGATTGGTCACCTCCAGCAGCCGACCAAACATCAACGCCTCCAACTGCCCAGACTTGTCGCCCAACCGTAGAGACAACACAATACCCAGCGAAAAAAACGAGGTCAGCACCACCGCAGTGCCAGCCTCAGAGGTATGTACCCCACGCTTTCCGACGACCGTGAGCACCACCGCCACGACGATCCCCACTAGTCCAGCACCAGGGATGATCATGTCCAGCCCACCAAACACAGCCCCCGCAACCACGCCCGGAAACACCGAATGCACCATGGCTTCAGCATTAAACTCCAAACGACGCAGATTCACCACGACGCCCACCACCCCGGACACCACGCCCAAGGTAACAAGCATAAGGAACGGGCGAAATAGAAACGGTGCCTGGGTGAAATCGCCGATGAACGGGGCGTCGAGAAGCAATAACCGGATCTGCTCAACCCACATGAGGCACCCGCCCAAACGCGCGGTCCAACAACTCGGACGTGAAGACCTCCTGCAGCGGACCAAACGCCACTTGATGCCCAGCAAGCAACGCCACCTTGTCGCAAGTCTGCTCAGCCAAATCAAAATCGTGGGTGGATATAACGAGCGCGACACCACGGCCTTTTACCCACTGGATAATTTCCATCAAGGCGGCGCGGTTGGGCTGGTCGAGGCCGTTAAAGGGTTCGTCAAGCAGGATGATCGTTGGATCCGCAACAATCGCCCGGGCAAGCAACACGCGTTGACGCTGACCACCCGACAGCGTCCCAAAATGAACGTCCCCCCTATCAGCAAAACCCACGCGATCCAGAGCTTGAGCGATGCGCTCCTTATGCCGCCGACTCAGACGCTGAAACCACCCCAGCTCGCCGTACAACCCCATGCCCACAACCTGAGCGACCGTAACAGGAAAAGTTGGGTCAAGATCAGCCACCTGCGGCACATAGCCCAAGGCGCCGCGACGATCAATGCTCATCGTCCCATCCGCAAGCACGGTGGATCCCACGATGCCTTTCAGCAATGTGGTTTTACCAGCACCATTAGGACCGATAAGCGCGAGCGCTTCACCCGGTTCCACTTCTCCCGTCACACCAGTAAGTGACGGCGGGCCGCCGTAGCTGAACGCAGCGTTATCAAAAGCAAGTGCAGCAGACATAGGGCTTCTTCCTGTTGTGTGGTGAGGTTAGTGCAGGTCAGCGGGCAACTCAGCAGGCGTACCACCCCAGGCATCAACC
>ERZ773054.1095-NODE-1095-length-17720-cov-9.511803_pt1 | contig 17720 bp, 18 predicted proteins | sample MGYA00580630_ERZ773054 | MGnify/ENA primary metagenome ERZ773054 (study PRJEB29015, sample SAMEA2737994) | human oral metagenome | biome: human oral; feature: human-associated habitat; material: dental | place: China | collected 2115 ... | reverse complement strand
GCTTATAGAAAGCTTATAGGAAGCTTATACGAATCTTGGACGATTGGTATAGAAATGCTATATAGATTGTTTATTTTCAATGGGTTATAAATTGTTAAAATTGTATAAAACATTTTATCGTTTTTATACTTAGGAGTTATTTTATTATCTTTGCGCCAAAAGTTATTTTTTTTCTTATGACAACCTCAGAATTAACTATTGATGAGTGGTATATGCGTAGGTGCATTCAGTTGGCTTATAATGGCTTAGGAAATACCTATCCGAACCCTATGGTGGGTAGCGTTATCGTATACGAAGGGCGTATCATAGGGGAGGGGTGGCACCAGAAAGCGGGTGAGGCACACGCTGAGGTGCGGGCGATTGCCTCGGTGAAAGATAAGAGTCTGCTACCGAAAAGTACAATTTACGTGAGTTTAGAGCCCTGTAGTCATTTTGGGAAAACGCCTCCGTGTGCTGACCTTATCATTGCTCACAAGATAGGACGGGTGGTGATTGGCACTACCGACCCTTTTGCGAAAGTGCACGGCAAAGGAATTGAAAAACTGCGCAATGCAGGGTGTGAGGTGACAGTGGGGGTGTGTGAGGCTGAATGTAGAGAACTGAACAAGCGGTTTTTTACTTTTCACGAAAAACATCGCCCTTATATTATCCTAAAATGGGCTGAAACGCGCGATGGGTTTATAGCTCCCCTGCATAAAGAGGAGGTTGCTCCACGCTGGATTAGCGACGTTTATGCGCGCCAGACAGCGCACCAAATGCGCACTGAGGAACAGGGTATTGTGGTGGGAGTAGGAACGGTATTGGCGGATAATCCTTCGTTGGACAGCCGTAGCTGGTATGGGCGCAATCCTGTGAGGATAATAATTGACCCGAAGTTACGCAGTCCGAAGGATTTTGCGGTATGGAACGACCGTACGACTACTTTGTTTTTCACTGAAAAGACGTCTGTTCCGGAGATGATACACACTGATTTTTTCACGATAGATTTTAAGCATAAACCGTTGGAACAAATTTGTGCTAAACTGTATGAAATGAATTTACAAAGTATGATTGTGGAAGGGGGGACTTATACACTACAACAGTTTATCGACGAAGGGTTATGGGACGAAGCGGTTGTATTTACGGGGGATATTTGCTTTGGAGAAGGGGTGAAAGCGCCTATTCTTAAGTAAAAGGTAAAAGGTAAAAAGTGCGAACCGCACAGGCGATTGTAGTACGGCGGGCAGAACGAGTCTCACGGACGATTGTAGTACGACGGGCAGAGTGAGCCGTATGAGTAGGTAAAAGGTGCGAGTCGTACAGGCGTAAAAGGAAAGGGAAAGCCAGCGAGGGCTCACAGTTGGGTATGTGAGTAAAAGGTAAAAAGAGGTAGAAATTGCAGGAATTACTAAAAAACGGTGAAAGAAGGCTTGGGATATACCGAATAAATGTTAAAAAGAGGTTGTTTTTAGGAGAAAAAGTGCTTTATGGCAAGATTTTTGATAGTAGAATTAGTATAAATATGATGTAAACAAGTGTGTCTTGCAGTGTTTTAGCACAATAGTTATTTTGTAAGGAGTGTAACACAGCACACATATTAAAAATAGCGTATAAGTCTTTGGCTTGGAAAGACTCGCGCAGGTTTTAGAAAGTACGAGTATTACAAACATAGATAATCTTCAAAATAATTATATACAATGAAAAGAGTTATTTTATTACTTTCGACAGTTGGCTTATTCACAGCTTGTGATAAAGGCGACGATTTACCACCTTCAGATCCTATCTATTTTGCAGATAAGATAGTGGAGACGACCCTACCTGCACAAGGTACCCAAACACAAACTACTGAGCAACTTTTTGAGTATGTACAAAATGTATTAGGATTGGTACGTAAACACACAATAAAAGTGACAGATGGCACCGGTAGAACTATGGAAAAAGTGTACGAGACTTCGTATGACGGTACTTTTCCTATCAAAACGGTTTACACAGAAGGCAATGTAAAAAAAGAGGAAGTTGTGTATGACAAGTATAGCAGTGAAAGAGGACGCTTGCTTAAGAAAACAACTACTGTGGTAGGCAAAGAGAGTTTGCCAACCGTAGATGAGTATGAGTATGATGGTGGCAGGTTAAAAAAACATACCAAAAGTGAAAAGCTATCGGCTAATGTAACTAAGTATACAGTGGTAGTCTACAATCGTGAAGTACTCAATGAGATAAAGGCTGTAACAAGCGAATACACTGAAACGAGTGGAGTGAAGAGTACCGCTACCACTACTGCTACAGATACTTATGTGTTGAACTACAACGAAACGGTAAGAGAACACACTCACACGGCAGGTAATAAGACTTCGGTAACAACCTACCAGTATGATGGTAGAACTAATCCTTGGTTTTTGCATTTGTCTTATAGAGCTACTCACCCCGAAGTGTTCTTAGATGAACAATACGCTAGAAATAATATTACTAAGAAAACGGTAAAGGATTCTGATGCAACAGGACGCAGTTATGAGCAAGAAACCACTTACAGTTACTTTAAAACTGAATACCCTCTTAAAGCTACTGTAAAGGAAAACGGTAAAGAAGTAAAAACAATAGAATTCACATATTAGTTAGAGACTTTTACATTGTATTTGTGTTTGAAATTTCTTTCAGAAAAAGCTCCTATAGAGGAGCTTTTTTCTTATTTAAGCCCGTAGATTGTAGCACGGCAGGCAGTGTGAGCCACACGCGCAAGTGCGAGCCGCACAGGCGATTGTAACACGATAGGCAGTTTATGACTTTGAGTTTTGAGAAACTTGGGAAAATCTTTAGCAAAAGCTTGTTGTGCAAGAGTATATTATTAACTAATTATTACTACCTTTGGCGCAAAAATATAATAAAATAATTCATATGAAAGCAGTTGTATGTATAGCTTTGATTTGTAGTCAATGCGTAGTGGCACAGCACACTACCTCAAAGTATCTTGCAGATAAAGATACCAAAGCCCCTTTACGGGCTGCAACAATTCATAATGCCAGCGACTATACCGTTACCAATGACGACGGGCTTTTTGTATTCTATTCTGCTAATGATAGTATTACTATCAAAATGTTAGGTTATGAAACACTCAAAACTACTTTCAAAGCACTGAGTCGTACAAAAGACACCTTGTACCTTACCCCAAAACCTTTTCAGTTAGACGAAGTAACCCTTTCTAACAAAAACATTATACAAGAAGCCTATAATCACGCTAGCACCAATTATCCTATGGAACCTTTTGTTGAAGATTTCTTTTTGCGTTGTGTGCTCAAACGCAATGGTGAACTTGTAAAAATAGAAGATTTCAGTGGGCGTATCAAACGAGATAAATTATTAGGAGCCGAGAAAAATTTCTCCTTTCAATTGCTAAATATGCGTAAATTTGGTATAGAAAAGAAAGGAGTGCGTGCAGACGATTTTAATATCCCTTCCTTAAATGATGTTTTTTCAATGGTGGAGTAATATTTTATTTTTAGATTCAAAGGAGTACCGTTTTTCAGGACTTAAAGTTATAGATGAAACACATCAACAGGTAAGTCACAATCCTAAAAATGAAGAAGACAATAAAAGTGGTATAGGTCATTTCATTATCAATACCAATGATTATGCCGTCAAAGAGCGTATTCATAAAATCAATCCTAAAATAATTCATAAAATACCTTATACTAAAAAACCATTCATCAAATACAGAACTATTGATTATTTTTATAAGGAAAAATGCGAGAAAGACACCAAAAACAACAAATATTTTATAGCCAATGCCATAGTTAACGCAAAAGTAGAAGGATATGTAGGCGAAGAAAGAATCGTATACGATGTAAGTTTCGAGCTCATTGTTACCCACCCTTTTTCAGACCTTAGTACTTTTAAAGCCAATGTAAATGGTAAAAAAGAACTGTTTAAATTAGAGGTGCCTTATAACAAAGAATTTTGGGAGACCCAAAACCAATTGCCTCTTACCAATGAAATGCGTAACTTTATCAATAAAGCTCATAACCAGAAAGAATATCGTGTAATCTCTAATTTTTAAAGGTACGTTATTTACTAATTATTACTACCTTTGGCGCAAAAATATAATAAAATGAAAACACTATTCCTTGTCCTATTGTTCACAACTACTGCCTTACCCGCCCAAGTAGCTGAGCTTACCCTATTCGACGCTACTACTCATAAAGCTATTCCCAATGCCGAAGTGTATTATACCAAGACGCTTAACGGCACTATTACTAACGAGGAAGGCAAAGCAAAAATTACCGTAGAAAATGATACGCTTACCCTAAGTCATATAGGATATGAAACTAAAAAGATTTTTACCGATAATTCTTTTTCCAAAGCAACTGTCTATCTCAATCCTCAGGAAATACAACTTGATGAAGTAGTACTGTACAATTTTGATTTGAAGAAGAAAGTAAAGTATGTAATGGATAATTACTTTAAGCTGTATGATACTAAGGCTAAGATATTAGAGTGTACTTATCGAGAAAAGATGATAAGAAATGATACTCTAAGAAGACTTTACCAAATACAATTAGACTGGTGGAGTAAGAATTATGTATATCAGCCTAAAGAACCATTAAATAAAAATGTACAAATACACCTTAAAAATACTGATTATTCCAAGGTTTCTAATCTTGAAGACGGAACCAACTCAGCATTTTTTAAACCTGCTTTTATTTTTCAGTATCTTCATCTCAATCCATATTTAGTGTTTTTGTATAATGCTAAGAATATACAAATCAAAAAAGTAGAAAAGGATAAAGAGCATACTATTGTAACTTTTGATTTTGACATTATTTCCAATAAAGAAATAATACAGTTTGCAAATTCAGTAATTTATTTTGATAATACTACTAATGCTATCAAGCGAATTGCATTCACTCAAAAACCTATAAATGGAGGCGGAGTGTCAGAAAAGAAAAAGATACCTTACAAGACAATTAATAACAAAGGTACTTGGGAACTTACCTTTACCTCTTACAACAATAAATTATTATTCAGTTCATTTACTGCAAAAATGAGTTGTATGTTTCAATATCAAAACAAGCAAGATTATGTTAATATTGAGCAATCTTTTTTACGCACAGGTATACAAAACAAGCATATCAAAAAAGAAGATAGAATAGACGTAGAAAAACCTTTCTTTGAATATGTTACCCCTTACAAACAAGGTGAAACCAAGTTTTTACTTACCAAAGAAGAACAAGATTTTATAAACCAATAACCATAATGCCCACTACCGAGAAATCTCCAGAGTTTTATAAGCATTACCCTGCGTTGTTTTGCGCTTATTTCCAGACAGTTAGCGAGGAAACGGTGCACTTGCTCTGCAAAGCGGGCTATGCCTACTATAATGCGGTACTTTGTTTAGACGCCTTAGTAGATGAAGGTGATACAAAAGCATTGGTGGAAATGCTTGCCTTGCAAGAGGAAACAATTAAAATCCTCACGAGTATTTACGGTTATAAATCGCCCTTTTGGGAACTATGGCAACAGCGTAAAGCAGAGTACTTTAAGGCTATACAAACCGAAAAACGCCTACTCACTATCCCTGAGGCATCGTTTGAACAATACAGTAGCTTAGCAGATGATAAGTCGGCTTTTGGCAAGATAGCTATAGATAGCCTTTGGATACAAAGCAACACTTTAACAGAATAGACAATTTACAGATGAAATACTTTGCGGTTTTTTTGTTAAAAAACCACTTTTACCTGCATTTTGTTTAAAAAAAATCAGCCTTTTTTACCCATCTGATATTCAGTTTTCTAACGCCTTTCCTTCGCCTTAGCTTCGGTTTAGATTCGCCTTAGGTTCGTCTTACCTTCGGTTAAAGTAGCTAAAAAGTAAAATATAAAAATAAAGGCAATATATTGACTATTATATATTTATAGTTTTTAAAAAGTTTTAAGATACTCAGCTCTTAAATCTGAAAAAACGCAAGCATTTAACAAGTATTAACATTTTTATTAATGGATAGATTTGTCAATGCACTATTTGCTGAATTTGCCAATTCACTAATTATTTACTACTTTTGCCGAAAATTACGTTGTAACTTATTATATGAAACATAGATTCCCCATATTGCTCACTATATTCATCGCCTTACTGCTGTGGCAGTGCGCCCGTCGTGGTTCGCCCACAGGAGGTCCCAAAGATACTACTGCACCTGTCCTTTTGCAGTCGGTGCCAAGGTCAGGAGCAATGAAGTTCCACGGCAAGAAAATACGTTTGCAGTTCGATGAGTTTGTGGTTACCAAAGACGTGCGCAAACAGCTTATCATCTCCCCCCCGATGAAAACCTTCCCTACTATTTCGCCTACTTCAGCTTCGAAATGGTTGGAAATAAACATTATCGATACCCTAAAACCCAATACTACCTACGTGCTGAACTTCGGCAATAGCATTCAGGATTACAACGAAGGCAATCCTTTGTCCGATTTTAAATACGTGTTTTCCACTGGCGATGCGCTCGACTCGCTTTGGTATGAAGGTGATATTGCCGATGCCATTGCCCCTAAACCCGATAACTTTGTAACGGTGATGCTCTACCCCTATAATGAGCAGTATAACGATTCGCTCGTGTACAAAACGCAACCTACTTACGTCACCAATACGCTCGATAGTCTCGATAGCTTTGTGCTCGAATACCTTAAAGAAGGCAAATACAAGCTCATTGCGCTGAAAGAGAAGAGTGCGAACTATCTGTTCAATCCCAAAGACGACAAAATTGCCTTTATGGAAGAACCTATCACCGTTGCCTATTTAAAGGGGAATCCACAGGGTTTCTACCCTAAATTGCGCTTGTTTAAAGAAGTACCCCCTTATAAAGCACACCGCCCTACACAAGTGGCGGGCAACCATATACAGTTTGGCTTCGAAGGTAAAACCGATAGTGTGAACATCAAGCCCATATCACCGGTGAGTAAAGATTTTAAGTATATCGTCTCCAAAGACCCCAAGAAAGATACGCTCAACCTGTGGTATAGCCCTAAACAGAAGGATTCTTTGGTATTTACAGTAGCAAAACAGAAAAAAATTGATACGTTTAAAGTCCGTATAAAGGAAATGAAAAACGACAGTTTGCAGATAGAGAACCTTTTTTCAGGTGATTTGCCGATGTACAAAGACTTTGGTTTTAGGAGTAATATCCCCATAGTAAAGACCGATAGCACTAAGCTAAAAGTGTTTGCAGGCAAAGATTCTACGGCAGTAGCTGTTCCGTTTAAAACACAATTAGCGCCTAATCGCTTAGAATACTATGTGCTATTCGATAAAAAGAACGACGAGACCTACCGCATAGAAGCACTCCCTAATGCGCTCACCGACTTTTTTGGACATACGAACGATACGCTAAAAGTAAACCTACATACCAAAAAACTCGAAGAAGTAGCCATTTTTAAGCTACACCTCAACACCGATGAGAAGACCCTGCAATACCCTGTTATTTTGCAACTCACCAACGAAAAAGCTACCGAAGTAGTGAGAGAGCTTTATGTTGAAAAACCACAAGAGCAATATGTGTTCGAGAACGTAAACCCCAGTAAGTTCCGCTTACGGCTAATAGAGGATAAGAATGCTAACCGAGAGTGGGACACAGGTAGTTTCCTTGAACAACGCCAGCCCGAGCGAGTCTGGTATTTCCCGCAACTCATAGAGCTCCGCGCGAACTGGGAAGTAGAAGAAACTTGGCAAATTGATAATTAGCATTTGCTATGTAGATAAAAATTATTATCTTTGCCCGAAAATAATACACACAGAATTATGACAACTGAACTCATACAATTATACGATACCGTAAGTGAAAAAATAGGTAAGGAAGGAGCTGCAGCATTAGCCAGTTATCTTTCTAAATTTACTGATGAACGCGTAAAGGCAAATATTGATAACTTAGTAACCAAAACAGAATTTCATAAAGAAATAGCAGAAATAAGAATGGATATAGCCGAATTGCGTTCAGAACTCAAGCAAGATGTTGCAGAGTTACATACTGAGATAACAGAGTTGCGCTCAGAACTCAAGCAAGATATTGCAGAGCTACGCTCTGAATACAAACAAAATATTGCTGAATTGCGTACTGAGATTGTGGCACTAAGAGCAGATTTGCAAGATGAAATGAAAGACGGTTTTGCTAAGATGAATCGTATTTTTATACAATGGCTTATAGGATTCTTTACTTCATTAGTAATTCTGATATTAACACTTTATTTTAATAGGTAATAATAATAAATATTGTAAAAAAAGCCTCATTGCACAGCAATGAGGCTTTTTAGTGAGTGTAGTTCAGATGAAGGAATACGAAAGAAGAATGGAAAAGATTCAGTGCTTTTACTCGTTAAAAAATAGAATACTATCAGAAGAGAACTGTGATTAACTGCTTAATTATAAAGTATTTTATATGTTTCTAATATATTTTTCGTAAAAAAACTATTAAAAAATTTGCAGATTAGAAAAATAGCAGTACCTTTGCACCGCAAAAATGAAATGTGATTGGTCTATGGTGTAATGGTAACACAGCAGATTTTGGTTCTGTTATTCTAGGTTCGAGTCCTAGTAGACCAACAAAAGGCTTCCTATAAGGAAGCCTTTTTTGTTTTACAAGAAGGGAGAAAATAACCGCACGATACGTTCTATAAGCTGTTTGAACTTACTTCGCTTTTCCCACGCTTCTAACCTTAACAAACTTGCGTCTTCCAAATCCTTGTAGAAAATCCTGCGCAAATCACCTGCAACTTCTTTGTTGTACACTAAGGCATTCACTTCAAAATTAAGGTCGAAACTCCGCGCATCGAGGTTAGCTGTCCCTACTGACGCTACTTCGCCGTCTATCACAAAGGTCTTGGCGTGTACAAAGCCCTTTTCGTATCGGTAGATTTCTACCCCTGCTTTTAGTAGTTCTTCAAAAAACGATTCGCTAGCCGTATGCACAAATACCGAATCGCCTTCTTTTGGTACAAGTAATTTCACTTCTACCCCGCTAAGTGCCGCAATGATAAGAGCTTCTTGTAGCGAAGTGTCGGGAATAAAATAAGGAGTGGTAATCAGGATTTCACGCTTGGCAGCGTAGATGAGTTGTACGGTAGCGAAGAGAATGTTAGATAGGTCAGAATCTGCACCGCTAGAGACGATTTGTGTAAAATAATCGGTAGGGTAGGGTTGTGTGACTATGGGGAAGTAAGGTGCATCGATAGCTACGTTTTCCTCACTGCAAAAATTCCAATCTTGTAAGAATACCGCTTGCAATACGTGAGCTGAGTAACCTCGTACTTTTAGGTGAGTATCCCGCCAATAGAGAGCATTAGGTTCATCGTTGTTGTACTTATCACTGATGTTGATGCCTCCTACGAAAGCGGTATAACCGTCCACCACCACTATCTTGCGGTGGTTGCGGTAGTTCATACGGTTAGCGAGTTTTACAAAGTTGATTTTGTAAAAAGGGAAAGCAGGCACACCATTGGCTAAGAGTTCTTTTACTATATTCTTGCGAATGCCCTGACTTCCGAAATCATCATAAATAAAGCGCACTTCTACCCCTGCTCGCACTTTCTCAATAAGGATATTTTTAATGGCATTGCCTATGTGGTCATTCTCGTAGATGTAATACTCTATATGAATATGGTGCTTTGCTGCGCGTAGGGCGTCGAGTAGTTCAGGGAAGAGGTTTTCGCCATTGCATATCACCTTCACCTCTTCGTTAGGGATAATAGACAGGCGTTCTTCTATGTTCGAGAGGAAGCGTAAACTCTTTTCATAGGGAGTGATGAAGGCAGTATCAAGCGAGTTTAGATGGGCACATATCTGCGGATAGATATGTTCTAATCGCTGACGAAAGGATTGGTCGATAGTGAGCTTTTTGTGGTATATTTTATGCTTGCGATAGTTGATACCAAATGAGAAGTAAAAGATAGCCCCCAATATAGGTACAAAGATAACCAAGAGCAAGTATGCTAAGGCTTTACTCACCGAACGGGTGTCCCACACGATGCGCAAACAAATAGCGATTATCAGTAGGACGTAGAGGATTTCATAGAGCAGAAGGAACTTCATTTTTCACTATTGTCAAGTAATTCTGCGACGTCGTATACTTTTACTTGTGTTTCTTTGTTTTTTGTCTTTATACCATCGGTCATCATAGTGTTGCAAAACGGACAAGCGGTAGCGATGATATTGGGGTGCACTTCAAGGGCTTGTTCAGTGCGCAAAACATTGATATCCTTATCGCCTTTTTCAGCTTCTTTGAACATCTGAGCGCCTCCTGCTCCACAACAAAGAGCACGTGCCTTGCAACTCTTCATCTCTACCAAATCAGCATCGAGTTTTTGTAAGAGTTCACGCGGGGCATTGTACACCTTGTTGGCTCTGCCCAAATAACAAGGGTCGTGAAAGACAATGCGTTTCCCTTTAAAAGCACCGTCCTCAATGGTAAGTCGGCCTTCCTGCACCAAAGCTTTGAGCAATTCGGTATGATGGAGGACTTCATAGTGCCCGCCTAAGGCAGGATATTCGTTTTTAAGAGTGTTGAAACAATGTGGACAAGCGGTTACTATCTTAGTAATATGGTAGCTGTTCAGCACCTTGATATTCGTCATTGCCTGCATTTGGAAGAGAAATTCGTTACCTGCACGCTTGGCAGGGTCGCCGGTACAGCTCTCTTCGGTGCCGAGTACGGCAAAGCGCACCCCTGCTTTTTGCAAGAGGTGGGCAAAGGCTTTGATAATGCGCTTAGCGCGGTCGTCAAAACTACCAGCACAGCCTACCCAGAAGAGTACTTCGGGGGTTTCGCCACGAGCTGAGAGTTCTGCCATTGTTGGAATCATAATAATCTAATTTGGTGCGAGCCGCACGGGCTGTAATTTGGTAATTTGGCACGAGCTACAAGCTCGCGCCAGCGAAATGCTGTAGTTTATTTTACGATTTCTAAATCGCCATCTACAAAACCTACGGCTATATGTTGTACGTTAAAAAGTTTGATACTGTTCTCGGCTACTATTTCTTTAAGGATTTCGGTAATCATTGAGAGGGCTTGTTCCCAATGTACCTCTCCAGAGATTTCATCTAAAGGTAAAAAGCAGTCTTCGGGCACAAAATTTTCTTCGCAAGCCCAATCGGGGTCTTCATCATCATACCAAGAAGAGCCTATAAGCTCCAATTCGTAAGGTTCGGAGATGTTGAAATTCAGTGCAACAATATCATTAGGTAAGGTTTCTTGACGATCAATCTCAAGTAACCATTTTTTTATCTTGTTTTTAACAGTTTCTTTCATTTTATGGTGTTATTAGAGATTTGTAGGACGAGTTGGACAGAATAGGCACGAGCTACAAGCTCGCGCCAGCGAAAGACGGCTCGCACTAATCGTTAAATACTTCTACGGTTTCTTCTTTGAGGACAAAATCGGTGAATTTGCCCTTGTAGCGGGTAGCTTTTACGATGTGATTGTCTATCCAATGATAGTTGCCTCCGCGTGGTTTGCCAAAGATGATGCCGTGATACTTAAAGCCGTGCTTTTTGAGCCATTGCTCGGTAACTTTGCGGTGGGCTTCGGTACGTGAGGTGAAAAAGTAAATCACGTGACCTTCATCATACCATTTGTTTACTTGTACTAAGGCATCGGGAAATACCTCGGCAGTAGCCATTCGATCGGGTTCTTCATTGGGGATATCCTCGCCTACCGTACCATCAATATCGATGAGGTAGTTTTTCACTCCCTCTGGCAATATAGGATTTTTATTGCCTTGAGCATCTTCTTTTAAGGTAAATTTTTCAGTCATAATATTGAATTAGCAAATTGTTAAGGAATCCATTTCTTTTCGAAGTTAGGTTTGCGTTTTTCGAGGAAAGCATCGCGTCCTTCTTTGGCTTCATCGGTCATATACGCTAAGCGGGTGGCTTCACCAGCGAATACTTGTTGCCCTACCATACCGTCATCGGTGAGGTTCATAGCGAATTTCAACATTTTGATAGAAGTAGGCGATTTTGCCATTATCTCTTGCGCCCACTCAAAAGCAGTAGTTTCGAGCTCGTCGTGAGGGACTACGGCGTTTACCATTCCCATCTCGAAAGCCTCTTGAGCAGAATAGTTGCGTCCCAAGAAGAAGATTTCGCGAGCTTTCTTCTGTCCGACCATTTTGGCGAGATAAGCCGACCCATAACCAGCATCAAAACTCGTTACATCGGCATCGGTTTGTTTGAAAATAGCGTGTTCTTTGCTGGCGAGGGTAAGATCACACACTACGTGCAATGAGTGTCCGCCCCCAACAGCCCAACCGGGGACTACTGCAATCACCACTTTGGGCATAAAGCGGATGAGGCGTTGCACTTCGAGGATGTTGAGGCGGTGGTAACCATCGTCACCCACATATCCCTGATGACCACGTGCTTTTTGGTCGCCACCACTACAAAAACTCCATACGCCATCTTTAGGCGAAGGTCCTTCGGCAGAGAGCAATACGGCTCCTATGTTGATATCTTCATAAGCATCTTTAAAGGCATCGAGGAGTTCGGCAGTAGTTTTAGGGCGAAAAGCGTTGCGCACTTCGGGACGGTTGAAAGCGATACGTGCTACGCCGTCACATTTTTTATACGTAATATCTTCGTATTCTTTTACGGTTGTCCAGTTCATATAAGTGAAAAGTGAAAAATGAAAAGTTGTTTAGAAGGCAAAGGTAGTAATAATTTATCAATTAGCCAATTTGTCAATTGTCAATTATTTTGTACCTTTGAGAAAAAAAACAAGAAGTATTATGAACTCAATTGTATTACAAGCAACGATTAATGAAGTCGATTATCCTATTTTTTTAGGATTGTAATTCTGATGATGAAAAAGTAATCTATTTGATGAGACTTGGAAGTCATTCAGAGCTCTTTAAAATGTAAGGTTTTACTATTGATTCATCTATTCTTTTACTAATTCTCTCAACATCTTCAAAGATTCTTTCTGTTTACCCTGTGAGTCGAAATTCTCAGGGGAAAGCCATTGCTCGAGGGCTCGTTTGTTAGCTTCCCATTCCTTGTCTGTCATCGCATACCAAGCGGTGTCGCACGAACGCCCTTTGTAAACCACTGCCTGCCTGAATGTGCCCTCATATACAAAGCCCAAGCGCTCCGCAGCACGACGCGAAGGTGCATTAAGACTGTCACACTTCCATTCGTAACGCCTGTATTGAAGGACTTCAAATACATATTTCGCCAACAAATACTGCACCTCTGTAGCCATACGCGTACGCTGTAAAGCCGGCGAATAGTTCACCCACCCCACTTCTATCACTCTGTTTTTAGGGTCTATACGCATTAGAGAGAGCGTACCCACGGCTTTTCGTGTTTGCTTATCTACAATTGTCAGAAAATAAGGGTCAGCAGAGGCTTCCTGCTCAGTGAGTAAAGCGTGCAACTCCTCTTTATCCTTCATAGGAGCTATAGGTAGATACGTCCAATCAGGTATTACGGCATTGGCTTCCAAATAGAAATCACTCAAATCGTCTAAATGTTTCTCTACAGAAAGAGGTTCCAATAGACAATAATTTCCCTTTAAAAGAGTTATATGAGGGGGTTCTCCTACTGAAAAATCAGGTAATGCCTCCCCTATGGGTTGATAATACTCGTTTGTGGTCATTGTGTAATTTGTTAATTAGTATATTTGCCAATTGACACATTTTTATTAGTTAATTATAATCAGTTGATACGCCAAACATTTGTCTACTACTTCCTCGACGGTGGGGTCGTCATAGTGCGGGCGTTGTAGTTTTCCGGATAGAATAACAACGAACTGCCTTCAGGGTGAGGTACATTGCTATCAAATAGCTCTATTAGTTCCTCTTGGCGGTCGTCACCGTCTTCTTCTATGATTTGGTATTAAGTGTATGAGTTGCTTAAACAAAGGATCATAGAGGTCAGTATTTGCATATTTTTCGTATAACAATGCTCCTATAAGTCTAATAGTATTCTGTGAATGGTCTATTGCTAACCATTCGGTAAGGTTTACCGTTTCTATGCTGCCCGCTTAGTAGCGAAAGTACTTCGGCAGGGATATCTACCGCCTTTTGAGCCCCTTTCCTGTTTTTAATGTCTTAGGTCATAAACTTAATTAACGTGAGTTCGTTGTAAGAAATATATAGTTAAACATTTATTAATCAAATAAATAAACAGCTTCGCTGTTTTTTAGCTCTCGCACGGATTACACGAATCACACGAATTTAACACGGATAGTCTTTCAATTGATGACTGACAAATATAATATGCACGGATAGGTAGCTGGCGCTGCTGGATTTACACAGATTGTAATGCAAATATAATTGTAAATCAGTGTTTTGTTATATCGAACTGACGTTAATTAATGTGTTAATTGATACTTTTGCTAATTCCTATGGAGTGATAGTTACGATTTTTCCCTCGCGGCGCACCACAATCTTTTGGTTATTCTTGCGTTTTTCGGCAATCATTCGCTCATAAGCAAGGTCTAAACCTTTTAAAAGTTTGTCTTTTAGACTCTCTTTTTTAGTTATTTCCTCTTTCATCATTATTTTTCATCAAGTTAAACTTGTTGTTGTTATAAATTACTATATCCTTATGCCTTTCCTTTTGAGCTATAAGTTCCTTTCTCCCTTCTGAATTATCAAATATATAACAAATATCTACTATATCTATATAGATAGTAAAGAGATTGGCAATGCCGTTATAATATCTTCTTTCAATGGTTTCTAAGGGAATACTATGACCTCCTTCAGCAACTCGCTGGGCGACTCGTTCTTTAGCTATATTGGGTGAGTCTAACCAAAAGAACAACAGCGTAACCTCATAGCCATTAGCTTGTGCCCATTCTATTTTTTGCTTATAGCTTTTAGTAGCCAAAGTAGTTTCGAAGGCAAAAGTTTCTCCTTTTTGCAATAATTCGTCCATACGAGCGAGCATTATTCGCCCTGCTTGCATAGCCACACTTTCGGGCTGGAAAGGCGATAGCCCCTTAGCGATTTCGTCGGCATTGATAAACTCTTTGCAGCCAAGTATTTCGGGCAAAATAGTAAAGGAAGCTGTTGTTTTTCCCGCTCCATTACACCCTGCTATGATATAGAGTTTTGGGAGCTTAGACATCATTAAAACTATTTCTTTGCTGCTCGTTTGGGTTTTCAAGTGTTTTTATTTCATTACCTAAAACAGTAATTACTTGATTGTTGGAAATAGGTCGCAAATCTATTTTGGGTGAATATTCGTTTACTACTTTTTGAGAAGATTCCTTAAAAGGAAAGTTCAAATAGTGAGGTAATAAATAAAAATCTACCAAATGCAACCCCGAATATTCTGTTAGTTCAGGGGCTTTTTTGGGTTCGTCCATATCGCTAACAAATTCAATATTAGGTGAAGCAATAACAGAACCTGCCGAAGTGCCTATGTACAATTTTCCGTTATTAATTTGTTCAATAAGTAGTTTGTCAGCTCCTTTCTTTTTTAGTTCCTGCATTAGGTAGAATGTATTCCCTCCAGAAATAAAAATATAATCATTCCGCTCTAATGCTTGGGCTACCTCTTCGGTAGTAGCGGTAGAAACTTCTAATTCTTCTATGATAAGACCTAATTTTTCAAAGGCTTTTCTATCGTCATCGACATAAAAACGCACTTTTTCTACCAAACTTGCTGTTGGAATAAATGCTAGTTTCTTTCCTTTTACGGGTTCACCTGTAAAATCTTCAAATAATTCTGCTACTGAACTAAATGATGAGGTTAAAAATAATTTTTTCATATTTGTATTTGCGTTATTCGATAGTATGTTTTGACCTCTTGAAAAAGAAAAAATACTACACAGAACTATCGTTGTTATTGATTTTATCATCTTATTTATAACTTCAACGTATCGTAACGGTACGTAAATTACTCTTTTTTGAATGATTTACGTACCGTTGATACGTGCAACTAAATTGTTTTTAGTTTTCTTTGGTACTATTACCAGAATTTTTTACACTCTTTTTCGCTCTTGTAGACCTATTAGCTTTCAGTGCTACGAGCTTATCAATATGAATATTGATACGTGCAATAAGCTGTGTAAGTGCTTCTGAAGGTTGTAAGACTGCCAAAGCGTTCAGATGTTCGATGATTTCGCGGTATACCCCGTTCAAATCCTTGCGAATGAGCTTCAAGGCACGTGTACCTGCGATAGTAGAAGCCCTTTCGTCGCGTCGTGTACGATAAAGCTCCATAAAGGTAGTCTCAGCTTGTTCGAGCCAATTCACCCAGCGCACCAATCCGATTTTCTTAGACGCTTCGGCATATTTTTCGCTACGAAGGTCTTGGATAAGGTTTTCGGTCTTACTATGTTGCGACTCAAAGCTCTCGGAGATGATATTGCCATAGCGTTTTAGCAATATCTTGATGAGTGTTGCCGCTTCTTTTTCGTCTTTTGTAGGACTGTAGGAAGCCTCATTTACACAAGCGGAGAGCCCTCGGAACATATTATCGCGGTTGCGATCCAATTCCTTCAGGCGGTGGGTATGTTCGCTCTTAGCTACAATCTCCAACGATTTGTTTTCCTCCTCTACCAAGGGGGTAAATTTGGCTAAAAGAGTAGCGAGTGAGTCGATATTAGCCTGCTCAATAGCTAATTTTACTTCGGTTACGAACCCATAGTGTTCGTGATTTTGCAAACTGGCAATAGCAATGCCTTTAATACGTTTGTTCATAAATCTAATAATTTTAGTTATTCTATTTTTCCCACAATAAGCGTACCAAAACACCTATATTCTTTTTCTAAATTTGCGTCTGAAAACGTTAAAGTTTAAGATTTAAAACTTTGAAAAGATATATAAACTAATTATTGTTTGGCAAATTCTTCTAAAAACTGACGGTATAGTGGTACGCTTCTCTCTATCCATTCGGTTGTACTGTTCAGCTCGATGCCGTAATAGGCAAAAAACGGACGAAAATCGGCGTGAATGTATTCGAACGTGAGTTCAAAAGGGCGTAACAATTCCTTAAGGGTGTATTTATATTTTTCGTTATGCGCATATTCACGCTCATCAATACCTGCTGAAATGGCAAGCGTTACCTTTTTGCCACCTACTTTATAACCGCTTTTGCTCCCGTAAGCCCAACCGTAGGTAAGGACTTCGTCTTGCCATTTCTTTAACAATGGGGGCATACTAAACCAATAGAGCGGAAACTGAAATACAATGTGGTCGTACTGCTCTATCAGTTGTTGTTCCTTCCTGACGTCGATATGTTCGTCGGGATATGTTTTGTACAACTGATGTATGGTATATTGCTCTGGGTATTTCTCGAGCTCCTTAATCCAACGTTTGTTGATGAGAGAATCCTCTATATGAGGGTGTGTTACTATAATGAGTGTTTTCATTCGATACGAGCCGCACGGGCAATTAATGATTTAATTAAATTGTTAATATATTTAAATTGCTTAATCAATTTACGAATAATCAAAAGTGAATAGTACGATACGGCTTACGGGCTCGTAAAGCATAATGATACCATCTATATGCCCATCACACCAACTATAGTTAGGAGTACTTGCTACAAAGTAAAAGGGGTTTCCTTGATAGGAAATTTTAATCCATTTATCAGAATCTTCATCTTCATAATCTAATTTCATATCAAAAGCCTTTGGATATTCTTTGCTACTAATTGTACCTACCCAATTTCCTCCTATTATATGTCCTCCTAATATATCTAAAAATTTAGTAAAGTTAGGTTTCCCATCATATTCAGGAAACTGTAAGCTCACCAATGAA
>ERZ773054.1094-NODE-1094-length-17723-cov-10.023659_pt1 | contig 17723 bp, 16 predicted proteins | sample MGYA00580630_ERZ773054 | MGnify/ENA primary metagenome ERZ773054 (study PRJEB29015, sample SAMEA2737994) | human oral metagenome | biome: human oral; feature: human-associated habitat; material: dental | place: China | collected 2115 ... | reverse complement strand
CCGCCTTGCTGTTGCTAGCCGGGGCAGCGGCGCTGGCGGCGGGAGCGGGGGCGGGCGCAGCTGCTGCTGAAGCAGGAGCGGGAGCCGCTGCGGCAGCGCCCGCCACGGCTTCGGTATCAATCTTGGCCAGCAGTTGATCGGCGGTGACGGTGGCGCCATCGGGCTGGATGATTTCGGTGAGCACGCCTGCGGCTGGAGAGGGCACTTCCAGCACGACTTTGTCGGTTTCGACTTCGATCAGGATTTCATCGGCCTGAACGGCTTCGCCCGGCTTTTTCTTCCATTGCAGCAGCGTGGCTTCGGTGATGGATTCAGAAAGCTGGGGCACCTTGACTTCGACGATTGCCATTTTGGGTATTCCGTTGGTGGTTGAGAGTGGGAGGGAAAGGCGGCGCGGCCCTCGCACGGAGCCTGCGCCGCCTGGTTCGCTTACTTGCTGAGCACAAAGCCCTTGATGCGCGAGAACGCCGCCTCAAGCAGCGCCTTTTGCTGCTCCTGGTGCAGGTGGGCGTAGCCCACGGCGGGCGAGGCGGAAGCCGGACGGCCTGCGTAGCCGAGCTTCTGGCCGGGCAGCATGTTTTCGTGGATGTAGTGCTGCACGAAGAACCATGCGCCCTGGTTTTGCGGCTCGTCCTGGCACCAGACGATTTCGGTGGCGTGGGGGTATTTCTTGAGTTCCGCTCCGAACGCCTTGTGCGGGAAGGGGTAGAGCTGCTCGACACGGATGATGGCCACGTCATCGCTGCCTTTTTCGGCGCGCTTTTTGACCAGGTCGTAATACACCTTGCCGGAGCAGGCAATCACGCGCTTGACCTTGTCGGCCTTGAGTTCGCCCTTGTCGCCAATGACGGTCTGGAAGCCTCCCTTGGTGAACTCGGACACTGGCGAGGTGGCGTCCTTGTTGCGCAGCAGGCTCTTGGGCGTGAAGATGACCAGCGGCTTGCGCAGCGGACGAACCATCTGGCGGCGCAGCACGTGAAAGATCTGGCTGGCCGTGGTGGGCTGCACGATTTGCATGTTGGCGTCGGCGGCCAGTTGCATGAAGCGTTCCACGCGGGCGGAAGAGTGCTCCGGCCCCTGGCCTTCATAGCCGTGCGGCAGCATCATGGTCAGGCCGTTGAGGCGCCCCCACTTCACTTCGCCCGAAGCGATGAACTGGTCAATCACCACTTGCGCGCCATTGGCAAAGTCGCCGAACTGCGCTTCCCAGATGACCAGCGTGCTGGGGTCGTTCGAGGCGTAGCCGTATTCAAAGGCCAGCACGGCTTCTTCCGAGAGGATGGAGTCGATGACGGTGAAGGAGCCTTGCTTCTTGTCCACGTTTTGCAGCGGGATGTAGGTGCCTTCGTCCCACTTCTCGCGGTTCTGGTCGTGAATGACGGCGTGGCGATGCGTGAACGTGCCGCGCCCGCAGTCTTCGCCGGAAATGCGCACCGGATAGCCGTTGGCCACCAGTGTGGCAAAAGCCATGTGCTCGCCCATGCCCCAGTCCACATTGATTTCGCCACGGCCCATGGCGGCGCGGTCGTCATAGACCTTTTTCACCAGCGCGTGCGGGCTGACGGTGGCAGGCAGCGTGGTGAGCTTTTCGGCAATGCGCTTCCACTCGGTCAGGGGAATGGCGGTTTCTGCGGCGTCCGTCCACTTCTGGCCGCTGAACTTGCTCCAGTTGCCCTCGAACTGCGCCTTGAAGTTGGTTGCCAGCGGATCGACCGTGTGGTGGCCCGCGTCCATCGCGGCGCGATAGGCTTTGGCCAGGTCATCGCCCAGCGTGTCGCCCAGCCCTTGCGCGGCCAGCTTGTCGGCATAGAGCTTGCGGGTGCCGGGGTGCTGGGCAATCTTCTTGTACATGAGCGGCTGGGTGAGCATGGGAGTGTCCTGCTCGTTGTGGCCCAGCTTGCGGTAGCACACGATGTCCACCACCACGTCGTGGCCGAACTCCATGCGGTAGTCCAGCGCCAGTTGCGCGGCCAGGCAGACGGCTTCGGGGTCATCGCCATTGACGTGCAGCACGGGCGCGCCAATCATTTTCACGATGTCCGTGCAATAGGTTGTGGAGCGCGCATCGCGCGGGTCAGACGTCGTGAAGCCAATCTGGTTGTTGATCACGATGTGCACCGTGCCGCCTGTGGTGTAGCCGCGCGTTTGCGACAGCGCCAGCGTTTCCTGGTTCACGCCCTGCCCCGCAAAGGCGGCATCGCCATGCACCAGCACGGGCAGCACCTGTTTGCCGCGCGGGTCGCCCCGGCGGTCCATGCGGGCGCGCACCGAGCCTTCCACCACGGGATTGACGATTTCCAGATGCGAGGGGTTGAACGCCAGCGCCAGATGGATGGGGCCGGTCGGCGTGGCCACGTCGGAGCTGAAGCCCTGGTGATACTTCACGTCGCCAGCGGGCAAGTCTTCAGGGGCGGTGTGATCGAATTCGGCAAACAAGTCCTTGGGCAGCTTGCCCAGCGTATTGACCAGCACGTTCAGACGGCCCCGGTGGGCCATGCCAATCACCAACTCCTGCACGCCGTGCTTTGCGGCATCCGTCACCAGCTCGTCCATCGCGGCAATGAACGACTCGCCGCCTTCCAGCGAAAAGCGCTTTTGTCCCACATATTTGGTGTGCAGATAGCGCTCCAGCCCTTCGGCGGCGGTCAGGCGTTCCAGAATGCGTTTTTTCTTCGCGGCGTCAAAAGACGGCTTGGAGCGAATGGACTCCAGCTTTTGCTGCCACCAGCGCTTTTGCGCCTGGTCCGTGATGTACATGTACTCGGCGCCAATGGTGCCGCAGTAGGTTTCGCGCAGGGCGTTGAGCAGCTCGCGCAGCGACATGGTGTCTTTGCCGAAGAAGGTGTTGCCCACGTTGAACACCGTTTCCATGTCCGCGTCCGAAAAGCCGTAGAAAGACGGCTCCAGCTCCGGAATAACGGGCCGCTCGGTGCGCTTGAGCGGATCCAGATCGGCCCAGCGCTGGCCCACGTTGCGATAGGCGGCAATGAGCTGCTGCACCGCCGTGCGCTTGCGCCCCAGGTCGGGGTCGTCGCCAAAGGCGCGCACCACTTGCGTGCCGCCGTGCTTGGCGCGCTCGGCAAAGGCGTCAATCACGGGCTGGTGCGGCACATCGCGGGCGCTGCTGCCATCCGTGGCGGGCACGTGCTGCAAGGCGTCGAAATATTCGCGCCAGGAATCGGGCACGCTGCCGGGGTTTTCCAGGTATTTCTCGTACATCTCTTCGACGTACGGGGCGTTGCCTCCGAAAAGGTAGGTATTGCCCTTGTAAGTGTCGTAGACGGATTTCGTCTCGCTCATCGTTCGCTGACCTTTCGCCTCTCTTGAAGAGGCATGGGTTGGTGGGAGGAAATAACCTTCCGCGTCACGGCTGGACCGGTTGGCGGATAGCGATGTGGCAGGGAAGGAGCCGGGAAGTAAATGAATTGCGACGGTGACGAATTGTGCCACTGCGCTTTTTGTCTTCAATCAAGGGTAAACATCAACAAAAAAGCCGCATGCCCAAAAAGGAGCATGCGGCTTTTTCAAATTGGTGCCCGGGGCCGGAATCGAACCGGCATGGTGTCGCCACCGGCAGATTTTGAGTCTGCTGCGTCTACCAATTTCGCCACCCGGGCGGCGGAAAGCGGCGGATTATGGCACAGCATCCACTGGCAGCCGCACGCCGTATATTCACCCCATGAGCAAGCAATCTCCCCAGGAAATTCAGTACCCCACCATACAAGACGTCATTGGCCGCACGCCGCTGGTGCGCCTGGCGCGCATGCCCGGCTGCGGGCAGCGGGGCAATGTCATTCTCGGCAAGCTGGAAGGCAACAACCCTGCCGGTTCGGTGAAAGACCGCGCGGCGCTGGCCATGATTCAGGGCGCGCAGGCGCGCGGCGAGGTGCGCCCCGGCGACACGCTGATTGAGGCCACCAGCGGCAACACCGGTATTGCATTGGCCATGGCGGCGGCCATCATGGGCTACCGCATGGTGCTCGTCATGCCGGAAGACCTTTCCGTGGAGCGCGCGCAAACCATGAAGGCTTATGGCGCGGAACTCATCCTCACCCCGCGCTCGGGCGGCATGGAATACGCGCGCGATCTGGCTGAAAAAATGCAGCGCCAGGGCAAGGGCCGCGTGCTCGACCAGTTTGCCAATGCCGATAACCCCCGCGCCCATGTGGAAACCACGGGGCCTGAAATCTGGGAGCAGACCGGCGGGCGCATCACCCACTTCGTCAGCGCCATGGGCACCACGGGCACCATCACCGGCGTTGCGCGCTATCTGAAAAGCCGCAACCCCGCTGTGCGCATCATTGGCGCGCAGCCCTCGGCGGGGTCTCGCATTCCCGGCATTCGCAAGTGGCCTGAAGCGTATGAGCCGCGCATCTACGACGCCTCGCTCGTGGACGAACTCATTTCCGTCACCCAGGCCGATGCCGAAGAAACCAGCCGCCAGCTGGCCCGGCAAGAAGGCATCTTCGCCGGCATCTCCTCTGGCGGCGCGTGCTGGGCCGCCCAGCAAGTGGCCGAACGCGAGAGCGGTGCCACCATCGTGTTCATCGTCTGCGACCGGGGCGACCGGTACCTCTCGACCGGCGTCTTTCCGGCCTGACTCCGTCATATCAAAAACAGGAGCAAATACAGGAGCGCGAAATGCCATTTCGCGCAAGCTCCACTAGGACATAATGCTATTGATACAGTAGCGAAAATCTGCGCCTCCACACCTTCTCCGCGCTGCCATGCAAGAAAACACCTGCCCGCCGCCCGCCGCCGAAGTAGATGCCCGCGGCCTGCACTGCCCCCTGCCCATCCTGCGCGCCAAAAAAGCGCTTGCCACGCTGCAAAGCGGCCAGCTGCTGCGGGTGCTGGCGACCGACCCCGGCTCCGTGCGCGACTTTCAGGCTTTCGCGCAGCAGACCGGCAACACGCTGGTGGCCCAAAGCGAATCCGCAGGCGAATTCACTCATGTGCTGCGGCGGCGCTAGCGGCCAGAACCGCTTGCGCAGGCTCTTTCGCGGCTGAACCCGAGCCTGCCCACATGAGCTGCCATCGCCAGATATCACCCAAGGCCCCACAAGCGTGACACTTGTCACGTTTTGTCGCTGTTGCGCTACGCGCGCTGCCTGAAAGCGCCCAAGGCAACGCACAATGCACATTCATTAACCTTTTCAGGAGCCACCTCACATGCGACACCTTTTTGCACTGGCCTTGATGGCCGCCCTGTCCGTGACTGCCGCACATGCCCAGGAAAGCGCCGCGCAGCCTGCCGCGCAAGCCGCCCCCGCAGCGGCCCCTGCCCCTGCGGCTCAGCCCGCCAAGCAGCAAGCCCCGGCCCAGCCCGTGTCCGTGCCCCAGCCCGAGGCCGACCTCAGCGGCCTGCCCATCCGGCCCGATATCGAAATACCCGACCCATCCATCCGCAACACCAACAACTACATGTTCAACGCCCAAGGCGTGAACTGCTCGCTATACCCCGCCCGCTGCCGCTGATATCGCGCGGCGGCGACAATCCGGCTGTTTCTTGCCAGAAGCTCCGGCGGCCTTTCACAGGCTGCCGGAGCTTCTTTTTCGCCTTCGCCTTTCAGGAGCTTCACGTCATGCAGGCCGCATGGATGCTTGCCGCCGCCTTCTTCTTCTCCAGCATGGGCGTGTGCGTGAAATACGCCGCCGCGCACTTCACGCCGCTGGAGATCATTTTTTACCGGGGCCTTTTCGGCATGCTCTTCACGGCGGCGCTGGTGCGCATGCGCGGCGTGCCGCTGGCCACGCGCTGGCCCTGGGCGCATGCATGGCGCAACGTCGTTGGCGTGGGCGCCATGAGCGCATGGTTCTACGCCATGGCCCACCTGCCGCTGGCCACGGCCATGACGCTCAACTACATGAGCAGCGTGTGGATCGCCGTTTTCGTGCTTGGCGGCGCGCTGCTCATGCGCCGCTGGGACGATTTGCGCGCCCAGTGGCCGCTGGCCCTGACAGTCGCGGCGGGGTTCGCAGGCGTTGTGCTCATCCTGCGCCCGGCCATCGCGCAAGACGAACACGTGGCCGGCCTGATCGGCCTGGCCTCGGGCATGCTGGCCGCCATGGCCTACATGCAAGTAGCCGCCCTGGGACGCCTGGGCGAGCCGGAAACGCGCACCGTGTTCTATTTCTCGCTCAGCTCCGCCTTGGCTGGCGCGGCGGCTACGTGCATCACCGGCTGGCATGGCCTGAACACACCCGGCGCCTGGTGGCTATTGCCCGTCGGCCTGCTGGCCGTGCTCGGCCAGCTTTGCCTCACGCGCGCCTACACCCGCAGCGCCACCATGCTGGTCGCCAACCTCCAGTATTCAGGCATCGTGTTCGCCGCCCTGTATGGCGTGGCCCTGTTTGGCGAATACCTGCCGCTGACCGGCTGGCTGGGCATCGTCCTCATCACCGCCAGCGGCATGGCCGCTTCGCTCTGGCGCAAGCGGCTGCGTCTGAAAACAGCAGCGCCGCCCCGGCCTGCGACCTGATCGCGCCCATCTGGCGCGGCTTCAGCGCGCCTTGACCGGCCGCCTGCGCACGGCCCGCCGCCGGAAACCGTTTTCAGGATGGACTTTGCATGGATGCATCAACCCCAATTGACCCCTTGTTTCTGGCGCTGGCCCAGCCTGTGCTGCGCGGCCCGGAGGGGCAGGCCGTCACGGTGACGCCAGGCACAGGCGGCGCGGCCATTGGCGCGCGGCTCTGGCCGCGAGACGATCAGGGCGGCGCCGTGTACGTCTGGGGCCATGCCGCCCCGCAAGATGGCGTGCCGTGGCTGGCCTCGCCGCGGCGCATCTGGGCGCTGCTGGATGGACACAGGCCGCTCACCGTGGCTCCTGCCACAGGCTGGGGTTTGTCCGTTTTGCCGCCCTATCCATCCGTAGTCAGCGCGCAAGTGGGCGAGTTGACGGTGTTTTTCGCCAACGACGCGCGGCAGGTGCGCGTATTTGCCGCCGATGCAAAGCAGGCAGTGGAGCTGGAGCCGGTGGACGACGCGCAAATTTTTGCCGCCTGGTCCTGCGCGGGCCAGCTCTGGGCGGCGGGCATGGCGCCGCGCCTGCTAGCTGGCAGAGACGATGATTACGACTTCAGCGAGGCGCTGCTGCTGCGCTGGAACACGCGCCCGCTGGCCGTGGCCGCCCGCTGGCAAGGGCGCGATCTGTGGCGCGTGAACGAACTGGCTACGTCTGCCGCTGGCTGGTCGGACGTGCTCGGCGTGGAAGCCTGGCTGGCAGCCTTGCCCGGCGCGGAAAGCGGCCCGCGCTGGCTGCTGGGTGCGCCGCTCACGCGCGGTCTGCATGGCCCGATCAACGACTTCTTCTGGATGCTTGGCCCGCCCGCGCCAGACGATTACGTGGCGCTGCTGCTGGCGCGCGTTGATGGCCTGACGGCAGCCGCTGCCAGCGAGCCGCCGCCGCTGACCCTGATGCGCGTGCTGGACGGGTTCAGCCTGATCGGGTGTTGCAACATGGGCGGCAGTGCGGACGGCGCGCTGGTGTTCACGGCGCAGCGCGATCTGGAGCGTGCGTACCTACCCTGGCCAAGCCAGCTTCACGTCAGCCGCTGGGATGGCGCGGCGGCGCAGCTGGGCGCGCCGCAGCCGCTGAGCATTGCCGGTCTGCCGCCGCAGGCCGCGCAAGCCATACTGCGGGACTTTGACGCCATTTACCACCCCGCCTTTGGCTACGCCGCCACCCTGACGTGGAAGGAGGAAGAAGCCCCCGCCGCCACGGCCTTGCTGCACAGCCGCGACGGGCGGCAGTGGCAGGTGGTGCAGCGGCTGGAGCCAGCGCCGCAGGCGCACTGAGGCCGGCAGCCCGGCCCGGGGCCGTTTCTCCTGCGGCGCACAGCCCGCTCGTGCCTCTTGAAAAGAGGAGCGGATTTAAAGGGGGCAAAAACGGCTCTTGCGCCCTTTCCACTAGGACCTCATGCTCCGATTAAAGGAGCAAAATCAAAGGGCAGAGCAAGACGCGAGCGGAATGAACGCCCGCGTCTGGGCGCTTTGGCCGGGTCAGAAGGACAGGTGCAGCGTCAGATCAAACGCGCGGGGCGCGCTGGAGCCGCTTTCGCTCCTCTCGCCGCCTTGGCGGGTGATCGGCTGGCGGGTTCAGCCTGCGCGCGGCGGCTCCTGCGGGCTTTCGCGGTTTTTCAGCTCGTCAAAGCGGGCCTTCATGGTGGGGTTGCCGCGCGTGAGCTTCTTGATGGTCACATCCTGCGCCTTGTCATTGGCCAGACGCAAATTGCGGTCGGCGCCCACCAGCGCATCGCGGGTTTTTTGCAGGTGGTCGATGGATTTGTCGATTTCGTCAATCGCCGTCTGAAAGCGCCGCGAAGCCAGATCGTAGTTTTTGCCAAAAGCGGTCTTGAAAGCCTCGAGCTGGTTTTCAAAATTCGTAATATCCACATTCTGCGCCTTCACCAGCGCCAATTCAGCCTTGTATTGGGCGGCATTGAGCGCCGCATTGCGCAGCAGCGTGATCATGGGAATGAAAAACTGCGGCCGGATCACGTACATCTTCGGATAACGATGCGAAACATCGACAATGCCGCCGTTGTAAAGCTCGCTATCGGGCTCCAGCAGCGAAACCAGCACGGCATATTCGCATTTCTTTTCGTTGCGGTCGCGGTCCAGCTCTTTCAGAAAATCCTCGTTTTTCTTCTTCGTGGCCGTGGTTTCATTTTCGTTTTTCATCTCGAACATGATGGAAACGATTTCCGCGCCCGATTCGTCCTGTTCGCGGAAAATGAAATCACCCTTGCTGCCGCTGCTGGCGTCATTGTCTTTTTCAAAATAGGCGCGTGCAAAAGCCGTTGCGCGCAGGCGGTTGAATTCGGTTTCGCAGTGCTGCTCCAGCGTTTCGCCCACCATTTTGGTGGACAGGCGCGCCTTCATGTCGCGCAGGCGCTCAATGGCCGCGTCGCGATCTTTCAACTGGATTTCGTAGCGTTCTTTCAGGGATTGCTCGGACAGCTTTTTGGCCATCTCTGCCTGCTCAAGCTGGCTTTTCAGCGCATCGCGCTCCTGCTGCATTTCGCTGACGGCCTTGGCAATATTCAATTCGTGCGCCGCGTCAGCCGTTTGCAGCCGGGCTTTCAGCTCCTGGATTTGCGCTGCGCTTTCGGCGGCGGCCTGCTGCAATGCGCTTGCCAGCCGCGCTTCGGCCAATTGCGCGGCGGCTTTCTGGGCCTGTTGCTGCTGCGCCAGCTGGCGGGCCAGTTCGTCGCGCTCTTTTTCGGCGGCGTGGCGCGCTTGTTCCACGGCCAGCTGCTGATCTTTGCCGCTGGCCTGCAACTGGGCCTCAAGCGCCTGAATCTGCACGTCTTTTTCAGCGGCGGCCCGCTGCAACTGGCTGGCCGCTTCGCTGCGGGCCAGCTTGAGGGCGGTTTGCTTTTCACGCTCGGCCATCTCCAGCCGCTCGTGCAGCTGCTTGTCAAATTCGCGGTCACGCACCTGCCGCAGGATGTCGGCATAGCCCGATTCGTCAATCTTGAATGCCTTGCTGCAATGCGGGCAGATGATGTCGTGCATGGCGGCCCTTCCTTTGTCCCCTCACACGTTGAACAAGAAGTTCATCACGTCGCCGTCTTTGACGACGTAGTCCTTGCCTTCGGCGCGCATTTTTCCGGCCTCTTTGGCGCCTTGCTCGCCCTGGTAGCGGATGAAGTCGTCGAAAGAAATGGTCTGGGCGCGGATGAAGCCGCGCTCGAAATCGCCGTGGATGACGCCCGCCGCTTGCGGGGCGGTGTCGCCGATGTGAATCGTCCAGGCGCGCACTTCCTTGACGCCGGCGGTGAAGTAAGTTTGCAGGCCCAGCAGGCGGAAAGCCGCGCGGATCAGCCGGTTCAGGCCCGGCTCGCTCTGGCCCATTTCTTCGAGGAAAAGCGCCTTGTCTTCGTCGCTCATGTCGGCCATGTCGGCCTCCATCTTGGCGCAGATGGCCACCACGGGGGCATTCTGGCTGGCGGCGTATTCCTGCAAGCGCGCCAGCAGCGGGTTGTTTTCGAAGCCGTCTTCGCTGACGTTGCCCACGAACATGGCGGGCTTGGCGGTGATGAGGCACAGAGGCTTGAGGCGCGCCTGGTCTTCGGGCGAGAGCGCCAGGGTGCGCACGGGGCGGCCTTCGTTCAGGGCGGCCTGCACCGGCTCCAGCAGCCCGAGCATGGCGGCGGCTTCCTTGTCGTTGCCGCTTTTGCTGGCTTTGGTGTAGCGCTGCACGGCTTTTTCGACCGTGCCCAGATCGGCCAGGCACAGCTCGGTCTGGATGACTTCGATGTCGGCAATGGGATCGACCTTGCCGGCCACGTGAACCACGTTGGCGTCTTCAAAGCAGCGCACCACGTTCACGATGGCGTCTGTCTCGCGGATGTGCGCCAGAAACTGGTTGCCCAGCCCTTCGCCCTGGCTCGCGCCGGCCACCAGCCCGGCGATGTCCACGAATTCGACGATGGCGGGCACCACGCGCTCGGGCTTGACCACCTCGGCCAGCTGTTTCAGGCGCGGGTCGGGCACTTCCACCACGCCGGTGTTGGGCTCGATCGTGCAAAACGGGTAGTTCTCGGCGGCAATGCCCGCCCGGGTCAGCGCGTTGAAAAGAGTGGACTTGCCCACGTTGGGCAGGCCCACGATGCCGCATTGGAGGCTCATGAGGGGGTCCAGTAGAGGGAAAAAGCGGGCATTCTAGGGGCGCGCCCCGCCGCAGGCCCTGTGGCGGAAGGCTTGGCGCTCCTGCTTTTCGGCAGCCTGTCCGCAGGCTGGGAGCGGGCGGCGGGCGCACCGTGATATTTCGCTACTTTATCCATAGCATGAGGTCCTGGTGGAGTGTGCGCAAAGCGGCATTTCGACCCCTCTGGATTTGCTCCTCCTTTTGTTATTTTCCAGGCAGACGGAGCGCGCCAGAACCCGTTTCTTTGCTCTTTTCTGCCCTGCCCGCTGGCGCAAAAAAGCCGCCTGTTCCCATGCGGGCGAGGCGGCTGGCGGCCGGAAAGAGGGCGCTCGCAGCGGGTTCTCTGAACAGGCTCTCAGGCTGCCTGAAGCGTTTGCCTGCCGTCCAGATAGGGTTGCAGCGCGGCGGGAATGCGGATGCTGCCGTCGGCCTGCTGGTGGTTTTCCAGCACGGCCACCAGCGCGCGGCCCACGGCCAGGCCGCTGCCGTTGAGGGTGTGCACGAGTTCGTTTTTGCCCTGCGCCGTTTTGAAGCGCGCTTGCAGGCGGCGCGCCTGAAAGGCCTCGCAGTTGCTGACGGAGGAGATTTCGCGGTAGGTGTTTTGCGCGGGCAGCCACACTTCCAGATCGAAGGTTTTGGCGCTGCCAAAGCCCATGTCGCCGGTGCACAGCAGCACCACGCGGTAGGGCAGCTCCAGCAGCTGGAGCACATGCTCGGCGTGGCCGACCATTTCATCCAGCGCCTCGTAGCTTTTTGCGGGGTGGGTGATTTGCACCATTTCCACTTTGTCGAACTGGTGCTGGCGGATCATGCCGCGCGTGTCGCGCCCGGCGCTGCCGGCTTCGGAGCGAAAGCACGGGCTGTGCGCGGTGAGTTTGAGGGGCAGGCTGGCTTCGGCCAGGATTTCGCCTTGCACGTAGTTGGTCAGCGGCACTTCGGCGGTGGGAATGAGGTACATCGGCTCGGCCTGGCCTTCTTGCCCGCCTTTTTGGGCGGCGAACAAGTCGGCCTCGAACTTGGGCAGCTGGCCGGTGCCGCGCAGCGCCCGGTCATTGACGATGTAGGGCGTGTAGCACTCGGTGTAGCCGTGCTGCTGCGTTTGCACGTCGAGCATGAATTGCGCCAGCGCCCGGTGCAGGCGGGCGGCGGGGCCGCGCAGAAAGGCAAAGCGCGCGCCGGAGAGCTTGGCGCCGGTTTCAAAGTCCAGCCCCAGCGGCGCGCCCAGGTCCACGTGGTCGCGCACGGCAAAGGCAAAGCGCGGCGGCTCGCCCCAGCGGCGCACTTCGAGGTTTTGCGTTTCGTCGGCGCCGACGGGCACGCTTTCATGCGGCAGGTTGGGCACGGCCAGCAGCAGCGCTTCCATTTGCTGCTGAATGGCGGCCAAGCGTTCGGCGGACTGGTCCAGCCCGCTTTTGAGGGCGGCCATTTGCGCCATCAGATCGTCGGCGCTTTCGCCTTTGGCCTTGCGCTGGCCGATTTGCTTGCTGGCGGCGTTGCGCTGCGCTTGCAGCTCTTCGGTGCGGGTCTGGATGGCTTTGCGCTCGGCTTCCAGCGCGCGGAAGGCCGCTTCGTCCAGAAAAGGCTGCGGGTTTTTGCGGGTGACCAGGCGCTGGAGCACGCCCTCCAGGTCTTTGCGTAGGAGTTGGGGATCAAGCATGGAGCGCGATTGTAGGAAGGCGCTTGCCCGGCCCAGGCCCGCTGCCAGAGGCCCGCCGCGCCAGTTTCAGCCCGGTTTTCAGCCCCACTGTCACCGGCCGCCGCCAGGCTGCCTGCTGGAATGCATCAAAAGCAGGAGCGAATTGGGCGGGTTAAAAATGCTCCCAGCGCCCTTTTCACTAGGACACCATGCTATGGAAGCAGGAGCAAATCCGGGCTGCAGTTTCTTTTCCGTCCTTGCCGCGCGGGCGTCTGCCTTTCCTTTCACTCCGGGAAAGAAAACTCGCCGGCTCCAGGCCGGGCGTTGCAGACTTCGGGCCGCTTTTCGCGGTCAGGCCAGGAACAGGCTCCGGCAGAACGTCAGAAACAGAAGCGAATTCAGGGCATCGAAAAGCCATCTCACGCTGGTTTCACTAGGACCTCATGCTATGAAAAGCGGAGCTAAATGAGGCGCTGAACCTAAACCCGGCGCATGAAGGCTGGGCTGCGAGCAGGCTCTCACGCGCGGGCCGCGCCGCTCGCTGGCTTGTCCGCGCTGGCGCACAGCGCGTCGGCGCGTGCCTGCGCGGCGGCAAAGTCCAGCGCGCCGCTGTAGATGGCGCGGCCGCAGATGACGCCTTCAATGCCTTCGCCCTGCACGGCGCAGAGCTGTTCGATGTCGCTCATCGAAGACAGGCCGCCGGAGGCGATGACGGGGATGGAAAGCGCCTGCGCCAGGCGCACGGTGGCCTCGATGTTGATGCCGGTGAGCATGCCGTCGCGGCCTATGTCGGTGTAGATGATGCTTTGCGCGCCCCAGTCCTGGAACTTGCGCGCCAGATCGGTCACTTCGTGGTGCGTGGCGCGGCTCCAGCCGTCGGTGGCCACTTTGCCCTCGCGCGCGTCCAGGCCCACGATGATGTGGCTGTCAAACGCGGCGCAGGCGTCTTTCAGAAAACCGGGGTTTTTGACGGCGGCGGTGCCGATGATGACGTGGCTGATGCCCGCGTCCAGGTACTTTTCAATGGTGTCCAGATCGCGGATGCCGCCGCCCAGCTGCACGGGCGCCTGGCCCGCCACTTGCCGCAAGATGGCGCGAATGGCCGCCATGTTCTGCGGCTTGCCGGCAAAGGCGCCATTCAAATCAACCAGGTGCAGGCGGCGCGCGCCTTGCTCCAGCCAGTGCGCGGCCATGTCGGCGGGCGCTTCGCTGAAGGTAGTGGCCTGGGCCATGTCGCCTTGCTTGAGGCGCACGCAGTGGCCGTCTTTCAGATCAATTGCGGGGATGAGAAGCATGGATGCTGCTGGGAAAGAAGAGAAAACCGGTGCATTCTGGCGCGCGCGTCAGCGGGCGCAATGAGTGTTTTCCTGCAAGAAACGCGCCAATGGCCAGCAGCCTGGCTTATTGCCGCTGCCATTGCTGGATGGCCACGGCCATTGAATCGGCCTCGCGGCGCTCCTCGCCATAAGGAACGGCCACCCACCCGGGCGCGGCCGCGCCTTCGCGCTGGTAGTGAATCTCCAGAAAAGCGCGCTCAATGGTGACGGACTTGGACTTGGAGCGGCTGCCGAACTGGTAGCCCCAGCCACCAGAGGAAAAGATGGCGAAGCTGCCGCCATGCTTCGTATCGGTATGGATTTCAGACTCTCGCTCCACCTTCACGCCAATGACTTCGCGCGGCGAAAGCAGCAAGCGCTCGTAGCCGTTGCCCCAGACACAGGCGAACAGCGCGTTGTTCTGCCTGTCCAGCGCCAGCACGCCGGGCTGCGGCCATGTCCACTGATGGGCGGCGACGGGGCGCAGGCCGTTTTGCTGTGCCTCGGCGGCCATGCGCTTGGCGCAGGCGCTGTAGCGCACAGCCTTCCAGGGCTTGAAAACCAGCAGCTCCAGCAGCTTGGTGACGCCCACAAAGACCAGGCACAGCACCACGCCCACAAGCAGCAGCGCCAAAATGGCCTCGCCTATGCCATGTTTGAAAAACGAGCTGAGCACATTGGCAATGAGCACGAGCAGCAAAAAGCCGCCAATGCCCAGCACCGTCCATGCGCAGATTTGCTCGGTCTGGCGCACGGCGTGGAAAGTGCGGCTGTCTTGCGTGGAGCCGTATTGAATGAGCGCATTGTTTTCCATGTTGAATCTCCTGAGCGGGTTGAATGAACGGGGTGAATGAAAGCGAATAAGGCGTTGAATGGGCGTCTGCACTTTCACGGATTTCGGCGCCGGCCGCCGCCACCGGTTTTGCCTGCCATTGGCGCGGCTGTCTTGGCCTCCAATGGCGGCGGCGACTTTATCGCAACTGGCACTGGGGGGGGCGCATCTGGCCGTTCAGGGCTTGCCCGGTCATGGGCGCGACGGGCGCTGCTGCCCCATGAAATACCAAGCCGGAATACTTCATGGATATTTTCAGAATATTGCTGCGGATTTCAGGCCGGAAAGTTTGTCTGCTTATTTGGAGAATCCTGCAAAGATATGCCCATGACCCGAAAATCCGCAGTCTATTCAAAAAATCAAGGAAGCATCACTGCAAACCTAAAAAAACACCTGAAAAAACCAGTGGTTATTCTTGGCAGTCTCGGCTCCACAGGCCCGCTGAATGTGGATGCTGAAAGGCGCAAGATGCCCTGCGCAATGCGGGCAAGCGCAGTCATTTACTCGCCCGTTTTCCGGGCGCGCTGCTGAATGAGCGCCGCCCTTGCGGCCTTCACGGATTCCAGCGCAGGAAATTGCGAAACAGGCGCAAGCCCTGTTCCGCGCTTTTTTCGGGGTGGAACTGTGTGGCGAACAGGTTGCCGCGCGCGATGGCGCTGGCAAAGCGCAGGCCGCCATATTCGGTCTGGCCCGCTACGTCTTCGGCGCGGGCGCAGCAGGCGTAGTAGCTGTGAACGAAGTAGAACCACGGCTCGCCGCCATCCGCTTCTTCGGCCCGGGCGGCCCCGCTCTCGCCCGGCGCGGGCAGGTTGCGCACGCCTTCCCAAAGCGGGTGCCGGACGCCTGAATGCATGCAGGGGCGCACGCGGTTCCAGCCCATTTGCGGCACTTTGTAGGCGCTGCCGTCAGGCGCGCGGCGGCCCGCGAAGTCGAATTTCAGCACTTCACCCGGCAACAGCGCCAGCCCCGGCGTGCCAGCGGCGGTGTGGCCTTCGGCACTGTGCTCCAACAGCATTTGCATGCCCACGCAAATGCCCAGAAGCGGTTTGCTGGCAGCAGCTTGCAGCACGGCTTCTTGCAAGCCGCTGGCTCGCAAGGCGGCCATGCAGTCGCCCATGGCGCCCTGGCCGGGAAGGATGACGCGCGCGGCATCGCGCACGGCCTGCGGCTGGCTGGTAACGGCCACGCTCACGGGCAGGCCCTGTGCGGCATGCAGCACGGCTTGCGCCACGGAGCGCAGATTGCCCATGCCGTAATCAACAATAGCGACGGAAGTAGAGGTCATGGCATATCAAAAAGAGAAGTCAATCCGCATGGTCTGTATATGCAAATTCGGGCTCCATTATCCCAATAAAAATCGCCTTCACGCACCACATGAAGGCGATTGTTGAAATGGCCGCTTGTTACCAGAATGGCGGAAAACCGCAATCCGCTTTCGAGCAAAAGAAGAAGTATTCCTGGTATGCCCCTTCATCAATCCTGATCAGAGCTGCGCGGCTGGGGCTAACGCTCCATTCTGCTTTGCGTCCATCTTGCAGCGCCATTCTTCCATAAGCTTCACATGAAACCATAATTAGCTTATGCATCCAATCCCGACGGCTAATTTGCCGCGCTTTTGAAAAATAGCGCCGCACCGTGGCAGCGTCCGGATGAAATGTATTGCAGTCCGGCTCTCCTGCATCCTTTTCGCTTTCACTGTAACCTTCCACCTGAATCGTTTCGATCGGCGGCAATGGCGATGGGCATAGCGTGATCGTGTCGTCTGCAAAGTCCTCTTCCAATATATCCACGCAGGTATCATGAACAGGCATTTCTTGGGCCAAGGACATGACGCCAGGCGTCATAATGAAAGGCAGGCAGACTAGCCATTTTGAATTCATGACGGTTTATCTCTATCGAGCTGTCAGCGCTTCCGAACCTGTTTTGCGGGAAACTGTTGAATAGGCAAAAGCTTCCGATTCTGTCGTGGAATATTTACGGCGCAGTTGCCCGGCAAGGCGCTGAATTTGATGCATGTCATCGTCTCCAGAATAATTGCCTTCACGCGTTGCGCATGAAGGCAATTATTGAAATGGCTGCTTGTCACCAAAAGGGCGGGAAACCGCAATCCGCCTTCGAGCAAAACAAGAAGTATTTCTGGTATGGCTCTCCTTCAATCCTGACGAGGGCTGAACGGTTGGGGCCAAGGCCCCAGCGCGCCTTGCGTCCGTCTTGCAGCGTCATCGAGCCAGAAGCCTCGCATGTAATCCAAGTGAGCTTATGTATCCACTCCTGGTCGCTTATTTGCCGCGCCTTTGAGAAATAGCGCCGCACCGTAGCGGCGTCCGGCCTGAATGTATTGCAATCTGGCTCTTGCGCTTTTGCATCACCATGGCTGCCTTCCACATGAATGGTTTTGATGGGCGGCAGTGATGAAGGGCATAGCGTGATCGTATCGTCAGCAAAGTCCTCTTCCAAGACTTTTACACAGGAATCATGAATAGTCATTTGCTGGGCCAAAGACATGACGCCAGGCATCAGAATGAAAGGCAGGCAGAGTAGCCATCTGAAATTCATAACGGTTTATCTCCACTGCGCGGTCAGCGCTTCCGAACCCGTTTTGCGGGAAACCGTCGGATGAGCAAAAACTTCCGACTCTGGTATTGAATATTCGCTGCGAAGCTGCTGCGTCAGCCATCGAAGGGACTCATTCTGCTGGCTTGTGACCTGCTCGAACACAGAATAGTCTTTCCCAGACTTACTTTTCTTGATTTCTTCCCGCATCTGACTGGCAACATCAGCCGACAGGCTCTCATATTTCAGAATCTTTCCTTTCTCTGTGGTTACTAAAAAATTGAAGCTGCCGTCCGGATTGCTGGTTTCCTGGTAACTCTTGGCCTTGTAAGACATGCCTACCAGCTCGATTCCAATGGAGTCGCTATTGGAAGGAAAACGGTCGCCAGCCTGTTTTTCCCTTTCCCGCTGGGCTTCTCCTTTTGGGTCATGTTTTTGATTCAGCTTCGTTTCTTCAGGCGAGCAGCTTTTTTCTTGCGCGCAGCGGCTCCTGAGTCGCCCTACATGGTTTGTTGTCTGATTCAGCGAAGCGGTCTGGTAAATGGTTCCGTCCTTGTCAATCAGAAAGTGGGCGCCATTGGCTCCCTTTAGCGCATAACTATTCAAGGTGGAAAAAACCGTGGGCGAATCTGTCTGATGAATGACCAATCCATTCACCTTGGGCATCTCCTCACGCTCAATCTTCGGGCTGATGGTTTCGCGCCCTGCCGCCGTTTTCAGCAGGACTC
>ERZ773054.1093-NODE-1093-length-17726-cov-20.186351_pt1 | contig 17726 bp, 20 predicted proteins | sample MGYA00580630_ERZ773054 | MGnify/ENA primary metagenome ERZ773054 (study PRJEB29015, sample SAMEA2737994) | human oral metagenome | biome: human oral; feature: human-associated habitat; material: dental | place: China | collected 2115 ... | reverse complement strand
AATCGGCATACAGCCGTTTCTTACCCATCGGCACGTTGTACCAAACGATGCAGTCTTCGGCCAAATATTCGCGCAGGAAATCAGCGGTTTTACGCTCGCCTGCGGTCATGGCTTTGCGGATGTGCTCGCTCAGTTCGGGGATAAACTGTGGCATAGATGTTTTCCTCTTTGAATCTTTGTTTTCCGTTTTAAATTTTCAGGTAACCTCATGAGTAGGGAAGCGGTATGAGTTACAACTACCTAATTTACAAGCTATTCCCATTCAAATAAGTCAAAGAAATTTTCCAACGAATCGGCAATAACACGCCATGTCAGCTCGCCGTCATCCCAATAAATCACACGAGGCGTTTCTTTGTTTTCTGTGAAATCCATACAAAACGGGCAGTCGCTGCCATCAACACCGAATAAGAGGATTTGCGAGAAATTAGTGATATAGCCTAAATTGTATTCGTTTTGCTTTTGGTAATCGACATACTCTTTTGCTTCTTCTGCAGGGAAATCCTTGGGTAACTCGCGGCTGTACCTTAGGATTTCATCTGAGTTGTAAAAAATATGGGTTTCGGTAAACAACTCGTAGCTAAATTGGTCTTGCTCCTGTTTGAGTGTGCCATCTAGACCTTCATATTTTTTGAGTAGTTTGTTGTAGTTTTCTGGAATTTTTAATTGGGACATTACTTAAGGCTACCTGAAAAAGATGATTCAAAACAATAATGCTACGTATTCCACTATTTACAGGTAGCCTTTTTCAGACGGCCTTAAAGGCTACCTGAAAACTTTCACACCGGCACTTTCGTATGCCAATCGCTCGCCAGTTGTACTTGATGCGCTGCGCCAAGGATTTTGGCTTCGGAGAAGTGGTTGCCGATGAATTGCACGCCGATGGGCAGTCCGCTGCTGCTGAAACCTGCGGGCAGGGTTAGGGCAGGTAATCCTGCCAGATTCACGGCGATGGTGTAGATGTCGGAAAGGTACATCTGTACGGGATCGTGGATGTCGCTGCCGAGTTTGGGGGCGGCAGTGGGCGCAGTCGGAGCAAGGATGAGGTCGCATTGCGCGAAGGCCGTCTGAAAATCGTTGGCAACGAGGCGGCGCAATTTTTGGGCTTTCAGGTAATAGGCATCGTAGTAGCCGTGCGACAACACATAAGTGCCAATCATGATGCGGCGTTTGACTTCGCTGCCGAAACCTTCGGCGCGGGTGTTGCTGTACATTTCTTCAAGATCGCCGAATTGGGCGGCGCGGTGACCGTAGCGTACGCCGTCGTAGCGGGAAAGATTGGTGCTGGCTTCGGCGGAGGCAAGGACGTAGTAAGCGGGGATGGACAGGGCGGTTTGTGGCAGGGAAACTTCAATGGTTTCCGCGCCTTGAGCTTTTAAAAGGTTAATAACGTTTTGCAAAGCAGCCTGCACATCGGCATCCGCGCCTTCGCCGAAATATTCTTTAGGCAGGCCGATTTTCATGCCTTTGAGCGGTTTGTCCAAGTCGCGGGTGTAGTCTTCTTTGCTGCGTTCCAAGCTGGTGGAATCGCGCTCGTCGAAGCCCGTCATCGTATTGAGCAAAATCGCGCAGTCTTCGGCAGTTTGCGCCATCGGGCCGGCTTGGTCGAAACTGGATGCGTAGGCAACCATGCCGAAGCGGGAAACCGTGCCGTAGGTAGGTTTGATGCCGGTGATGCCGCAGTGTGAAGCAGGCTGGCGGATGGAGCCGCCGGTGTCCGAACCGAGCGCGGCAGGAGCAAGGCGTGCGGCAACAACGGCTGCGGAACCGCCGGATGAACCGCCGGGAACGTGTTCCGGATTCCACGGATTTTTGGTTGCGCCGTAGAACGAGGTTTCATTAGTCGAGCCCATAGCAAACTCGTCCATGTTGGTACGACCGAGCGTTACCATGCCTTCGTCGAGCAGATTTTGGACGACGGTGGCAGTGTAGGGTGAGACGAAGTTGTCCAGCATTTTGGAACTGCACGCGCTGCGCCAGCCTGTTTGGCAGAAAATATCTTTGTAGGCAATGGGTACGCCGGTAAGCGCGGTAGCGTTACCTTGTGCGATACGGGCATCGGCAGCACGGGCTTCGGCGAGGGTTTTATCTTGGTCGAGTGTGATGTAGCCGTTGATTGCCGGGTTTTGCACAGCAATGGCGGCAAGATATTCGGTTGCCAGTTCGACGGCGGAGATTTGTTTGGATTGCAGCAGTTGGCTGGCTTGTTTGAGGGTGTATTGGGTCATGAGGATCTTTCGGTTGAAAATAATTGGAATTTTAAAGGGTTAATGGTGCAGGCTGCTTTTGAGGCCATCTGAAAATATCAGCCTATCAATTTTTGGTAAGTATCCGGCTGGTTGAGCTGCGTGGCGGAACGGTAAAGCAGAGATTGTTCGTCATTTTCATCATAATCATCAATATAAAACGCAAACAGCAATATGCCGTTTTCAGCACGGTTGCCGAACAGGCCTTCTTGGTCGCATTGCTGCAGTGCGGCTATCAGGGCGGTTTCGTATTCGGTGCGTTTTTGCTGATAGATGTCGTCATCATCTAGATTTTCTATGCTGCGGTATGCAACTTGGTAGAGCTCGCTTTGGTTTTTCAGCCAGTTATCTGAAGCATTCTGGGTTTCGGTTTTGCCTTCATAAAGTGTGCATCTGCCATCCCAAATCGCCTGCAGGATGGTGCAATTTTTGTATTTTTTCTTGTGCTTGGCAGCAAAGGCTGCTAAATCCTGATGGGTAATCGCGGCGTTGCCTGCGGCAAAAAAGTCGTCCACCAAATAGAAATAATACGCGGCAACTTCTTTGCCTGCCTGTTCGACCTGCTGCTTGAGGCGGCTGAAACATTGGTGGATGTGGCTAACGGCGGTATCGTGCAGGTTTTGTGTTTCGGGGGGCATGGGTTTTCCTCTGGGTTTGGGTTGGTTTTAGGTGCAGACTGCTGTTTGTCGTGTCGGAAAAGCAGCCTGCGCATTGCTGCTTTCCTCAGTTTCCTCCTGAAGGAGCGAGTTGCCGAACCACCGTTTCGGGATTTCTATCGAGTTTTTGTGCGGTGGGCTGCTGTGCCGTTTGTCGGCCAATCTGTTGTTTTCGGGCTACCTAAAAACGGCAGTTTCGGCGGCGAATCGTTACAAGTCGTCTGCTATTTCGCGGCCGGTTCCAGGTGGAGTGTTTACGGTATGCCAGCTGAGCAGCCACGCCAGTATGTCAAGTCTCTGTCTAGCGAGCAGTACAGTTTGATATGCAGGTTGCTTGAAAACAAATATTATGCGTTCAGCGTTGATATCGGCATTCAGGCAGGGCTTCGGCAATGAAGTCGATATCGGGGCTGGTGCAGTCCCAGCCTGTAATCATCCCGGCTTCTATATTGGTTTGCGGCGTGAGGATAATGGTGCCGCGTAGTTTTTCAGGATTGAAGTGCAAGGCCAGTATGCCGCCCACCCGCATTCTGATAGAGGACAGGGTAACGCTGGTTACGCCACCTGCCCAGCCGATTTCATTCAGACTGTCGGGCATTCGGCCGTGGTCGGCGAGAAATATGGCAACATCGGTACGCAGCCCGCTGGCAGACGAGAAGCCGTCGAACAGAATCTTGTTGCGCACCGCATTTTTGGCAGCCTGCTCGTTGGCCTGCCTGATTTCATCATGAATGATTTCCGATGCGGCAACGGCAATTTCGCGGCGGCTGCGTTCGGCTTGCCGCTGCTCGATATCGGAAGCCGCTTGGGCCACGGCCTGTTGCGTTTCCCTCCTCTGTTGTGTTTCACTGCTGATGTGAGGGCAGCTGAAACAGAAATGGTAGGCGGCGAGCACTGTGGCTGTACCGGCGGCTGCAATAATAATGATTTTAGCGGTATTGGCGGACATATTGGCTTAATGGGAAACGGTTGGTTTCAATATCGGATATGGTCTCGGATGGCCAAAATGATTTGCGGTGCAATATGGCGGTTGTCGCTCCTGCTGGGCTGCGGCTTGGCATTTGGGTGAAAAAGCCTACATCAACCAGCCGTCGGGCGTGATGGCGCGGTTTTCACGCAGACGCAAAAAGCCGACCACGACACGGAAGATATACCATCCGCAAGTCACTGGCAGAATCAGGAAACCAATCAGAAAAATCAAGGTGAAGTAGCCGATAATGCTGAAAATGAGTGTGATCCAGAAAGTTTTTAGCAAAAACTGGAGATGGTCGAAATAAATCGTGCCGCGCAGTTCGTTGCGTTTGGCATAGGCCATAATAACGCCGCCTATCGCAGGCACAAGGCCGAATATGCCCAGCGCAAATAGTGCGTATATGGCATAAAAATATGAAATATCGCGTTGTTCTTGCGATAACTTCGCCAAATCGGGCACAACGAGTTTGGCAATCGGGTCAAACGGTTTGTCTTTGTCGTTATGTTTGGGCTGCTGGTTGTCCATTGTGTGTTATTCCTTGTGTTTTACAGCATCATGATGCGGGGTGCAGGCTGCTTTCGGATTGGCTGAAAAAAGCAGCCTGCACTCTGCTTTCTACATTACCTTGTCCAAATATGCTGCCAATGTATCGGGTGTAACGAAAGTAAGCTGATACATGGCGCTGAGCGATTTGGCCTGTGCTTCATTGACATCGGTTACCAGAAGGGCAAAATTTTCGGCAGGAATATCCAACCTTTTGCGTAAATTCAGATATTTGTCCAAATCCCTGCGGTATTCGCCCGTTTTGCATTCGATAATGACGGGTGGTTTTTGCGGTGTTAGAAAGACTACATCCAATTCGTGTAAGTCTTCGTTGGCAAAACGGATTTCCGCGCTGCGGGCACAGGAAAACGCATAGTTCTTCCCGCGTTTTTTGGCTTGCGTCAAAACCGTGTTCAGCGCGAACCATTCCAGCCATTCACCGCTGAAAAATTGGCGGATGGGGGCGGCGGATTGCAGCTTCAAATGCACCAGCTTGTCCTGTTTTTGGTAGTTGTAGCGCGAAAACAGGGTGTGGCTGTAAAACTCGCGGCATATGGTGTTGATTTGCTGCGCTTCTTTTTGGCTGTATTTTTTCAGGTCAAGATTCAGGCCGCTGTGGTTGTTGCGGTATGCCCAGGTAATTTTGCCCAAGATGTCTTTAAATACGTCAAATTGTGTGCCGATTTTCTCTGCCGCTTCGTCAAAATAACCGCTCATATCAACTGCCGAATAGTCGAATGTCGGTACAATCTGCTTTTGGCGGAACCAGTTTTCCAGCGGTTTGTGTTGGCGTTCGTTGGCTAAAATATCCGTATCAGAGAGTTTTATGTTGTCCAATGGATTGTGTCTACTGTTTTTCGGCTCCACGTCTGCCGGCAGTCCGTTGTCTTGTTCTTGGCTTTGCAATGCGTTTAATTCGCGGACGGCCGCCGCCCAGCGGTTAAGGATGTTTTTAATAAAATAAACTGTATCGTAAACGGTTACGTCATGCCCGCAGTTGGCGCATTTCACCTGTGTCTGTTCGTTTTGCTGGAAGTTCTCTCCGATATGTTTGCAATGGTTGCAACGGTAAACGCTCATTTGAAATGCTCCGTAACTTAGTATGATTTCAGCATTGGATGGGTGCAGGCTGCTTTAGGGTTGGATGAAAAAAAGCAGCCTGCACATTTCATATATTTTCAGGATGACCGCAGTTGCTGGCATTGGGATGTTAGCCTAACTATCCTTTTTACCAGACAGGTTTATTGCGTTTAGCAAATTGTTTATATTGAATTTCGTATACAGCAAAATTTCAAAGTGCAGGCTGCTTTTTATTCCTCAATCACCTGCGGCACGATATACAAACGGTCGCGCACGTCGGGGGCGCAGGCTTGGTATTCGGCGGCATGGTCGGTTTCCGTTACCCGGTCGGCACGCAGGCGCAGCGCCACGTCATGCGGGTGCGACATTGGTTCCACGCCGTCCGTGTTCACCGACTGCATTTTCTCCACCAGCGCGAACACGGCGTTCAATTTGTCCAAAGTTGCGGCTTTTTCTTGTTCGTTTAGGCTCAAACGCGATAGTTTGGCGATTTTTTCAACGTCCGTTAAGGTGAGCGACATGGTTAAATCCTTAAAAATTCATTCAGTAAATAGACAAATTAGAGTATGATTACGCCTCTTTGCCTTGAAAGCACGCTATTATACCCGAAATTCCCCATGAAAACACGGCGGGTGCAGGCTGCTTTTGAACCGGAATTATTTGAAATAACTGTTTACATTTATCATTTTAGGAACTTTTATGTTTGGTTTTTTGACTCGTTATTTTTCCAACGATATTGCCATTGATTTGGGAACGGCAAATACGCTGATTTATGTGAAAAGCAAAGGTATCGTGTTGGACGAGCCATCGGTGGTGGCGGTGCAGACAGACCAATACGGCAAAAACGATACGCTGGCGGTCGGAACCGAAGCCAAAAGAATGCTCGGCCGCACGCCGGGCAGCATCCAAGCCATCCGCCCGCTGAAAGACGGCGTGATTGCCGACTTTAATGTGACGGGCAAAATGCTGAAAGAATTCATTCATAAAGTGAACAACAGCAAATGGTCCGCGCCGCCGCGCATTGTGATTTGCGTGCCTTGCGGTGCGACACAGGTGGAGCGCAAAGCCATTCGCGACTCCGCCAAAGAAGCAGGCGCGGCAGACGTTTATCTGATTGAAGAACCGATGGCCGCTGCAATCGGCGCAGGTTTGCCTATTGAAGAACCGACCGGCTCTATGGTGGTGGACATCGGCGGTGGCACGACCGAAGTGGGCGTGATTTCATTGTCGGGCGTGGTGTATTCGCATTCGGTGCGTATTGGCGGCGACAGTTTTGACGAAGCGATTATTCAATATATCCGCCGCAATTACGGCATGTTGATTGGTGAAGCCACGGCGGAAGAAATCAAAAAACGCATCGGTTCGGCATTCCCGAGCGCAGAAGTCACCGAAATGGAAGTGAAAGGCCGCAATTTGGCGGAAGGTATTCCGCGTTCGTTCACCATTTCTTCCAACGAGGTTTTGGAAGCGTTGGCTGACCCGCTGAGCCAAATCGTGCAGGCGGTGCGCAATGCGTTGGAGCAAACGCCACCTGAATTGGGTGCGGATATCGCCGAGCGCGGCTTGGTATTGACCGGCGGCGGCGCATTGCTGCGCGGACTGGACCGTTTGCTGGCCGAAGAAACCGGTTTGCCGGTATTGATTGCCGAAGATGCGCTGACCTGTGTGGCGCGCGGCTCCGGCAAGGCTTTGGATATGGTGGGCAAATTGAACTCCATATTTGTTCCCAGTCCTTAATCAATGTAACCAAGGTGCAGGCTGCCTGCACCGTATTTTGTTTGAAGAACCATGTCCGATTCACTTTCGTTTACCAAATCAGGGATTAGCTCCACCAACAAATTCATCCTGCTGTCGTTGGTTTCCGTGGCGCTGCTTGTGCTGGACAGCCGCTATGCCGCGGTGCAGACGGCCAAGCGTTATATCGCCACTGCGCTTTATCCTCTGCAATGGGTGGCCAACCAGCCGATGGAGTGGTATGAGTACGGCAGCGCATTGATGCATTCACAAAATTATCTGTTGAGCGAAAACCAGCGGCTGACTAAAGAAAATATGCAGTTGAAAATCCAAACACGCCAAGCCGAAGTGCAGTTGCGCGAGTTGGCCGACGTTAAAGCCTTGCTGACTTTGAAACAGCAGGGCTTGAGCGAGTCTGTCGCCGCCGAAGTGATTTCCAATGGGAAGGAACCCATTGGCGGACGTATGATTATCAATAAAGGCAGCACGCACAATATTCAGGAAGGCGATGCCGTCGTCGATGATGCCGGTCTGATCGGCCAAGTCATACAAGTGCATCCGCTGACGGCCGAAATCAGCCCGATTACCGACAGCAGTCTGACCATTCCTGTGATGGTGGCACGAACCGGCGTACGCAGCCTGGTATATGGCGGCAGCGGCGAACTGACCCTGCGCTATTTCCCGACCGATGCCGATTTGCAGCCCAATGACCTTCTGGTCACGTCAGGTTTGGACAGTATTTATCCGGCAGGCATCCCAGTGGCGCGCGTACAGCAAACCAGCCGTAATGCAGGTACGCCGTTTTACCGAGCCAAACTCGAATCTATGGCGGCACTCCGCCGCAGCAAAATCGTTCTGGTTGTTCCGCAACAAAAAGTGCAGGCTGCTTCCGAACCCACAACAGCGACCCCCTAATGGAATCAGAAAATCTTTATAACCGACTCCCAAAATATTGGATTTACGGCAGCTTTGCCGTGGCCATGCTTTTGGATTTCATTCCGTTGCCCAGCCACCTGTTTCATTGGCTGCCGGAATTCACCGCCATGATGCTTATGTATTGGCTCATCAACCGTCTGCAGCGTGTCGATATGGGGACGGCTTTTGTCGTCGGAGTGCTGGTGGATATCGGCACGGCTGCCCCTTTGGGTCAGCACGCCTTGTCCTACCTGCTTGCGTCATACGTAATGATTCGCAGCCGCCGACAAGTCGGTTTGCACCACTACGGCATTCAGGCAATTGCCGTTTTTTTCGCCTTATTGTGCAACGAAGTGGTCTTAACGCTGGTGCGTTTGCGCTTCACCCATAATTTTGCAGGCTGGTTGGTCTTTTTGTCCCCCATCGTTGGCGCGCTGCTTTGGCCCATGCTCAACAAAATTATGGTTTCTCTGTTAAATTTCCGTTATTTACGCCGCTAATTCATGAAAACACCACGCCAATTTTCAGGCAATATTTTTGATGACAACACCAGACGGCGCGATTTTATGCTGCGTCTGGTGGTGGCATTCGTCTTTATTCTGATTTTCTTTGGGATATTGGTGGCGCGTTTTGTTTATTTGCAGGTGGATCAGCATGAAAATTACGTTGCCCAAGCCGCAACCAACCGTATCAGCCTGATTCCCGTCCCACCCATCCGCGGCGAAATCGTCGATGTCAACGGTGTCGTTCTGGCACAAAATTATCCTGCGTATTCACTGGAAATCATCCCCAACCAAGTAGAAGGGAAAGTGGATGATCTAATTGAAAGATTAAGGGAATATGTTCAGTTGGACGAATCCGATTTGCGACGTTTCCGCAAATTTCGTGCCGACTACCGCTCTTATGAAAAAGTGCCGCTGAAACTGAAACTGCTGCCCGATGAAGCCTCTCGTTTGGCTGCCCAGTTGTACCGTTTCAAAGGCGTGGAAATCAATGCGCGCACCTTCCGCGAATATCCTTTTGGCGCGTTAACCGCCCATTTTTTGGGCTATATCGGGCGGATTAGTGACCGAGACCAAGAAAAATTGGCAGAAAGCAACCGTGCCGTCGCCTATCGCGGCACCACGCACATCGGTAAATCGGGCTTGGAGGCGCATTACGAAGAACAGCTGCACGGCACGCCCGGCTATCAGGAAGTGGAAAAAGATGCGGCGGGCAACGTGATTCGCGTTATCCGCTCCGAACCGCCCAAAACAGGGCAAACTTTGCGTTTGTCGATGGATATCCGTTTGCAACGCGAAGCCGACCGTTTGATGGGCAACCGCCGCGGTGCCATGGTGGCGATCGACCCACAGACGGGCAGCGTATTAGCCTTTGTTTCCAAACCAAATTTTGACCCGAACATCTTTATTGACGGCATTGACAGCGAAAGCTGGAAGGCATTGAACGAAAACTGGCAGCGGCCGCTGATTAACCGTGTAACGCAGGGCCTGTATCCGCCGGGTTCCACATTTAAGCCGTTTATGGCAATGGCCTTGCTGGAAAGCGGCAAAATTAATGAGCAGACGGTGGTGCCTGCACCGGGTTCTTGGAGTATTCCGGGGACACACCACATTTTCCGCGATTCTGTGCGCAGCGGCCATGGTTCTGCGAATTTGAGCAAGGCGATTCAGGTATCGTCCGATACGTTTTTCTATAGGCTGGGCTTTGAGCTGGGCATTGAGAAAACTGCGCCGTATTTGGCGGCATTCGGTTTGGGTGAGCGCACGGGCATTGATTTGCCGGGCGAATATCGCGGCGTTTTGCCGACGCCGGAATGGAAGGCCAAGCGTTTTGCCCATTTGCCGGAAAATAAGCGGCGCTGGAATATTGCCGAAATGGTGCCCATCAGTATCGGGCAGGGTTATAACACCTACACGCCGCTGCAAATGGCGCATGCCACTGCAATTTTGGCCAATAACGGCGTGGTCTTCCGCCCGCATTTGGTGAAAGAAGTGCTGGACCATGAAAACCAGCAGATTACCGTTATCGAGCCGAAACCGGAGCGCAGGCTGCCTTTTGCCGCCAAGCATTTCACTTATATCAAAAACGCGATGCAGCGTGTACTGCGCCCGGGCGGTACGGCTTGGCGTGTCGGCGCGGGTTTGAAATACAGTATGGGCGGGAAAACGGGCACGGCGCAGGTGGTGCAGATTGCGCAGGGCAAAAGCTATAATGCGGCGGCATTGCGCGAGCAACACCGCGACCATGCGTGGTTTATTGCGTTTGCGCCGGCCGAAAATCCGCAAATCGCCATTGCTGTGATTTTGGAAAATGCCGGCTGGGGCGCGAATGCCGCACCGCTGGCAAGGCAGCTGGCGGATTTTTACCTGCTTCGGCTAAAAGCAGGCCAGGTGGCCGGTGAAGAAACCCGCAGGCGGCGCACCGCCAATCCGTTGCTGGAATTGGGGCAGCCGCTGAATACCGGAAAAAATCCCGTGCAGGCTGCTTTTGAGGCGGCGGCGCAAGAGCGTGCCAAAGTGCAGGCTGCTTCTGCTGTAGGACAATAAAAATGCCACACCAACCCGACAGTTTATTTCTCAAAATCAAGAAAACGCTTTGGGATCCGCTCGATCCCTGGCTGTTTTATGCCGTGCTCGCCGTTTATCTGATGAGCATGTTTCTGCTGTATTCAGCCGACGGCCAAGACATCGGCCGCTTGGAAAGCAAAACCCTGCACACCGTTATCGGCGTTGTACTGCTGCTGGTGTTTTCGCGTATCCGGCCGCAGGTTTTGGGGCATTTCGCGCTGCCGATTTACGTGCTGGGCGTGCTGCTGTTGCTGGGCGTGCATTTTTTCGGTGTTACTGTGAACGGCTCGACACGATGGCTTAATTTGGGCATTGTGCGCCTGCAACCTTCGGAGATTATGAAAATCGGCCTGCCGATGATGTTGGCGTGGTTTTTCCAGCGTTTTGAAAGCAGGCTGGCGTGGTATCACTACCTTGCCGCCATGGGGCTGATTCTGCTGCCTGGTGCGCTCATCTTGAAGCAGCCCGATTTGGGCACCGCCACCTTGATTATGGCATCCGGCTTCTTCGTCATCTTTTTTGCCGGATTGCCGTGGAAAGCGCTGTTTGCCTCCATTATTCTGTTTATCGTGTCGCTGCCGCTGATTTGGAATTACGGCATGCACGATTATCAGAAAACGCGCGTGCTGACCTTGCTCGACCCGACCAAAGACCCCTTGGGTGCCGGCTACCACATCCTGCAATCCATGATTGCCATCGGTTCGGGCGGCGTGTGGGGCAAAGGCTGGCTGAACGGCACGCAAACCCATTTGGACTACATTCCCGAATCCACCACCGACTTCATTTTTGCCGTGTATGGAGAAGAATTCGGTTTGCTGGGCAACGTATTGTTATTGCTGGTGTATACCATTATTCTCGGCCGCGGTTTGATTATTGCCGCCCGCGCGCCCACGCTGTATAGCCGCACATTGGCCGGTTCGCTCACCATGACGTTTTTCTGTTACGCGTTTGTGAACATGGGCATGGTCAGCGGCATCCTGCCGGTGGTCGGCGTGCCGCTGCCGCTGGTGAGCTACGGTGGAACGGCCACGTTGTCCATCATGTTTATTTTGGCATTGCTGATGAGCATCGCCAATCAAAGCAAAAAGAAAAAACGTTAGCAGCCGCAGCAAAAGCAGCCTGCACTTTCCAATAAAGCACAAAGGAGCGTTGAATGCATTTTGAAATCGGGAAAATCATTTTGTCGTTGATGGTTCTGGTCAATCCGTTTAGCGCGCTGTCGATATTTTTGGAACTGACGCAGGGCTACACGTCCAGAGAGCGCCGCCGCACCGCCCAAATCACCGCGTTATCCGTCTTCATCATCATGACGGTGTTCATTTTCAGCGGAAATTGGATATTGAAGATTTTGAGCATCAGCACAGGTTCGTTCCAAGTGGGCGGCGGCATTTTGGTGTTTCTGATTGCCGTATCGATGATGAACAGCGGCAGCAATCCCGCCAAGCCCAAAATCGGCACGCAGGAACACGATGAAATTACCGTACAGCCCCGTCCCAATATGAATGCGGTGGCGATTGTGCCTTTGGCCATGCCGCTGATTATCGGTCCGGGCGGCATTTCCACCGTGATTATCCACGCCTCCGCCGCGCGGCACATGAACGATTTGCTCGCCATTCTGGCGGCTGGCGCGGTGATTAGCGTCATTTGTTATTTGAGCCTGCTGGCGGCGGCCAAAGTCAGCCGTTGGCTGGGTGAAACGGGTTTGACGGTGCTCAACCGCATTATGGGCATGCTGCTGGCGGCGGTGGCCGTGGAAATCGTGATTGCCGGCATCCGCAGCCTGTTTCCGCAACTAACTGTTTAATCAAATCAATTATGGCAAGTATTCACAAATCTGTTTTGGTGCTGCACAGCGCGGAAAAAATGTACACGTTGGTGGACAGGGTGGAAGATTATCCGCAGTTTTTGCCGTGGTATGGCAAAACCGAAGTGCTGATGCGCACGGATAACGAATTGAAAGCGCGGCTGTATATGGACTATATGGGCATCAACCAATCGTTCGCCACGCACAACCACAACACGCCGCCGCAGGAAATCCGCATGAACCTGCTGGAAGGCCCGTTCAAATCGCTGCACGGCACATGGCAGTTCATTGATTTGGGCGACGAAATGTGCAAGGTGGAATTTTTGCTACATTACGAATTGACCGGCATTTTGAGCCGGCTGATTGCGCCCGTGTTTTCCAGCATTACCGGCCGTTTGGTCGATGCATTCGTGCAGGAAGCCAATAAACGCTATGGCTGAGATTCAGATTGAAATTGCCTACGGCACGGCGCAAACGCAGAAACTGTACCGGATGGCGGTCAAAGCAGCCTGCACGGCGCGGCAGGCCGTGTTGGCAAGCCCTGTGGCAAATGATTTCCCCGATGCGGACGTGCACACTGCGCCGCTGGGCATTTTCGGCAAGCGCGTGAAAGACGATACCGTGCTGCGCGACGGCGACCGCATCGAAGTGTACCGCCCGCTCGTTGCCGACCCGAAAGACGCGCGGCGCAAACGCGTATTGCAGAAGAAAAAGGAAGCGTCATGAAGATTAAACTGATTGTCGGTTTGGGCAATCCGACCGCGGAATACGAACACACGCGGCACAATGCGGGTTTTTGGTTTTTGGACGAATTGGCATGGCAATGGAAGGCCGCGTTCAAAAACGAGAAGAAATTTTTCGGCGATGTGGCGCGCGTTGCCCGTCCCGAAGGCGATGTCTGGCTGCTGAAACCGGACACTTACATGAACCTGTCGGGCAAGGCCGTGCAGGCGCTGGCGAATTTCTACAAAATCCAGCCCGAAGAAATTCTGGTGGTGCACGACGAATTGGACATCGACTGCGGCGCCATCCGCTTCAAACTGGGCGGCGGCAACGGCGGGCACAACGGCTTGAAAGACATTCAGGCGAAACTGGGCACGCCGCAGTTTTACCGTTTGCGGCTGGGCATCGGCCATCCGGGCGAAAAGCATCTGGTGGTGGGCTTCGTGCTGAACAAGCCTTCTGCGGCAGAACGCGAACTGATTGACCGCGCCATTGCCAAATCGCTGCGCGCGATGGACGATGTGATGGCCGGCCGGCAGGAAGACGCGGTGCGCTATCTGCACAGCAAACAAGAATAAAAAGCAGCCTGCACTTTCATGCTTCGGCAAAAGTGCAGGCTGCTTTTGCGCAGTCTGCCACCCCATATAAAATACACGGACACCTTATGCACTATTTTTCCCTACACACCGAAGACGACGAACACGTCGGCTTCCTGATTATGTATCCGCACGAAGACAGCCATAACCAAAGCGGCGATTTGGCGGTGAAGCTGCGCGAAGATTTGCCCGAAACGCTGCGGCGGCACGTTCAAGTATTGGCAGAGTGGGAAAAGCAGCCTGCACTTTCGTGGGCGGTGGAAGGCGACAAAGTGGACGTGTGGGACAGCGACGGCGACATACGCGGCCGCATCCGTGCCGAATACCTCACCATCGGCAACCATACCTTTATTTTGAATGACTTGACAGGAGCAGTGTGAGCGATGGAAAGTCTGTATATCCTGATTCCCATCAGCATCGTGTTGGCATTTTTAATCGGCTATTTCTTTTGGTGGTCGGGCAAAAACGGGCAATTCGACGATTTGGAAGGCCCGGCGCACCGCATCTTGATGGACGATGACGATACCTCGAAAACCTGCCATTCACAGGACGAATCCGATGAAAAATGATTTTGCCTTTGCCAAAACGCGCCAATTCGCACCGCTGTTCGGTACGCAGTTTTTGGGCGCGTTCAACGACAATCTGTTTAAAAACAGCCTGTTTGCATTGATTAGCTTTTACGGGCTGGGCAAAAACGACTGGCTGCCGCCCGAACAAATGCTAAATTTGGGCGCACTGCTGTTTGTGCTGCCGTATTTCCTGTTTTCCACGCTGGCCGGGCAGCTCGCCACGCGCTTTGACAAAGCACGGCTGGCACGCGCCGTCAAAGTGTTTGAAATGGCGATTATGGCGTTGGCCGGCTGGGGCTTTTCCGCTTCGTCCGCGCCGGTGCTGCTGCTGTGCCTGTTCCTGATGGGCGTGCATTCCACGATTTTCGGGCCGGTGAAATATGCCATCCTGCCCGAATATTTGGGCGAAAAGCATTTGCTGACGGGCAACGGCCTGATTGAATCGGGCACGTTTCTGGCGATTTTGTTCGGCCAGATTCTCGGCGCGGCGATGGCCGGGCACGGCTCGACGCTGCTGACGGTGGTCGTGTTCGTCGTGGCGGCGGCGGGGTTTGCCAGCAGCCTGTTTATGCCGTCCGCACCGCCGCAGAATCCTCAGGCGAAAATCCACTGGAATTTGTGGCGCGACACGAAAGAGCTGTGGCGGCAGATACGCGCGCAAAACGAATTGCGCACCGCCATTTTGGGCATTTCGTGGTTTTGGCTGGTGGGCGCGGTGTATACCACGCAGCTGCTCACGTTCACGCAGCTGCATTTGGGCGGCAATGCCAATGTGTTCAATTTAATGCTGACGTTGTTTTCCATCGGCATTGCCGCAGGTTCGGTGCTGTGCAGCAAGGCCAGCAAAGGCAGCCTGCACTTGATTTGGGTGCTGTTCGGCGGCATCGGTTTGAGTATTTTCGGCGGTTTGCTGGTGTATCTCACCCACACGCTGCATTTTGCCGGCCAGCCGTTGCAGGGCATCGGACAGTTTTTGCAGCGCGGTCATGCGTATCCCATCATGTTGGCCATGCTGGGCATCGGCTTTTTTGGTGGATTTTTCTCCGTGCCACTTTATACTTGGCTGCAAATGCGCTCGTCCGACGAATTCCGCGCGCATGCCATCGCTGCCAACAATATTGCCAATGCCGTGTTTATGGTGGCAGCCGCCATCGCCAGCGCCGTGCTGCTGAAATTGTTCGACAGCGTCCTGCTGCTGTATTTGCTGGTGGCGGCGGGCAATTTGCCCATGTTGGCGTATTTGGTTTACCGTTATCCGGCCATTTTCCGCCGCCAAGCCGGATAATCCTGCAAAAAGCAGCCTGCACTTGGCAATCATGATGTGCAGGCTGCTTTTACGCACGGAAATACGCTACAATGACCCACGTTTTTATCTGCATGATGTATTTTTAGAGGAGCCGCAACATGAAGTCTGACGTAGAAATCGCACAAGCCGCCGATATTCGGCACATCAACGAGATTGCCGAAAAATTGGGCTTGCAGCCCGACCAACTGGAGCATTACGGCAAATACAAAGCCAAAATCAATCCGGCCGACGCATTCAAACTGCCCAAAAAACAAGGGCGGCTGGTACTGGTTACCGCCATCAACCCCACGCCCGCCGGCGAAGGGAAAACCACCGTTACCATCGGCTTGACCGATGCATTGAACCACATTGGCAAAAAAGCCGTGGTCGCCATGCGCGAACCTTCTTTGGGCCCCGTGTTCGGCATTAAAGGCGGCGCGGCGGGCGGCGGTTACTCGCAAGTGCTGCCGATGGAAGACATCAACCTGCACTTCACGGGCGATTTCCATGCCATTGGCGCGGCAAACAACCTGCTAGCCGCCCTACTGGACAACCACATTTACCAAGGCAACGCATTGAATATCGACCCGAAACGCGTCTTGTGGCGGCGCGTTGTCGATATGAACGACCGCCAGTTGCGCAACATGATTAACGGCTTGGGCAAACCGACCGACGGCGTGATTCGCCCCGACGGTTTCGACATTACCGTGGCCAGCGAAGTGATGGCCGTGTTCTGCCTGTCGCGCGATTTGGCCGATTTGAAAACCCGTTTGGGCAATATTTTGGTGGCGTACACACATGATAACCAACCCGTGTATGCCAAAGATTTGAAAGCACAAGGCGCAATGGCGGCGTTGCTGAAAGACGCCATCAAACCCAATCTGGTGCAAACCATCGCCGGCAGCCCGGCCTTTGTGCATGGCGGCCCGTTTGCCAATATCGCGCATGGCTGCAATTCCGTATTGGCGACACGTCTGGCACAGCATTTGGGCGATTATGCCGTGACAGAAGCAGGCTTCGGCGCGGATTTGGGTGCGGAAAAATTCTGCGACATCAAATGCCGCCTGGCAGAACTGAAACCCGATGCCGCCGTGGTGGTTGCCACAGTGCGCGCCCTGAAATACAACGGCGGCGTGGAGAAAAACGATTTGGGTGCGGAAAATGTGGCGGCGGTGCAGAAAGGCCTGCCCAACCTGCTGAAACATATCCACAATCTGAAAAATGTGTTTAGGCTGCCGGTGGTGGTGGCGATTAATCGTTTCGTATCGGACAGCGATGCCGAATTGGCGGCGATAAAAGCAGCCTGCACTGAAGCCGGCGCGGAAGTTTCTTTAACCGAAGTGTGGGCGAAAGGCGGAGAAGGCGGTGCGGATTTGGCGTACAAAGTCGTTGCCGCTATCGATGCGCAACAGGGGCAATCAGCGCCCGCATTCCGATTTGCCTATGATGCCAATGACAGCATCCGCAATAAAATCCATGCCATCGCCACCCAAATTTATGGCGCGGCAGGCGTGGAATTCAGCGCGGAAGCACAAGCCGAAATCGCCAATCTCGAACGGTTGGGCTTGGACAAACTGCCCATCTGCATGGCGAAGACCCAATATTCCCTCAGCGACAATGCCAAATTGCTCGGCTGCCCGAGCGGATTTACAGTCAATGTACGCGGCATTACCGTATCGGCAGGCGCAGGCTTTATTGTGGCATTGTGCGGCACCATGATGAAAATGCCGGGATTGCCGAAAGTCCCCGCGGCAGAACGCATCGATGTTGACGAGCACGGTGTCATCAGCGGATTGTTCTAATTTAAGCATCGAACAAATCGGTAAAAGCAGCCTGCACAATAGGTAAAATCCAAAGTGCAGGCTGCTTTTTACATATTTTAAGATAAAGATGCGAGGTGGAAGCGAGAGGGCGCCGAACAAAATTTCCTTTTTTGATAGATTGTTACAAAGGTATTGGTAAAATAATTTGTATTAGGAGTTGCCAATAAGTTTTAGATTCGGTATAGTTCGCGTCTTCGCTGCTACGGCGGCGG
>ERZ773054.1091-NODE-1091-length-17739-cov-35.237955_pt1 | contig 17739 bp, 14 predicted proteins | sample MGYA00580630_ERZ773054 | MGnify/ENA primary metagenome ERZ773054 (study PRJEB29015, sample SAMEA2737994) | human oral metagenome | biome: human oral; feature: human-associated habitat; material: dental | place: China | collected 2115 ... | reverse complement strand
CCTTCCCGCGCCAGCCCGGCGAACTGCTGCGCCATGCCAGCAACCGCCACAGTGCGCTGCGCCTGCAATGGGGAGCACTGCCCTGGTATGCCGGCTGGCTGTGGCGCTACTGGCGGGAATCCTCCCCCGCCCGGCTGGCGCAGGCCACCGAGGACATGCGCCCACTCATCGAACTGTGCGTGGCCGAGCACCAGCCGCTCATCAGTGCGGCCAACCTGCACGACATCGTCCGCGACGGCGGCTGGATCGAGCTGGTGCGTGGACAGAAAGCCTTTGCCGAACTGTCGCGCCAGGCGCAGGACGACGCCCACCGCTGGGGCCTGAACATCGAGGTGCTGCCCGACAACGCCCTGCGCGCCTGCCTGCCCGGCCTGCGCCCGGAAGGCGGCATCGCCGGCGGCATCCACTGGCAGGATCCCTGGACCGTGCAGTCACCCGTGCGGCTGGTGGAAGGCTACGCAGGGCTCTTCCGCTCGCGCGGCGGCCAGTTCATCCACGCCGATGCCATGGCGCTGCAGCAGACCGAGCAGGGCTGGCGGCTGCCGCTGCCCGACAGCACCGAACTGCATGCCAGCGACGTCGTGCTGGCGCTGGGCGCCGACACGGGCCCCCTGGCCGAACGCTTCGGCTACCGGCTGCCGCTGCGCCCCAAGCGCGGCTACCACCTGCATTTCCGCATCGACGACGCGCACCCGGCTCCGTCCTTCCCCGTCTGCGACCGGGACTCGGGCTTCGTGCTGGCCGAGATGAACGACGGCGTGCGCCTGACCACCGGCGTGGAACTGGCCCTGCCCGATGCACCGCCCAACGACAGCCAGGCGCGTCAGGCCGCCCGCATCGCCCGCCAGTTCTGGCCCCTGGGCGAAGAAGTGGAAAGCCAGCCCTGGATGGGACGGCGCCCCTGCACGCCCGACATGCGCCCCATCATCGGCCCGGCGCCACACCATCGCGGCCTGTGGTTCGACGTGGGCCATGCCCACCACGGCCTCACGCTGGGCCCCGTCAGCGGCCGCCTGCTGGCCGAACTGATGACCGGCCAGCAACCGTTTACCGATCCGTCGCCCTATTCGGTGCAGCGCTTCCTCTGAACCATTCCCGTGCCCGCCGGGATCCACAGGGCCGCGACCGCCTCCATGCACCAGGGTCGGGCACGATGCCCCGGCAGATCCGATCCACATCCCATTGTCACCACCATGAAACAGTTCGACGCCGAACAATGCCGGGCTGCCCTGCCCTTTCGAACGCTGATCCCCGCACTGCGCGAGGCCTTTGCCCAGGGCGCCACCGTGCCGCTGCGCCACACCCATGCCATCGAGAGCCAGGGCGTGCACGGCACCACGCTCATCATGCCCGCCTGGAACGAACAGGGCTTCTTCGGCGTGAAGACCATCAACATCTTCCCCGGGAATGGTGCCCAGGGGCTGCCCGGCCTGCACGCCACCTACGTGCTGTACAGCGCCACCACCGGCGTGCCGCTGGCCCTCATCGACGGTGACGCCATCACCGCGCGCCGCACCGCCGGCGCCGCTGCGCTGGGCGCCGACCTTCTGGCACGCAAGGATGCCAGGCGGCTGCTCGTGGTGGGTGCAGGCCGCATTGCGGCCCTGCTGCCTGCGGCCATGCGCGCCGTGCGCGACATCGAGCACATCGACATCTGGAACCCCCGTCCGGTGCGCGCTGCCGTGCTGGCCGAAACCCTGCGCAAGCAAGGCGTGCCCAACGTTCACCCGCTGGACGGCACCCCGGCATCGCTGGAAGCCGCCGCCCGCCAGGCCGACATCATCAGCTGCGCCACCCTCTCGGAAGAGCCCCTCATCCAGGGCAGCTGGCTGCGCCCCGGCACCCACCTGGACCTGGTGGGCAGCTTCAAGCCCAACATGGTCGAGGCCGCTGCCGACTGCTTCATCGGCAATGAGGTCTTCGTGGATACCGACGAAGCCCCCACCAAGTCCGGCGACCTGCTCAAGGCCTTCGACACCGGCCGCTTCAGCGCCAGCGACATCCGCGCCGACCTGCAGGCCCTGTGCCGTGGCCAGCACCCGGGCCGCAGCAGCGACCAGGCCATCACCGTCTTCAAGGCCGTGGGCAGCGCCCTGGAAGACCTGACCGCGGCCGTGCTGGTCTACAAGGCCGGCTGAATCCGACCCAGGGGCCTGTCGGGGGCCCCTGACTAGGCGCCCCTTCCGGGCGGCCTTCTCCCGCCCGGCCTCCCTGCAGGCCAATTCGTTAAAATGGTTTGCTGTCTCTGACATTTCCCGGGAAGGTCTGGCCGGAACGCCCATGCCGGATGGCCGCCTCCCCCGATGCTGCCTTTCGGGCCCCTTTCGGAACCCATGCCATGAAACTGCACCGCCTTCCTGCCCTGCTGCCGCTGCTTGCCAGCAGTCTTTCTGTCGGCAGCCTGCTCTGGGCTGCCAGCGCCCAGGCTGCCACCGAGCCCGCCGACGATGCCGCTGACGCCCAGAGCCGCTGCAGCGACCTGAAGGAAGTGGAACTGCCGGATGTAGTCATCCAGCGCGTGAAGTGGGTGCAGCGCGGCGGCCTGGCGCAGGACCCCAACTCGGCCTTCACCGGCGCCTCGGGCCAGACGCTGCAGGCCGAAGAGCACTGCGTGGTGCGCGGCGAGATCGAACCCCGCACCGGCGCCGATGGCCGCCACTACGGCACCCAGTTCGAGCTGCGCCTGCCTGCCCGCTGGAACCACAAGTTCCTGTTCCAGGGCGGTGGCGGCACCAATGGCTTCGTGGCCGATGCCCTGGGCCGCATCCCCACCCGCGGCAGCTCGGCCCAGCCGGCGCTGCTGCGCGGCTATGCCGTGGTGAGCATGGACGGCGGCCACCAGGGCCGTGACACCCTCTTCGGCAAGGACCAGCAGGCCCGGCTGGACCTGGCCTACGCCTCCACCGGCAAGGTGGTGGCCACCACCCGCCAGCTCATCCAGGCCATGTACCACAGCGCCCCGAAGCGCAGCTACTTCATGGGCTGCTCCAACGGCGGACGCGAGGCCATGATGGCCGCCATGCGCTACCCACTGCAGTTCGACGGTGTGGTGGCCGGCAACCCGGGCTTCCGGCTCTCGCGTGCCGCCATCGCCCAGTCATGGGACAACCAGCAGTTCCTGAAGGCCGCCCCCGTCAATGAACAGGGCGAGCGGATCTTTGCCAACGCCCTCACCCAGAAGGATATGGATGCCGTGGTGGCCGGCGTGCTGGAACGCTGCGACGCCCTGGATGGCCTGAAGGACGGCCTGGTCAACGCCTGGGAACGCTGCGACTTCAAGCCCCGGATGGTGGAAAAGGACATCGGCAAGGAGAAGGTGGCCCTGCTGGAAGCCGTCTTTGGCGGCGCACGCACCAGCAAGGGCGAGCCCCTCTATGCCAGCTGGCCGTGGGATGCCGGCATCAACAGCGGCAACTGGCGCGGCTGGAAACTGGGTGACTCCCAGTCTGCCGCCCCCAACGCCCGCAACATCGTGCTGGGCGCCATGTCGCTGCCGCACTACTTCATGACGCCCTACCAGGCCGAATTCGACACCTTCAAGGTGAACTTCGACACCATCCTGCCGCTCACCCTGCAGACCGGCGCCCTCAACGACGCCGTGGCCACCGACCTGACCACCTTCAAGGCGCGCGGCGGCAAGATGATCATCTTCGAGGGGGTCTCTGACCCCGTCTTCTCGGCCAACGACCTGCGTGACTGGTACCGGCAGCTGCAGCACGACACCCCGGGCACCCAGGACTTCGCTCGCCTCTTCATGGTGCCCGGCATGACCCACTGCGGCGAGGGCAATGCCCTGGACGATTTCGACCCGCTCACCGCCCTGGAGAACTGGGCCGAGAAGGGTGAGGCCCCGGCCAGCATCATCGCACAGGGTCGCGCCTTCCCCGGCAAGACCCAGCCGCTGTGCCCGTACCCGCAAGTGGCCACCTACCGCGGTGAAGGCGACGAGAACAGCGCAGAAAGCTTCAGCTGCCAATAAGCATCAGCCCATCCCCAGGGGAACGGACCAAGGCCCGAACGGCGGTGGCATGCGTCGGGCCTGATTCATTCCCAGCATGCCACCCCCTGCGCAGCGCATGACCATCTTCGCCGTGTGCATGATGGTGCACTGACCGCTCATTGCGATTGAGAATCCGCAATGACGGCAGCCCACAGGACGCGCAGCATGGGGCTTCCGCCAACCGATACAGGAGCCCCTCATGAGCAAGATCCTCAACCTGTCCGATGAAATCGCCCTGATCGATTCGCCCGATTTCGAGCTGGGCAAGTACATCTATCTGGGCCAGGTGCGAACCGAAGATGGCGCCACCGCCGTGGTTTCCGTCGCCTACAAGGCCAACTATGCCGCACGCAAGCTGAAGGAAAACCTGCAGGTGCTCAAGCCCGGCACAAAGATTGTGCAGTGCTACCTGCGCAAGGTGCGTGTGGGCGAGACCGATGATTGCGGCAGGATCCCGCTGGATTGCTGACGCACGGATACCGTTGCAGCCGCTGACGCCTTGACCACGACAGAACACGAAGACCCCGAAGCATGGGTCGAAGCCGTCACGCTTTGCCCCGAAACTCGAGCATCAGCGGAAATAGTTCCGCCTTTGACATCATCCAGCCATGGAGATTGCCGTGCTCCACCCCATCGCCACCGCTAGAATGCCCTGATCCCTTTCCCAGAGACGACGCCATGCACGCCGACGCCAATCCCTTTGCCGCCGCCGAGTTCGCTGACAACCCCGAGCCGCGCTGCCCCTGCCTGCTGCTGCTGGATGTCTCCGGCTCCATGGCGGGCGGCAAGATCGAGGAACTCAACGCCGGCCTGCAGGCCTTCGAGGAAGAGCTGAAGTCCGACAGCCTCAGCGCCAAGCGCGTGGAAGTGGCCATCGTCACCTTCGGCCCCGTGCTGGTCGTGCAGGACTTCACCAGCGCCAACCAGTTCCAGGCCCCCCAGCTTCAGGCGCAGGGCCTCACCCCCATGGGTCAGGCCATCGAGGAAGGCATCGAGCTACTGCGCCAGCGCAAGGCGCTGTATCGCCAGAGCGGCATCACCTACTACCGTCCGTGGATCTTCCTCATCACCGACGGCGCCCCCACCGACAGCTGGCGGCAGGCTGCGCAGGCCATTGCCAGCGGCGAAGCACGCAAGGAATTCGCCTTCTATGCCGTGGGCGTGGACGACGCCGACATGGACCAGCTGCGCCAGCTGGCCGTGCGCGATCCCCTGAAACTGAAGGGCCTGGCCTTCCGTGAGCTGTTTGCGTGGCTGTCCAGCTCGCTGAGTTCCGTCTCGCGCTCCAACCCCGGCGACGCCGTGCCGCTGGAAAACCCCACCGGCCCGAAAGGCTGGGGCAGCATCGCCTGAGCCGCTCAATCGCCCAGCCCCCGCATGCCAGCCCCGATGACCATGAAACACTGGTCCTGGATAGCGGCCTCCAGTACAGGGACTTCGCACCTGAAGCACAGCCTGCCACTGCAGGATGCCCAGGCCTGCGCCGTTGTTCCCGTGAAAAGCGACAGCCAGACCTGCGACGCAGAATGGTTCGTGGCCGTTGCATGTGACGGCGCCGGCAGCGCCAGCCACGGAAGGCAGGGTGCCATCATCACCTGCCGCACGATTCGCCAGGCCGCACGCCGCCACCTGGCGGCAGCATCGTTGCCCAGCGCATCATCCCTGCAAGAACCCCGGCTGACCGCATCCGCCCTGCCCTCGGCAGAAACCGTGCGGACATGGGCCGACGAAGCACGCCAGCGCATTCAAGCGGCCGCACAAAGACGCGGACTTTCTGCACGCGACTTTGCCTGCACGCTGGTTCTGGCCCTGTCCAACGGACAGGAAACGCTGGTGGCCCACATTGGTGATGGCGGCATCGTGGCACGTCTGGCCGACGGTGGAACCTGGCAGACGCTTTCCTGGCCAGACCATGGCGAATACGCGTCCACCACGCGCTTTGTCACCGACGAGCCGCCCACGCCCCTGCGCACGCACATCACGCGGCAGGCCATCGATGCACTGGCACTGTTTTCAGATGGCATAGAACGCATGGTGCTGGACATGGCCACGCAGACCCCGTTTGCACGGTTCTTCTCCACCATGGCCGCTCCGCTGCCCAAAGAACCCGGCAAGGCGAACACCCTGTCTGGCCAGCTGAAAGCCTACCTGGACAGCGAGGCCGTCAACAGCCGCACGGACGACGACAAGACGCTGGTCATGGCCGTACTACACCCGGAAGCATCCGCCCAACACAGAACATAAGCCACCGAACAAGAAAGACGCCATCACGCAGCCACCTGACTGATAGCCCCCGGATCCTGAAGCCTTGCCAGATGGCCTTGCCCGGCGCAGGACACCACCCATCCCAGAGACACCCCACCGCCCATGACCTCCCGTGCCGATCACGAGAAAGACCCTGCCTACGGCCTGAAACTGCGTCTGGGCAGTGGGCGTCGACTGAAGCTGGGTGAACGGCTGGGCCGCGGCGGCGAAGGCAGCGTCTACGCTGCCGCCAACCGACGCAACCATGCGGTGAAGCTCTACAAGGCACCCGACAAGCCCCAACTGGCCAACAAGATTGCTGCCATGGTGGATGCCGGCCTGGCCCAACAATCGCCCTTTGCGGCCTTTCCCGTGGATGTGGTGCATACCCAGGACGGCACCTTTGCCGGTTTTCTGATGAAAGCCGTGCGCGACCGTCGCCCCCTGCACGACCTGTACGCCCCCGGCGCGCGCAAACAGCATTTTCCGGACATCGACTATCGCTTTCTGGCGCGCACTGCCACCAACATTGCGCGCGCCGTCGCCTCCATCCACCACACCGGCTGCGTCATTGGTGACATCAACCCCTCCGGCATGCTGGTGGCAGACGACGCCACCGTCGCCCTGGTGGATGCCGACAGCTTCCAGTTCAGCCATGGCGGACAGCAATTCCTGTGCGCCGTGGGTGTACCGGACTACACCCCACCCGAACTGCAGGGCCAGTCCTTTCACGGTGTGGTGCGCACCCAGCAGCACGACGCCTTCGGCCTGGCCGTCATCCTCTTCCAGGTGCTGATGATGGGGCGTCACCCCTTCGACGGCGTCCCCGACGCCGGCGAAGCCTCGCCCATGGGCGAGCGCATCCAGCGACGCCTCTACCCGCACATCCCCGAACGCCCCACCGGCATGCAGCCCCCACCCGGCCTGCCCGCCCTGACGGAATTTTCAGGCACACTGGCCGACCTGTTTGCCCGCGCCTTCACCGCCACGGACAGCACCCCGCGCCCCGACGCCCTGCAATGGGTGACGGCGCTGGAACACTTCGAGAAAAACCTGCGCCGCTGCCGCGCAGATCGTCGCCACCACTACCCCCGCGAATCCACCTCCTGCCCCTGGTGTCAGATGGAAGAACGACTGGGCAACCAACTGTTTCCGCGTCCGGGCCAAGCCAGCCCCAACACCCACACCACCCCTGCACCGGCCAACCTGACCCAGAAGCGCTTCCGGAGCAAACGCCCCCGACACTTCATCATGAGCCTGGCAATCACCGCCGCCGTGGCGCTGGGCGTCTACCACCTTGTCGCCAGCTATCTGGCCAGCCTGTCACCCGCCCAGATACTGGCCAACCAGGCCAAACAGCACCTCCCCACCTGGGTGACCGGCCCCCACCAGAAACTGCAACCCACCCTGGACGCAGCGCGCCAGCAAGGCCAACACTGGGTCGACAGCGCCAAGGAAGCCCTGCCCGACCTGTCCACAACCGGAAAATGGATCAAGGGGCTCTGGCAGTCAGAGACCCCGGACGACAGCCCGCCCCCGGCTCGCACAACACGCAAGCAGCAAGACAAGACCGATGAAACCGCCCCTGCCCACAGCCAGGGCCCCGCACTGACCATCACCGACAAGGTCATGGCCATGCAGCGCGTGCTGCGCCGCCAGGGCTACCCCGTCCCCCTGAATGGCAGCTTCGACGCCGCCACCCGGCGCTACGCCGCCGACTACCTGACCAGCATCAGCGGCGAACCCACGCCGGAGAACCTGAGTGTGCGGGAGTTTTATTTGAGGTTTGAGGGGGGGAGGTAGGGTGGCACCTCGCTGAACAGGGGGCCCACCATGTTCAGGGCGGTTGATGGTTAGGCTCAAGGGTGCCCGAGAAACGCGCTCCGTGCCAGCTCGTGGCTCCATTCACTGTTTCAATCCACGCACCCGCCTAGGACGCGACGGGCGATTCAGTGGAGGCAGCCGAGTTCACGGCCGAGTTTCAATCCACGCGCCCGCGTAGGGCGCGACCTTGATGATCTGCATCAAAGTGGCAGCATTGACAGAGTTTCAATCCACACGCCCACGTGAGGCGCGACATTTCCTGCTTCCACGGCTACAGCTGGCTCATGGCGTTTCAATCCACGCGCCCGCGTGGGGCGCGACGCGGCGACTCATGGGCGCGGCGCCACGCTTCGGCGATGTTTCAATCCACGCGCCCGCGTGGGGCGCGACATCTGCATCCATCGTCGAGTCCTCGATCAGGACATGTTTCAATCCACGCGCCCGCGTGGGGCGCGACTTTCGAGACGGGCGAGCAATTCAGCGCGTCCACGCGGTTTCAATCCACGCGCCCGCGTGGGGCGCGACCCCGGGATGAGCTGTTCTATGAGTTGACCCTAACGTTTCAATCCACGCGCCCGCGTGGGGCGCGACACGATGTTGTGGCCGATGACAGCATCCACGTTCTGGTTTCAATCCACGCGCCCGCGTGGGGCGCGACAATATCCCATTTGACGGCGCGTGGTGACATAATAGGTTTCAATCCACGCGCCCGCGTGGGGCGCGACCCCCACCGTGTTTGATGATGTCTTCTCCTCCATGAGGTTTCAATCCACGCGCCCGCGTGGGGCGCGACGTCGATCTTGTTTGTAATATCCGCCAGGTTGTCAAGTTTCAATCCACGCGCCCGCGTGGGGCGCGACCTGATCAACGACTGCGACTGCTAACCCATTAAAGCGTTTCAATCCACGCGCCCGCGTGGGGCGCGACCATGGCCGTCTTCCTGCCGCTGTCGCGTTTCAAACGTTTCAATCCACGCGCCCGCGTGGGGCGCGACCAACCTGAAAGCTCGCCCGCTCTCCAGTTTTACAGTTTCAATCCACGCGCCCGCGTGGGGCGCGACCGGCTCATACTGGCGTTGACAACGCTTATTTCTCGTTTCAATCCACGCGCCCGCGTGGGGCGCGACTCGGGCAATCATTGTTTCGCTGCCTGGAGCGGCCGGTTTCAATCCACGCGCCCGCGTGGGGCGCGACGAGCAAATCCCGCACGTAGCGGGGTGACGCCCATGTTTCAATCCACGCGCCCGCGTGGGGCGCGACGCGTAATTGATAATGGCGTTAACCCACGTATCACGTTTCAATCCACGCGCCCGCGTGGGGCGCGACGCTCTGGCCATCTTCGCCGAGACCTCCCCGGGCGTGTTTCAATCCACGCGCCCGCGTGGGGCGCGACCGAACTGCCGGCGCATCTTTGCGCGCTACCGTGACGTTTCAATCCACGCGCCCGCGTGGGGCGCGACGTCGTCTGTGGCGGCGAGGCGGCCGTCGTCACGCTGTTTCAATCCACGCGCCCGCGTGGGGCGCGACCGCTGTGCAGCGTGTTACCGGCCTGCACGCATTTTGTTTCAATCCACGCGCCCGCGTGGGGCGCGACACTCAGAGGTAAACCCAAAATGCAAAACATTAACGTTTCAATCCACGCGCCCGCGTGGGGCGCGACCTGCCGCTGGCAGCATGGCAGGCGCTGGGCTACTGTTTCAATCCACGCGCCCGCGTGGGGCGCGACGCGTGGCAGGCGGCCGGGTGTACGCGGATAAGGAGTTTCAATCCACGCGCCCGCGTGGGGCGCGACCCAGGGCTCACCCAGGATGGCGCCGACTACCACAGTTTCAATCCACGCGCCCGCGTGGGGCGCGACCCCATCCGCAGCGGACAACAGCCCGCAGGGCTGCGGCGTTTCAATCCACGCGCCCGCGTGGGGCGCGACCCGACAGCAGACCCGATGGCACCCGGCTTCAACCGGTTTCAATCCACGCGCCCGCGTGGGGCGCGACCGGTCAGGGGCCGCTAGGCTGATGAGTTTCCTAGGTGTTTCAATCCACGCGCCCGCGTGGGGCGCGACGGTCATTAGACCCTGGGAACGATGGACTTGTTACCGTTTCAATCCACGCGCCCGCGTGGGGCGCGACTCGCGGCTTTTGCCGTCTCGCAGCCACTTCGATTCGTTTCAATCCACGCGCCCGCGTGGGGCGCGACGGCCAGCCGCACTTGCACCTCTTTATTTGCGGTGGTTTCAATCCACGCGCCCGCGTGGGGCGCGACTCGAATACGTCACCCAATGTGGCAACCCCATTTGAGTTTCAATCCACGCGCCCGCGTGGGGCGCGACACGACATGAGCGACACACCAGACCGGGACACGCGAGTTTCAATCCACGCGCCCGCGTGGGGCGCGACGATGCTCGCCTTCTCTTTCGGCCCGCGAAAATTACGTTTCAATCCACGCGCCCGCGTGGGGCGCGACGGGCAGCCGCAGGCGGCCATGCCTGTCTCGGGGAGGTTTCAATCCACGCGCCCGCGTGGGGCGCGACTGCCCTCTCTGCCCCTTGTACGGGCGTCAAATCAAAGTTTCAATCCACGCGCCCGCGTGGGGCGCGACGGATGCGCTGCAATATACCCGCTTGCGCAAGCGCAGTTTCAATCCACGCGCCCGCGTGGGGCGCGACCATTATGCGCAGTCGCAAAACCCACCGTCCGACGCGTTTCAATCCACGCGCCCGCGTGGGGCGCGACCGCCCTTTCCTGCAGGCCTGCCGGCCTCGATGAGGTTTCAATCCACGCGCCCGCGTGGGGCGCGACACCATCTATAAGGGCCGCCTTTCTGACCGTAGAAGTTTCAATCCACGCGCCCGCGTGGGGCGCGACTATCGATGGTCGTCACGATTCATACGAGAGTTCCCGTTTCAATCCACGCGCCCGCGTGGGGCGCGACCGACTTCTTCCCCCCTTTCCATCCTGATGAATGTTGTTTCAATCCACGCGCCCGCGTGGGGCGCGACCCCTGGCATGAGGCTGGGTCAGTGACCATGGACTGTTTCAATCCACGCGCCCGCGTGGGGCGCGACACGGCATGCTCCAGATGCGTGCGTTATGGCGAGCACGTTTCAATCCACGCGCCCGCGTGGGGCGCGACCGCGGGGTGACGTGGTGGGTGTGGCGCAGCTGGAGTTTCAATCCACGCGCCCGCGTGGGGCGCGACGGGCGGCGGAATGCTGGTCAGGGCGCACTGTTCAGTTTCAATCCACGCGCCCGCGTGGGGCGCGACAGCATGGAGCGCAGCGTCGGATTGCCTTCGCTGCTGTTTCAATCCACGCGCCCGCGTGGGGCGCGACGCCGATCTTCTTCGAGGCTGAGACGGCCAACATCTGGTTTCAATCCACGCGCCCGCGTGGGGCGCGACCAGCTCTTCCCTCACGTCGAATTGACGAAGGATCAGTTTCAATCCACGCGCCCGCGTGGGGCGCGACGTGTCAATGGATGCAGATGTAGCCGCTCTCGTCGGGTTTCAATCCACGCGCCCGCGTGGGGCGCGACTTGCCGATCTCGGCGGATGTGGTGCGGGTCAACTGGTTTCAATCCACGCGCCCGCGTGGGGCGCGACGCCGAGACGATGCCTGGTGTGACCGTGACCGAATGTTTCAATCCACGCGCCCGCGTGGGGCGCGACGCTATGACCCGGTTAACAATCCGTGGTATCTGCGTTCGTTTCAATCCACGCGCCCGCGTGGGGCGCGACCTTGCTCGGCGCATGCGCTCATCCCATCACCCACGTTTCAATCCACGCGCCCGCGTGGGGCGCGACCGCACATCGTGGCCGGAGTTTCCGAAATCCATCATGTTTCAATCCACGCGCCCGCGTGGGGCGCGACCCGTACTGCAGCACGCTCTGCTCTGTCACGTAATGTTTCAATCCACGCGCCCGCGTGGGGCGCGACAGAGCTGATGCTTTATTACGGTTACTCCACTTATGTTTCAATCCACGCGCCCGCGTGGGGCGCGACATGCGTCTACCCGAACCCGTAGAAGGAGGGATTGCTGTTTCAATCCACGCGCCCGCGTGGGGCGCGACTGCCTCATCATAACTCATTGAGAGACAAGGACTTTTTCTGTGTGATCCGCGAACCAATGCTCCCGCTCGACTCGAAGGGCACAGGCAAAGTGGCCGCTACACAAAAATCCAATGAAATCAATATGTTGTTAAAGTGCGAACCCTCCAGGGAATCTCGTACAGCATGAGGTTCGCACTGAAGGCTCTTTACAGAGACCGACGCTTGCGTGCAACAACCTAGTGCATCGGCTAGAAGACGAGAGGCCCCCCAAGATCCATTACAGGCTTGGTACCGATGTGTTCGACTTTGTGCTTCCAGTTCTGACCCAGGTAATAAAAGCGAAGGCTATCCTCTTCTGGATCAATCAGCTGACAGAGCTGCTCTTTCAAAGGAACCCACTGAGCAGTGCTGACTTCAATTTCAAATACAGAAAACTGAACACGTTGCCCGTAGTTCAGACATGCCTTTGCAATACGTCTGAGACGACGCGCACCGGAGGAGTCCTTGGTACTGACATCATAGCTGACCAGTATAAGCATGATGTCAACCTCACTTCCATATAAACGGAGGATATCCGTCCAGATCGCCGCGGAGATGTCTGGCAAGCAGCTGTGCCTGAAGGAACAGAAACAGTCCAAATGGAGCCGATTCCTGTATGAATGAGTGCTGAAGACTTTCTTTTTTCCTATCTTGCCAGGCACAAAGAACTGTCTTGCGTGAAGTCTCCTTCAGGGTCACTGCTCCGCCATCACCAACCTCAAAATCCCCCTCACCAACCTGCCTTCTATTGATCAAGGACAATGCGAGCCTGTCGGCCATAACAGGCCGGAACTCCTCCATCAAATCCAGCGCAAGGCTAGGCCTTCCAGGTCTGTCTCGATGCAGGAAGCCAACTGCTGGATCCAGCCCCACGGACTCCAGAGCACTTCTACAATCATGCGTCAACAGGGTATACAGAAAGGACAGCAAAGCATTTACACGGTCCAGAGGCGGACGCTTCGTTCTTCCCTTGAAACGCATGGCAGGTGTACTGACTCTTATCAAGCTGTCAAACACCCCGAAATACAGCTGTGCAGCATCCCCCTCCATACCTCGAAGAACATCAACCTGTGATACAGAAGGGATTTGATCCGCTATTCTCTTTAGACGAAGCACAACCTGCTTCAAGCCCGCAGCAACCTGAGGATCATAGTCATCTCCATAGTCACGGAGTGCACGAGACAGCACCGAACGCTGATTAAGTATTTTTCCAATGAGCATGTTCCGGACAATAGATGCACATTGATCTGGGTCGTCCGTTCGCCGGTACTGTTCTCGCCGTAGGAGTACATTTCCGGAAACCGGCCCCTCGACCCGGGCCAGAAACTTCCCATAACTGCTGAGATAGGTAATGCAAATCCCCTTATCACAGCAGTATCCCATCAGCTGAGGAGAAACCAGGACTCGTCCCATGCATACAAGTCCTTGCAACATATGCAACGGCAAACGCGCTTTCTCGACCTTCTCGATCTCCATGACGAGATTCTCGCCATCCTTCCGCAACCAGGCCCCTTCCGTGGTAACAAATACAGTATTCAAAAGCGGCCTCATGGCTTCACCGCGTCAAGTCATTCAATGCTTGAAAGTTGATCAGCAACCCACTTCGATACCGTCTTTTCCCTGGCAAGCAAGCGGGGCTGACAATCATCGATCAGAGAGCAGGCATCGCATCTTTTTGGCTCATAGACTGCACGAGGTGTGCTACCAGCTGAAAGGATGGAGGTCACCTCCCTGATCGCTGATATCGTCAACTCACGTAGTTCCCTGTCGAGTGGGACTGTCACGCGATGACGGGTCACTCCATAGAAGAGCGCCCCCTCCTGGAGGCCTACTCCAAACATCTCTTCAAGGCAAAGCGCCTGGGCGCACAGCTGAACCTCATCCGCTCGGTGAGGCTTTGGGCGACCACGCTTGTACTCGACCGGGTAGGGCACATTCTTCCCTTCATCCCCGGTTCTCATCTCCACCACGTCCGCTATACCAACCAGCCGCAGCTTCTCATGTCGTAGAGGCATGGCAGTTATGGTCCGCATCCCCTTCCGACTTGACGCCCCAGGCAAGTCTGCACGTTTGTGCAGAACCCGCCCTTGAGCAGTCTGAACGTTCTCGGTCCATATGCCCTCAACATGAATCAGCCCGAACTGCCGGGGGCAATACAGATAGTGCTGCAACGCCGAGATAGGAATGAGATCCTCATCTTGCACAGTGCATGCCCCCAACGCATCAGAGCTTCTCTTCCACCGTTACGCCGGCGGGAACGTTCCCAATCTTTACATCGTAGTCGTCGAAGCACCTCGCTGGTGCCCGTTCATCGCTGCCATCCTTCCGTGTCACCTTGACCGCATCAAACAGGACATGAGCGGGGGCATTTCCCATCGCAGTATCGTGTTTGAACACGATCAACTTGCGGGCAGCCATCTCTCCCCGCGCAGCGGATCGATCATGCTCAAACATGTTGATCAGCGCATTCCAAAGCAGGCCAAGATCCTCCTCAGAGAACCCAGTCCTCTCCGCCAGCTTGGCAGAGATGAAACCATGCGCTCGATACAGTCCATAGGGCAGGATATGCTTGCGCCCCATGGTACGGTTGTCACCGCTCTGAGCCTCTGCCTCTTTCTCGGTGGTTACCGCCATACGCGTAATGGATACCTCAAGGGGCATGACAGGTTCAATGGAAGTGGCAAAGGCCAGCTGCACTGGTCCCCGAACCTGCCCGGCATTGACGCCTGTCGTCATCACCGCGCCGAATGTCCTGATGTCAAAGAAGTTTTTGCACATCCATGCAGTGAGCTCCCTGGCTTTTGCTTCATCCTTGGGAAGCTTCTTGTACTCATCCTTGCTGGCCGGATTGATCCCCAGCGCATCCCACGCCTTGCGATGCTGGTTGTTCAGGATCGCCCTTTCTTGCATGTAGATTGCGTATCCTTCCTTGTCCTCTCTGTCCAAGGTGACGAAATTGCGAATCTTTCTCTTGAGACTGACATCCGTCACCAAGCCCTTGTTCGTCTCGGGGTCCAGGCGAGGCAAGTTGCCAGCATCCGGATCTCCGTTAGGATTCCCATTGGTGACATCAAAAAGGTACACGAACTCGTAGCGATTGCTGATAGGGGTGCTCATTGCTTCTCTCCGGAGGTTTCTTCATTTTGAATCTGGATATCGTCTACATCACCAACATTGCCTGCGCCATCTGATTTCTTGTACATGGCAGCATTCTGGTGGTAGTACCCAATAGCAAATCTTCCTTGGTCTTCAATATTGAGAGATCGGGGAAAGCGTGCGGGCAACCCATCGACGATCCCCTGAAGCAACTTCTCGAGATTCACGGCCTGCCCCGGACGTTCTTTTCGAACCTTTGCCATGTGGTTCTGAGTATTACGAAGCAATACGGGGAAGATGCTTGCAGGCGTAGCCGATGCTGCCCCATAGAAACGGTCTCTGATGGTGGCATTGACATTACTTCCCAATGCTGCCCGTTGAGCATATTCAAGAACAGCGAACAGCCTGCCAAGCAGATAGCCTGGCTGAACGGTTTCTTTGTCAAGACTCACAGGAATCACCCCTTGTGCATGATGTTGAAGCAAACGTTTTTCTCGTGTCAGTATGCCTTTGCATATTGCAACCCTATCACCTGAAACGCTACCATCACAGCGAATGCGCATTACCGTGTTCGCCAACAAGCTCCTGGGATAGAGCCTCCCGGTCAAGATGGCCCTCACCATCTCGCCAACAAGATTCTGAAATGCATCACCTGAAGAAGGCTTGGCACCTTCCCGATTTGGAACTGTGGCAAGGACCAATCGATATGCGGACGGTGCAGCTTTCCATGGGCACGGCTCCACGTACATGTCGTTTGCGTGATCTGCCAGATGCCTTGTCAGAACATCAAGCCGATCGACGACCCAGAACCTGATGGAAAGCCTGGAAACGTTTGGAGAAATCCCCAGAACGTACATCTGGGTTCCTGGATCCAGACTCGGATTCAGTTTCTCCAATGGAATGCCCTTCCTTACTCCCTCCAGGAACTCCCGAATTCGACCAGAAGCCTGATCATCATCAGCAGGTGGACGCAAGATGTCCGCGAACAGGTCGTCTGCTGCCTGGGCTTGCTCAGGAGTACCCGCCCTCGCCCAGAAGACGACCGTTGCATCTCCTATCCGCAGTTTCTGCCGGTCGCTCTGAAGAAGGTGATTCAATGCAGTTGTGTAGGAGAATGCAGCACTTTCTGATACTGGGGCGTTATCACCCTGCTCCTTCCCGTACGAGGTAAAGGACTCCTGATTGAAGGACACGATCGACGCCCCGCTTGACTGAGCCCCTTGCACTCCTTTGATGGGAGGGTGAACACGCGCCGGTGTTGTCCTCTGACCGGTGATCAGGCACTTGGACTTACCCTGCGTGCGCCCCCCACTCTTTGCCGTGTTGTCATTGCTTCCAGCTGAACGAATGGACTTACGAAGCTCTCTTGCCGCTTTCCTTTCGTGAAGGAATGAGTTCTTGTCTTCCTCAAAACGAAAGACAAGGTTTGTATCCTTCATTTCTTCGAGGAACTTTGGCGCCACAAACTGTTCCGGAGTCCACTTCTCCAGGAAACGCCGAAATGCGAGAAGCCCTGAATCATCCGTTTCTTCTGGTATGGACTTGAGGTGGAACTCCTTGAATGCCTCATGCTCCTTGTCCGCCCGGTTACTTTTCAGACCAACCCCAAGCACATAACTCGTCTTGTCCCACAGAAAGTTCGGTTTTACTCCATTCGTTCGTTTCTCTGCCTGGGGGACCTGAAGCAATCTTGGCTTTGGCTTCTTTCCCGACGTATCGGAAATGTTGTTTACCTGAACAACATTACCGTCTTCATCCAGCAGAATCTCGTAGCTGATTCTCTCCGGGCTATAACCCGGCTCTGAAACGTCCGAACCCTGCTGTTGAGACAGCCGATGGTAGTAATCGCTCAACGCCTGAAGAATCACGACTTGACCTCACTGTCGTCCCATGCCGGAACTTGAATGACCCCATCCGTCAGCTGCGCACGAAAGAACCTTGGCGTGAAGTTGTTCACGAAGTCGATGTCATGCAGCATCCATCCAAAGTCACGGTTTTTCTCCTCCTCGCTCAGGGTTGAGGTTGGCAACGCCTCGTCGTGCTCAACAAGCCGGAAGAAGGCAGGAAACTCCCGTGTTCCCAGGCAAGGCATCTGGAAGCACTGTCCCGCTCTTGCCCTTCTATTGAAGATGTCCAGATGTTTTCCGTCGTTATCGCCCTCACCTGCTCTTTTAGTCATCGCGAAGTGAGCCTCGATGACATAGGCGACGTCACGTAGCAGCGTTGCCGCCCTTTGCTGGCGATCCTCATCGACGAAGTTCTCGAGCCCCCGGACTGACCCTGCTTTCATGGCAGACGATACGCTACCCGGCGCAATCTTGCTCCCCACCTCATTGCGGCGAATGGATTCGAAGCGGATGGGCTTCAGCACGTGAATTCGGTCCACATGCCAGCGAATGGCTGGCTTCCAGTGAATCGCCTCCAGGATTCCCCGGGCAGCGGAAGGCGTGATGACGTCGTAACTGACCCGCTCCGACTTCATCTCCGGT
>ERZ773054.1090-NODE-1090-length-17743-cov-3.196178_pt1 | contig 17743 bp, 10 predicted proteins | sample MGYA00580630_ERZ773054 | MGnify/ENA primary metagenome ERZ773054 (study PRJEB29015, sample SAMEA2737994) | human oral metagenome | biome: human oral; feature: human-associated habitat; material: dental | place: China | collected 2115 ... | reverse complement strand
AAATATAATAAAATGTTGTATAATTATATAACAGGAGTTCTACATAATTATTTTTTCGGCACAGCTTCTACTAAGACAGTGGCCACATTACAGATTAGTGCAACAACCGCAGTAGGATTATCATTAGTTGAAAGATTTACAGAGTGGTATGTGTCTAATCAAGTATTTATGATATATGTATTTATGTCTTTAATGTTAGACCATATATTAGGTACATATGTGCATTTGTTTGTAAAGAGGGATTTTACTATACAGAAAAATTTAGAGGGTTTACTCAAAAAGGGATTTGCTATTGTGGCAGGATATATGCTTTTTGAGATGATACACCAGATAGTACAAGAGGTAGATTTTATAGCCATATATTTTAAAGTATTAATACAGATTATGGTAATATTGTACCCAGCAGGAAGTGCAATGGTAAATCTATCTATAATTACTAACGGAGCGTTTCCTCCTATAGGATGGATGAAGAAGTTGAAAAACTTCAATGAGAATGTGGATTTACATGAGTTTAGTACTAAAAAAGAAAGTAATAATGATGAAATTCATGAAGAGCTTGATAGTTCTGACACTTCTGAGTAATTTTCTATTTTCTTCATGTAGAACATTGAAAAAAGAAAAAGAAGTTAAAGAAGAAGTTACAATAGAAGAAGTAAAGAAGGATTCTGTGGTGGTTAAAGACACCTTAAAGGAAAAAGTAAAGCAAGAAGCCAAAGTAGTAGATAAGGTATCTAAAGAAAAAGAAAATAGTGGTGAGTTAGAAGTAAAAGGTAATACTGATGAAAATAACCCCTTTGAGTTTTATAATATCCAAAATGGAGATACTTTATCTGTAACTAGGATAATAGGTAATGCCGAATTTACTATAAAAAATCGCTGGAAAGATAATAATAGTAATATTCAAGAAAAGTCAGCGGAGGTAAAAATAGATAAGGTAGCGGAAGTATCAAGATATATTGTAAGTCAAGATAATATAAAAAATACTGCCAAGGAAATAAAAAGTATTACTAAAGAAGTAACCAGACCAGGTATGTCTTTTGTAACTTATTTATGGCTTATTCTACTATTAATTTTATTAATTTGGTTGGCTTGGAAATATAAACATAAATTATTCAGATTATGAAAACCATAGCACAATATATACAGAAGTATGGAACACCTAATCCTATAGGAAAAGGATATTTAGTTACAATAGATCTTCCATATCCTATGAGGTTGGCGTGGGACAAGACAAGAACTGTAGACAAAATAACTTGTCATAAAGAAATAGCAGAACCTTTAAAAAAAGTATTTACAGATATACTTAATAAATACGGTTTGGATAAAATAAGAGAATTAGGAATAGACCTATTTGGAGGATGCTTTAATTTCAGAAAAATGAGAGGAGGAAGTAACTACTCTGTTCATTCTTGGGGGTTAGCTATAGACTTAGACCCTGAGAGAAATAAGTTAAAGGAGACTTCAAGAACAGCGAGATTTGCTCGTCCAGAATATAAAGATATGATAGATATTTTTTATAAACATGGGTTTATTTCCTTAGGAAGAGAAAAGAACTACGATTGGATGCATTTCCAGTGGGATAGATTCTAAAATATTTGTTTGTTTGTTTTTCTTATTGTTTGTTTTGTAAAGTCTTAATCATTTATTTGGTTAAGACTTTTTGTGTTTAACCAATTTATTAATATTTTTTTGTGAAACTATTATTTTTACTATTTTTGAAAATTATGATATTGAAAGATTTTATTCAAAAATATTCTGAAGGAGGAAGTGGGGATCCCATATATAATGCTTTTGTTGCTCAGATGAGTAGAGCAGAAAGTGGGGGAAAGCATTTGGATAGTAAGGGAAATCTAATTAAAAATCCTAAGGGATCTGCAAAAGGTATCTACCAGATTGTTGATGGTACATGGAGGGGTATTGAAAAACAGTTAGGTAGGAAATTAGATAGATATAGTAGAGAGGATAATGAGGTTGCTATGAAAAAATTATATAGCAATTATGTAGGAGCTTTAGCATCTAAAGGAGTACCTATTAACAATACTACTCTATATGCAATGCATTTTAAAGGTAATCCAAGTTGGGTTCAGCAGGCATTAGTTAATCCAAACACTCCTGTAAGTAAATATTTTACACCTGAAGAAATAAATAATAATAAGACTTATCTAAATGTTGGTACTTTAGGGGAGGTTATGGGTAAGTTAAATGGAGCCTTAAATAAAAACCCAGGATATAGTTATTCAGGTGGCTATGATGTAGGAAGTAATGTTGATTTATTTTCCAATGATGGATTAAATCATAAGTTACGAAGTTTAAATGATCAAATAGCAGGAATTAACTTTAATTCTCTGCCTAAGGAGACTCAGGAACAAATAATGAAGGTTAAAGAGGTGGAATATCAAGAGGCTTTGGAAAACCAAAGATTGGCGGAAGAAACTAAGATTCAAGAAGCAAGGCGTAAGGAGGTAGAAGAGGAGAATAAAAGGATAGAGGCACAGTTGCTGGCTAAGCAGGAGGAGAGACAGAGAGTTTTAGAGACCTTGCCTGTATTAGAATTTGCAGAGAGAAAAAGAGATACCTCTTATAATGATTTATTAAGTAATACACAATTTAATATATAAGTAGTAATGAGTATTAATATCAATACAACAGGATATACAAAAGGCAGTGCTACGGAAAAAAACTCTCATAATTTTATACCATCAAGGTATATTACTATGAAGAATGTAGATAAGCCTTTGACACTTATACCTGTGGTTAAAGGGAAGCCGCAATACGATAAAAAGGTTGTGTCAAATCCAGGAGACCCAGATATAGATTTTGGAGAAGGTGTAGATGGAGTATTAGAACTACCATTTGCACAATCTCAATATGGAATGTTAGACAACCCTTTCAATAAGGGAATATCTCCATTCTCACAAAACGAAAATGTTCCATATTTAGCCACTCAACCTATCAATGGAAATACAGGAGGAGTGAAAATTAATAATCCAGGTCTTCAGAATAATGGATTGTTATTGAATAGTAAAAAATTACAAGAGGAAGCTAATAAGCCATTATTTGGGTATGGGGTAGATAAGAAATTTCAAGATGCTCCGACTTATAATGAGATGATACTTAAAACATCTAATCCAATAACAGATCCTAACTATGCTTTTAAGAAAACAGCTGTTGATATGGATAAGACCAGAGATTCCGTTAATAATACATTTGGGGTTAATGGTGGTACAGAAACAACTCAGACTACTGAGGAAAACCCTGATGGATTAGATGTAGGAGAAAGATTTGTATCAGGAGCAAACCCATATGGAGGATGGAATATGTCTAACTCTGCAGCAGCGTTGGGAGCATTTATTCAGGCGGGCGACCCATTAGGTATTGTAGCAAGTGCAGGCAAACTGCTTACCAGCGGACTAAGAGCAGGACTATCAGGGTCAGCAGCCATGAGAAGATATAAAGCTGAAAAGGACGCCTATAATAAATCTATGGTAGAATCAGTTAAAAACCGAGACTTACAGTATGCACAGAAAGGAGGACTATTATTGGGAGGAAAAGGATATGCTAAGGAAGAGGCAAGTAGACAAAATATAAGCCAACCTGGTAAGTTACTAACTGGTAACTTCCTTGAAGGTAACCCAGAGCACCCAAATCCTAATAGTGAAGTGGAGCAGGGAGAGTATGTACAGACTCCTGATGGTAATACTATGGAAATTCTTGGTGATAAACACTCAAAAGGTGGGGAATTACTTAACTTACCAGCAAATACTAAAGTAATATCTGATTATTTAAAAATTGGGGCTAAATTGGCTAAATTCTTTAAGGAGGAGTTTGGATTAAATGTAACAGCTAAATCTACATTTGCAACTGTGTTAGATAAATACAAAAAGAAAATAGGTTTAGATGAAATATTAGATGAAGAGGCGGATATAATGGAAAAGATAGTAGACCAAGAAGCCGTGAAATATGCTTCTACGAGAGAGGTTAATTTACAAGTACTATCTAAAAAAGCCAATGAACTTCAAGTTCAAAAACAGCCTTTGGAGGAGAAATTTAATGAATTTACTAACTTAGTATTTGAAAAACAAGAATCTCAGAAGATTCAAGATACTTTGGGAGGTAAATATCAAGACGGGGGAGAGGTACCACCAGAGCAACAGCAGTTAATGAATATGATTGCCTCCTATGCTCAAATGAATAATCAGGACCCACAAGAACTTATGAAGCAGCTTAGTGAGATGTCTGAGGAGGATAGAAACGCTGCCTTACAACAAATAATGTTATATGTTCAACAAAGTGCACAATCAAATGTGCAAAATGAGCAACAACCTGCACAACAAACTATGCAGGAGGGTGGATTGGGAAATCCGCAGCCTCAGCAAGGAGGACAGCCTCAAGAAGCAGGAATGACTGAAGCAGGCTCACAATTAGAGCAGATAATCACAAAGTTTGCAGAAGTTACAGGGCAGACGCCAGAGGAGATAGTAAAACAGCTTCAGCAACTGTCTGATGAGCAGATGCAGCAGGCATTCCAAAAAATGATTCAAATTATTCAGCAGGCGGAACAAGACAAAGGTACAAACATTGCTGAACCACTATCAGATGCTCAAGTAGAAGCAGAGGCTAATGAGGAATATAAACAGGATACTCCAGTAGAATCTATGCAATATGGAGGAATACTTCAAGGACCTAGTAAAGGTAGTTATGAAGACCCTTATGTTGCCAATGTATTAGTACAAGGTAGATCAGTATTAGGAGGATCTGGAGATGATATTCATAACCCAGGGTCAGCAGATTATCTCAAACAGTTTGTAGAAGGTATTAGAAGCTGGGAAGGAATAAGTGATGAGTATGGTAATTTAAGGTCAAGAGTGGAGGAAGCTTTAGCAAAGGCTAAAACTGATAAAGAAAGATTTGATATTGCTAATGCTTGGGCACAGCGTGAGAGACAGGAATTAAATAGAAAATTTATAGGTAGAGAGGCATTAGCATATTCAGGTATGGGACATGCACCTGTTCAGAAAGCTCTTCAATATACTTATGATAAATTATCTGCTGGGGATAGAAAAGAATTTGTTAAGGTTTTAAATGAAAGTGGTATTAAGATAATTAATGGTAAAGTAGTTCCAGGAGGATTCTATAAAACTAACAATAATTATGATGAAAACAGTCCACTTAGAAAATACTATGACAAATTAGCAGAAAAGAATCCTGAGCTTTATCAAGAAGTGGGGGTTACCAATGTTACCGATGGGGTATGGGATAGACGATATGAGACTCTACATCAGATGGAGTTTGATAATGAGGAAGATAGAGATGCTTATTTTAATAAGAAGGGATTTGTTAAGTTTAAGGCAGCTAATGGTAGTGACATATGGGTAGACCCTTATCAAAGAAATAACTTTATTATTGGTAAGATAAAGGGGCAGCCAAATACGCCTGGAGAACCAAAAGGAGAGGAGCCTCCTAAGAATCCTGACCCTAATAATCCAGATCCTACGGCGGGATTAAAGTATCCTGGTAAACTTAGACAGAATTACACTGACCCTTTCCCTCATGCTATACCAGACCAATCTAACTTACCTCCAATATACCTACCTACTCGTATGAGACAGATAGGACATGTAGAGGCAAATAAGTTAGCAATTTCGCCAGAGGAAAGTTTGAAAGAATTAAACAATCAGACGAAGACTGCTACGAGAGTACTGGCGGAAGTAAATCCTAATGCATTTGGAGCTGGGCAGGCGAACTTACAGGCACAATTAGCTGAAAACTCTAATAAAGCAATATCTCAGGCTGCAATAGCTAATCAACAAGACGCAAGAAATGTTGATAACATCAATGAAGGAAGAATTAACCAAAGAGATGCTACTAACTTGAATTTAGCAGATAAATACGAAAGAGAGTCCATTGTAGGTAGAAACAACTACTATAACGAGTGGGTAAACTTCTGGGATAATGCTAATAGACAAAATGTAGTAAATTGGAACTTACAGAATGAGATTAACGCATTTAACGCTATAAACCCTAATTTCCAAATAGGATCTAATGGAGCTATTTATCAAACTGACAGGAGAGATAAGTTATATGTAAATGGTTTTAGGACGGGTAAGAATGAAAGAGGAGAAGAAGTAGTATATGACGAGAATGGTAGAGAGTTGTCAGGAGAAGCGAGAAATAAGATACTTGCTACTACTTTAGCTACTGGAAAGGTACCTACGCCACCAAAGGCAAGTTCTACTCCTAAGAAAAAGAAAGGTGGACTATTAATGCGTAGGTAATAAACAAAAGAGTTGGCTGCTTATAAACACATAGGTGGCCGACCTTATTAAAAATATTAAATAGAAACTATGGCTACAGCATATAATCAGGTAATGCAGTACCGAGACCCCGAGAAACTGTCCATTGCAGACAATCTCGGTAAGGCTCAAACATACAAGCAAACAATGTATAACACTAAGTTTGCCGAGATGCAGAAGTTGGTAAATACTTATGCAGGGGTAGACTTATTAAGAGATATAGACAAAGACTATTTAGGGGAAAGATTAAACACTCTTGTAGACTATATCAACAATGCCACTGGTCCAATAGATTGGGGGCAAAATACTATTTATAATGAAATAGAGTCTTTTGTAGGACAGGCGTTAGATAGTAATGTAATGCGGGCAATATCTTCTACTCAGATGTATAGAAACCATCAAGCTGAGATGGCTGAATATAAGAAGAATAAACCTGAGATGTATTCATTACAGAATGATTGGATGGCTACAAGAGATTTAAATAGGTATTTAAATTCTAATCAGATTGGAGATGTATATCACCACCAAGCCTATACTCCTTATTTTGACTATAAAAAAGAGATTCTTGCTAATACAAAATTATTAAAGGACTTTGGGGCGGAGGCATATGTTGATCCACAGTCTGGAGATATGTATTTTAGGAGAATAGATACCAGAGAAAGAATATCTCCTGAAAAGGCAACAGAATTTGTAGATGCTATTATTGGAGATAGAGGAAAACAGCAGATGGCAATTGATGGTATGTATCATTATAGAAATCATACTGATGAGGACTTAAATAAACAATATAAGACCTATTTGAATGATGCGGCCAAGGGGTATGAAGATAGTGCTAAAGCATATAAAGCACTGTTAGCGTCAGCACCTAAGGAGCAGAGGGCTCAATATGAATCTCAAATTAAATATCTACAAGATGTAGCAAATCAATATAGGAATGCTTCTACTCAAAACTTTGATAGGGATCATATTGCATCTGATCTACATTCCAGAAGTATAAGAGGAACATGGAGTAAGTTACTTTCTTATGATAAACTTACTGATTGGAAAATGGATGATTCTGGCTTTAAAATTGCTAATTTTGCATTTGAAAAACAGAAACATGTTGATAACATGTTATTCAAGCAGGCCGAGCTGGAGTTAGATAGGGAAAAAATGATGTTAGATATGTATACTAAGGGTGTTAAAAAAGACGCCAATGGTAATTTCATAGTAGATACTAACAATCCTTTTGGACCTGGAATAAATGTTGTAGATAATGCTGAAGAGCTTAAAACGGAAACTATTAACCCATCTGTGGATGTTTATAACAACTTTAACAGAGCTTGGACACAGTTAGATGCCGAAGGAAATGTGGAGGCATTTAAACAGGCTATTAAGGCGGCAGGTATAGATGAAGTAAAAAACTTTACTGATAAGGACTATAGAGTACTTATGAAGAAGATGGCTGATCCAAGTATGGAGGAATCTAATTATAGTAAATTCTGGAATATATTGCCTGATAATATCCGAAATGTTATTGCTGATGCTCGAGAAGCGAGGGTAGAAAGAGATAAGCACCAAGAGGCCATGAATACTACTTGGGAAGATGTAAGTCAGTTGGCTAAAGGAATGGGTAATGGTAAGTTTAAGGACGGAAGTTTTGATTTATATTTGAATGACCGTGGATTAGACAAGAATGGTAATGTTATTTATAAAGGACAGGATTTAATTAAAAATGGTAAATCTAAAGAAGATGCTGTATTAAGAGAGATAGGTATCTTAAATAACATGGCTTACACTGGTAATAATGATGCAGGAGAGAGAGCAGCAATTAGAGCAAGACAGATTCATTTACTTAAAACTTTAGGACTGCATGGTGATAAGTTAGAAGAGGCCAAGAAGCAGTTAATACTTAGATATGAGAATGATGCTGGAGGACTTTTAGGAAGTAATGGATTAGTGTGGGGACTTAGAGAGATGGCAGCTACATTAACAGGAAATAAAAATTTAAGTGCTGGTAATGTTAAGTCTCCTATTGATGCTTTATTTAGACATCCTAGAGATTGGGTAACTACCAATGTAGATTTAGATGATTTGGCAGATGATGATGTAAAAAATAGCACTACCAGAAGTATGAATGATTTTTATACAAGAGCTAAGGCCAACTATAAAAAGGCGGATGAAGAAGCAGCTAAGTATGTACAGACTACTATCAGAAAGAGTATTAGTATAGACCCTTCATTAAAGGAGAATCAAGCTTTAGAATCATATTTCAAATCTTATGTACCTGATGGGGCAGTATTTAATAAAGATAGTAATGTTAAATTAACTATGACCCCGGATAAAAAGTCGGTAGAGGTAGTAATTCCTACAAAAGTAGGTAAGGATAACTCTACTCATACCGCAGTTATTAATATTAATTCATTACCTCCTCAGGTATCTAATCTAATGTTAAATGGTAATGGCGGACTATACGACGCAAACAGTACCGCACCATTGAAGTTCCATTCTAATTTCAGTCTTCCTAAAAATAACTCAGAAGTATTGGAGCGTGTTAAGAAGAGCGGAGACAGTGAAGAACTGCTTATGACTCTTGATGCTTTAGATAGAGGAGGGATACCTACTTATGAAAGTATGGTGAATAAACTTAAAATAGCTTATGGGGAGGCAATAGTAAATAAGCATAAGACAGAGATAGATAGAATACTTACTAATACAGTAAATATCAGTAATGATAATGTTGGAGGTCAGTGGGTAACAAAAATCACACAGCAAGGATCTCCAGATGTAATTATACCTACAAGAATGAGTAAGTATGACTATAATGATATGCGAAGATCTACACCAGATGTAGCATCAGAATATATTGAGTCTCAGATAAAAAATGTATTGTTGGGTGGATACTAACAAATTCATTAACAAAAAAGTTTAGATTTTTTCAAGTCTAGACTTTTTTTTTATATATTTACAGCTTAAAATTCTAAAACATGGCAAAACAATATATTGATCCTCAACCAAGACCGCCTGAATATAAAGATTCATTACAGAAGACTCATGTTCCTTCTGTGGGTAGTCAATATATACCAATAGGAGGAAGTGATCCTCAATTTAGTCTACCTGTTGGAGATGGCAACTGGTTGAAAGGACGAGATGTATCCAAATATGACTTACAGCCAATACTTGGTAGTATTAGATATGATCATTTAAATGGTTCAAGCCGAAACTGGATTCCAAAGGCGAGAGAAATGATGACCAAAAGTGTTGCAGGCAAGATAGATATGTTTGACACTGTGTCTAAATATGATACTCACACAAGGATAGGTGCAGATACTTGGGTACCTAAATACTCATCATATCAAGTAGGGGTAAATAATGAAGAACGATTATCTAAGTTACAGTCCTCTACAGAAAAGTTTTTTAATCCTATTATAAGAACCCCTATAAAGGTTTTAGGTGGAGGGGCATTAGATGTAATATCTCTGCCTTATGGAATTATAGAGGGAGCAATTACAGGTAGATTAGAGTCTGTATACGATAATGACTTTGCTAATTGGATAGATTCTGTGGATGCAAGGGTAGACCATAGATATAGAAATTATTATTCTGAAGCGGAGAAAAATTTAGGGTTTAATACTTATACTTGGGATAAGACATTAGGAGGTGCAGAGTTCACAGGTAGAATGCTTGTTTCTGAGGCTATTTTGGCGTCATTAACAGGAGGTACAAGTGTAGCAGCATCATTGGCAAGATCAGGTCTTAAAGGAGCATCTGCATTAGCCAGAGGAGCAAATAGAGTAGCTAAAGTAGCTTCTGGGGTTGGTAAACTTGCAGATAAAGTTGGGGACATTGCAAAAACTGCTAATGTTTTAAATAGAGTAGATGATGTAGTAAGTGTAGGTAAGAATGCTGCCCAGACTTTAAAGATTGCCACTGAACCTATTAGAAATATTGCTTCTAAAGGGGGAGCCATCACTTCTACTGCGGAATTTGCACAGGCGGTAGATAAGGCAGGAAGAATGGGTAAATTTGGTAAGGCACTTACCGATATGAGGTTTGCTATGACTTCTTCTGCTTATGAGGCGGGATTTGAAGCGAGACATTATAAAAATGAGGCGGAAAGAGAGTTTTGGGAATATCATAGAATAAATGGTACGGAGCCATCTCAAGAAGAACTACATAACTTTTATGATAAGTTAGATACTACATCATGGACTGTCTATGGTACTAATATGGCATTGCTTGGAGCATCGAATGTGGCCATGTTTGGTAAAATGTTTAATATAGGAAATCCATTTCCTAAATTGAAGATAGGGTCATATATAGATAAGAACCTCTTTAAATTGGGGACTCAAAAAGGAGCTAATGGTGTATGGGAGGCAATGAAACCAGGTGCTATAAGAAAGGCTTTGGGATACGGAACTCAGATAGGTAAAGGTTTTGCTATAGAGGGCGTATTTGAGGAAGGAATGCAGGGAGTGGCATCAGGTATGGCGTCCAACTATATTAAAGCCACCTATGACCCTAAGTATGCTAAGACTACTGCTGACTGGGCAAGTGCCTTTACTAAGGCATTCCATGATCAATACAGTTCTAAAGAGGGATTAGAAGAAGTAATTATTGGAGGTATCACAGGAGGTCTATTTGGAATAGGCGGAGCGGTAAATCTTGCTAAACAATATAAAAACCAAGAAACTGTTGCTAAGGTTCAGAATGCAATAGAAGGATATGCTAAAGATTTATCCTCTAATCTATATACAAATACGCATCTGTCTGCTATGATGGCTCATAATAACAGACTACAATATTTAGCAGAGGCTTCTAACAAGGGAGTGGGGTCTAAGATGTTAAGTCAGTCTATGGATGCAATGCAGACTTTTGTATCTATGTTAGAGGCGTCACATAAGGTAGGTAAAGGAGATTTCTTTATGGAAACTTTGAAATCTTCTATTACGGGAATGGATGCTCAAAGTATAGCAGATAATTATGGAATAGATATAAATAGTGTAGAAGACTTCAAGGCGGATAAGATTAAAGGAATGGAAAAGATTGCTGAATCTTATCATAAAGCAAGAGAGACTGCTGAATATTTATTCGGGCAAGGAAATATATCTGGAGTGTCAAAAGTAGCAGAAGAGATGGGTATTCCTGTAACACCAGGATTGCAGGGGCAAATGATAGATACTTTTGCTTACATATCAACTATGGCAGATATGTCTCAGCAATATGCCAAAGATTCTTATAATGCTGTTCAGAATAAGTTGGCTGATATGAATGTTCCTGAGGAGCTTAGAGATCAGTATAAAGGATTGGCGGGTATTCAAGCCATGTCTGAAAAGACAAAAGAAGAGTTTGAGAAGCTGTCTGATGAGATAGAGGGAATCAAGCAGGAAAAGGAAAAAATACTAAATGAATTAGAAGACTTACAGGAGGGGGAAAATACTCCTGAAAAGACAAAAAGGTTAGCAGAAATAGCTAAAGAGCTTCAAGGAAAAGAAGCAAAATTAGAAGCATTAAGACAGAAGAAAGATTTATTATGGAAATCATCTACAAGTAACTTTTTCAATGAGGAGGAAGGAAGCACTGGTAGAAATTTTGAAAACTATGCTGAGTTTAATGAAGCAGTAGATGGATTAGTAGATGATATACTTGCCAACGATAACATATCTGAGGAGGACAGAAGGGAGTTATTAGAGTTAATGACTGCATTCAATGAGGGGAACAACCTATATAAATCTTTTGCTAATTTATCTAAAAATATTACTGATCCTAAGTTTTCATATAAAACATTTACAGGGTTATTTTCTAAGGCAAGGGCTAATAAATTAGATGTTAATGAGACCACTAAGGAAGCTTATAGAGAGTTATTGAATGATTATGCCAGAGCTTTTGAAACAGTAGGAATTATCAGTGATGACTATGTAAAAGAAAATACAGAGGTCATTTCTAATGAGGATGTAGAGAATATGGAAAAAGATGATTTCCAACCTACATCTGAACAATTAGAAAGGCTGGCGGAGAAAGTCAAAAATAATAAGACATTAGGGCGTAACGAGCAGTTATTCTATAATAAATTTAAAAACGAGGTAGATGAAATAGTCAATAAAAAAGAAACTGCTGAAGAAGACCCTATAAATGATGAGGAGGGAGCTGAGGAAGTAGACTATAAAACTCCTATTATTACAGAGATGCAGCAGGAGTTAGATATTTTAGAGGCGGGGGAAATATCTCCACATGTAGAGAAGGTTATAAATAATATGCCTGATGGTACTGCTGAAGAAATAGCTATTGTGATTGAAAGGAGAAAAAAATATCTTGAAGGTAAGATAGAGAGGTATAAGAATGGTAAAGATGATCCTAAGATAGAAGAGGAGCTTTATAAGTTAGAAACGCTGGAAGATAAACTAGTTATTATTCCTAAAGAAAATACTAAAGCTATTAAGAAGGCTGAAAATAAGATTAAGAAGCAGAGAAAGAAAATAGAGAACATTTTATTTAAAGGAGATATTTACCCTTCAAATGCTGAATTTAAGGATAAGCTAAAATGGATTAAAGACCACTTTAAGAAGTTGGGTATAATAGTATCTAATAAGGTGGATAGGGACAGTGTTACTAATAGTATAGATAGTGATTTAGTATGGTATTTAACATTTAAAGCTATAGGAGAAGAAAACCTTACTGAGGGACAAAAGCAAGCTTATCAGGAAATAAAGAAAAATCTTGAAAATCAGAAAATAGGAGGTAAATCTCTTATTGATATTTTAGAAACTTCTACTGATACTAAAGCTAAAAAACTTACTCCTTATCCTAAAAATAGAAGTAAGCGTGAGGCCAAAAAATGGGTTACTAAAGTATTAGATAGACTTGGTATTTCTGAATTAGTATCTTCTACGGAAATTAGGGATATAGTTGAATATTTAGAGTATAAAACAAAAGATGGAGAGCTATCTTCAGAAGAGAGTGATAAGTACGAAATTATTAAATCTAAATTAGAAAATACTCTGGTAGGAAATAGACCTCTTATGGATATTATAGATGATGTAGTAAGTGGAGAATCTATAGAAGAGGTTAAAGAAAGTATTTCTATATCAGAGCCAGAGGAAAATAATAATGCGGGGGAAGAAGATGAGATAGTAGAAGAATCTGTTCCAAATGATACTGATATAGCCTCGGGGACACCGACAACTGTAGAGGAAAAACCTGTAACGGAAGGAGTGACTCAAGTGGATGAGGAAGAAGTAGTAGAAGATATATTAGATTCATTCCCATCAGAAGCATCTTTTAAAGAGAGAGTAGATTGGATTAACGATAATTTAGAAGAGTTAGGACTATCAGAGTACATCAGTGATATTACAAGAATAGATAAGCCTACGGAAGAGGAGATGCAAAGATACCTGGATTTAAAAACGAAAGGTATTGACAACATGGATGCAGATGAAAGATTGGAGTTCACTGTTTTAAGAGATAAAGTTAGGGCTTATAAACTAATAGAGAGCAGTGAATTTGGAGGAGTTCCTTTATTAGATATGCTGGATGCCATTGCCGAAGTAACAAATGCTGAGGAGGTTAGAGAAAGACAAGGTAAAGTAGAGGAAGAGGATTTACAGGAAAGTATAGCTACTCATGATAGTAATCTTAATGATTTAGGATTTACTGAAAGATCTCCTGTTGTAGGATTAGTATATGATGGAGTATTTATGTCTAATAATCAACTACACCATGTTAAATTAGAGACTTTGGCTCGTAAGGCGGCTGAGAAAGGAATGAGTATAGTTATCAGAACTTTCACAGGCACTAAATCGGAAGGAGACATTAAGTATACTTCTGAAACCCCAATTCCTACTAATAATATAGGATTGGTTAATAATTATGAGGGAGAAAACGGAGTGGAAATATCCTTTACTGGTGAGAGTGGAAGAGTAGTACTCAGAAGATCTAATTCTAATGCCACAAGAGGGTTACATATAGAGGAAGGAGATGTTGTAGATCTTTTAGATGCTCGTGCTTATGCTATTAAGGGAGCAAACCATAGATACTTACAGTTATATGATAAAAAGTCTAATGGTAATTACGGACCTATGGAGGCGGATTTCACTGTGAAGAATAATGGAGTTACCATATCATTTAATAGCGAGGCTGCAGCCAACTTGAAACCTGGAGACGAAGTATTTGTTAAATTTGAAGCCGCAGATGACTACAATAGAAGTTTAAATAAAAGGGATTATGCTACAAAAGGTAACATGTATGTTGTAGATAAGAACGGTAAACTTATAAATGTCTTGAAGGCAGCCTCTACTGAAAGGAAGAACTTAGGACAAGGATCAGAGTGGAGTAAGTTAAAGGCAACAAGAAAACTTGCTACTCAAAAACCTATAGTTTCTGTTAAAGTAAAAGGAACCTATTTAGGGTATCCTAAGCTACAAATAGATGAGAATAATAAGCCTATAAAACAAAACATAGATGAGTCCAAAGTTTTAAGTTATGGGTTTAGAGATGGTAAGGGAGAAATGGTTTTATTTAATAGTGGGGTAGAAGTAAACAATGCTCAATATGTAGAAGCCATGAAAGAGGGTAAAACAGTTCCTTTTGTGGTATTTAAATATGGTAGCAAGAATGTCGCCTTCCCTATAGAAGTAAGTTCTGAGACTGTAGATGTATCAGATGAATTAACTAATATACTTTCTAACGAAAATCTTAATGAGGCACAGAAGGTTATACAGTTAAATACTCTGATGGCAAAGTATGGTATAGATAACGAAGCCTTGAGAAGAAAAGGCGGTGACATATCAACTGCTGATGTGGCGGAGATAAAAGAGCAGTTATCCAATATTGAAATGCCTGTAGACTATAAAGATCCTGCTGCAGTAAAAAGAGCAAATAAAAGTATCTTTATAGACATGAATGATCCTTTTATGGCTTCTAAAATAATTCTTGATTATGGAAATGTAGAAGAATTAGTAGAGCAGAAAAAAGAAAATAAAGAAGCTAAAAAGGAGACTCCTGCCAAAGAAGGTAAGGAAGAAGCTGAAAAGAAAACATGTAAAAAGAAGAAAAAGTAATAATAGGATTCCCCATGTTTCCCTGAGTATATTCAAATCGTGGGGTAGTGTTAATTTTTGAAGCTGAAAATCAATAATTTAAATATTTTCTTTCAAAAATATTTGGAAGTTTAAATTATTTGTTATACATTTGCAGCTGTAGTTTTCTCTTAACCCACATTGGTTGTGGGACAAAATACCGCCATTATTCTGGATTAGGCGGTATTTTTGTTTTTAATATTTGGTAGTTAAAATAATTTTTATATATTTGCAGAAAATTATTTAGCTGGGCTCAGATTTGAGTTGGTTGAAGACGCTGATAAATAGGCGAAACGCTTTTTAGCGCATCGATGATAATCAAGTAGATAAATTTTTAGAATATGAATGATAAATTATTAAATTTAGGCGGAGCGAACAATAGTAACTCCCTTAAGATGACAAGCTGGGAGATAGCAGAAGTTACAGGTAAGAGACATGATAATGTGGTTAGGGATATTGAGAAGTTAAACAGTTCTTACGAGAATTTACAACTCCTCAAAATTGAGGAGTCGTTCAGAATCAGAGAGTTACCTAACGGGGGTCATAAAAAAGAGTCTTACTACGAACTAACTAAATTACAGACTATGGATTTAATGACAGGTTACAATATTGAACTTAGAATTAAGGTAATTCGTAGGTGGGAAGAATTAGAAAATAATTTGAATGGTAATCAAAATGTAATTGCTTTGCCTCAGAATTATGAAGAGGCGTTAGAGCATTTGTTGATTCAAGTTAGAGAGAATAAAAAATTGATAGAAAAGAATTTAGGAAATATTGATAGCTGAAAATAAAGTACTACAGCCAAAGGCAGACTTCTATGATGCGGTAGCTCAGAGTGAAGATACTATTGATGTAGGTCAAGTTGCAAAAGTTTTAGCTATTAAAGGATATGGACGAAATAACTTATTCAAATTCCTCAGAGAACAAAAAGTTCTAATGCATAATAATCAGCCATACCAAAAATACATTGACTGTGGATATTTCAAACAGATTGAAACACAGTGGTACGACCTTAGAGCAGAGATGACTCATATAGGTTTGAAGACTGTAGTCTATCAGAAGGGATTGGATTTCATTAGGAACTTAATAGAAAAACAAAAATAATTTTAATATTTTTGGTAGTTAGAAATATTTGTTTTATATTTGCAGTTCGTTTTGATTATAGTAGGTTTAAATCTTATTATCTATCAAAATTATTGCCTGTCTCATCTGTTTGAGATTTTAAAATAGCGGGATGGCAGCCGAAGTCTTATTAAAACAATTAAATGAGGAAAAAGTTTTTAATATTATTATTTAGTTTAGGAATAGGATTGAGTGTAAATGTAGATGCACAGCAAGTAGGAAAAATCACATGGTATGGAAAAGCCTATCATGGAAATAAAACAGCAAGTGGTGAAAGGTTTGATATGAATGCCTTAACAACTGCTTCTAACACTCATAAGTTTGGGACCAAGTTAAAGGTAACTAATCCTTCAAATGGTAAAAGTGTAATAGTCAGAGTTACTGATAGAGGTGCTTTTACTAAATATGGAGTGTTATTGGATTTAAGTTATGCTGCTTTTAAAACTATTGCTGACCCTAAGCAAGGGATAGTAAAGAATGCTTTAGTAGAAATTGTAAATTAAGGAAATTGTTGTTATTTTTTCATATTTAATTTAATTTGATTTGGTTGAAACTGTCACTAATAATTTTTTAGTGGCAGTTTTGTTTTTTAAAATTATTTTTATATCTTTGCACTAAAATTGATTAGATATGAAAAAAGAGTGGTTAAAATCAGATTACAAAGAGCGATTCAAGCTTAGAAATACCAAGTTGGATAGTAAAACATACTCTTTAGAAGAGGTAATAAAGATTGTGACACAGGTTCAACCAACTGTAACAAAAGAGCAGGTGGAGGACATAATAACGAAGGAAATAATTCCTCCGTATAAGCATGATGAAATTAAAAAAGTCATATATATTTCTGATACAGATTCTGATAGTAATGATTCAGGATTACAGGAATGGATAGATAAGGGATGGAAAGTTTTTATTATAAAGAGATATAACTAAATAGAGATGACAAACACACTATTAAATTTAGGAGGAGTGAACAATAGTAACTCCCTTAAGATGACGAGCAGAGAGATTGCGGAATTAACAGGTAAACCACATAATGACGTATTAAAATCTATACGGTCTATGGAGCCTGCATGGGAGAAAGTTAACGGAGGAAAATTTTCCCTCGTTGAGTACCTAGATAAGAAAGGAGAGAAAAGACCTGAGTACCAACTATATAAGCGGGAGGTTCTGTACGTGGCTACTAAGTGGAACGATGAAACTAGAGCTAAGTTAATATTAAGATGGGAAGAGTTGGAAAACAAACAAGTTCAAAAATCTTTGCCTCAAACTTTTGCC
>ERZ773054.1087-NODE-1087-length-17762-cov-4.971254_pt1 | contig 17762 bp, 15 predicted proteins | sample MGYA00580630_ERZ773054 | MGnify/ENA primary metagenome ERZ773054 (study PRJEB29015, sample SAMEA2737994) | human oral metagenome | biome: human oral; feature: human-associated habitat; material: dental | place: China | collected 2115 ... | reverse complement strand
GTGAGTTTCGCGGCGAGCTTGATATCGAAATCCTAGTCGTGCGCGGGCTAAACGATACGCAGGAGGATTTCGCAGCGCTGAATGCGGCTTTAGCTCGCATCAATCCGCACCGCGTCGATCTCGGCACGATCGATCGCCCGCCCGCATACCGCGTGCAGGGGGTGAGCGAGGCGCAGCTGCGCTACCTAGCTACTTTCATCGAAAATCAAAACGTAAATATCATCGCCGCGCCCAAATACGCAAGCGAGCGGTTAAGTTTTAGCGAGGATGAGATATTGCATACTTTGGCACGTCGTCCGCAGCGCACGAGCGACGTGGAGGCGATGTTTGACGAAAAAAGCGCGCAGCTTTTAAAGCGTCTTGCGGATGCTGGCAAGGTCGTTTTTGAGGACGGCTACTATAAAATCGCTAAGAAATAGCGGTGGAATTGCGAGGTAGAATTTCGTTTCGTAATTTAATGGCAAAATTTTATCGAGATTTCGCAGGTGAAATTTTCATCCAAATTTTTAATAGGTGAAATTTTACGTAAATAACTCGTGATGACGTGATGAAATAATAGGGCGCGTAATTTGGATTTAAAATTCTCCAAAAAATAAATTAATCGACGAAAATTCTAATGGCAAAAATTCCGATACCAAAAATTCGGGTGCGCAGAATTCGAGTGCGTAAAATTTAGCTCGCATGATGAAAAATGAAGCTACGTTAAAATTTAAAAATTTCACCGCCCGCCCGCGCTTTTTTTGGGTTCGCACAAAGCTCGCGCGAGCTGGCGCGGCTCTTTGCTGCGCACGTCCTGCCGAAGCCGTTTGCCTCGAAATATCAAAAGCCGATGGAAAACCGAGCGAAGTGGGTAGAAATTTTAAAAGCCAAAATTTTAAAAACCGAAATGCTACGAGTACAAATTGCTAGGCGGGTGACTATATAGACTTTAGTGCAGATTACGACGCGGGTTATGACATACGCCCTAGTGCAGATCGCGACATAATTTCTAACGCAGATTATGATATAAATTCCAATAGGGATCGCGCCGTGAATTTTAAAATTTCAAACGCAAATTTAAAAGCGAATTTAGCAGTTTTAAAAGCAGATTTAAGGACGGATTTCAGATTATGAAATTTTTAAATTTAAAAATTGCTGTCGCCGTGTTCGCGCTACTGCTCGCAGGCTGCGACGGATGGAAGCACCATCTAAGCAGCGACGGCACCTCGCTTGCCTCCAAGTTCGACCCCTCCGAGCGCACGCTAAAGATCGAGGGCAACGACAAGCCGCTCGTGCTGTTTTTCTATACTAGCAGCCGAATTTAGAAATTCTGAAATTATAAAATTTAGATAAAATTCTACGATTTGGAATTTTGATAAAATTCCGTAACTACCAGCTTCCGCTAGCACCGCCTCCGCCGAAACTTCCGCCGCCCCCACTGAAGCCGCCTCCGCTAAAACCTCCACTTCCTCCAAATCTGCCAAAATCCCTAGATGAGCCGCCTCTCATGCGCGATGAGCGCGCAATTTCGCTTATGATGTCTGCACTCGAGATTATATCCTCATCGTTTCTACTGTGGCGCGTCACGCGGCGGCTTAGTATCGCAAAAAGCAAGACCGCAAAAAGCACCATGAAGATCGCAAAGTCCTTGTTGCTCGGATCCTGCTGCGCGTTGGCGTTAAGGGGATCAAATTTTATATCGCCGCCTTCTATCGTGCTGATGATCGCCGAAATCCCGCTAATGACGCCACTTTCGTAATCTCCCTGCCTAAAATAGGGCAGAATTTTATTGCTGATGATGCGTTTGGCGCGCATATCGGTTAGCACGCCCTCTAGCCCGTATCCGACCTCGATACGCACTTTATGCTCGTGCGGAGCGACGAGCAGCAGTACGCCGTTGTCACGCCCTTTTTGCCCGATACCAAGAGCGCGCGCCTGCTCTACGCCGATTTCCTCGATAGAGTAGTCTCCGAGCGATTTTAGGCTTATGAACATGATCTGGTTTGTGGAATTTTTATCGAAAGTCGTTAAAATTTCATTCAGACTCTCTCTCGCGGCTGGGCGTAAAATACCAGCTTCATCAATTACAGCGGTGCCGTTTGGGCGGGCTAGATACTCGCTAGGTGCGGCGACGCTTATTACAAATAGCGCCATCAGGGCAAAAGCAAATCTCCAAGCCACTCTCATCGCAGCTCCACCAAGGTCTCTTCTATCTCGTTATTTTCGCTATCTTTAGGCACTCGCATGGCTAGCTCGCACAGCGCGTCCATCGCCTTTAAAACAGCAGGCTCAAGGCCTTGCGCGCTAGGGTTAAATTCCGTCGTGATACGTTCAAACTCGCCCTTAGAGATAAACTCCGCCGCTCGTGCGCCGCAGATGATATGAGCGCAGCGTTCGCGGACGCAGACGCAAAACATTATCGCTTCTTTTACGCTACCGTAGCGCTCGTAAAATTTTTGCATCGCAAACTCGCCCGAGAGCCGAAGTCTGCGGGATTTAGGCGTGATTAGAGTTAAAAGCGCGGGACATTTAGCTAGCAGAGCTTTAATCGCAATGAAGCTAAGCGCTACGATCTGCAGTAGCTCAGCTTTGCTTATTCGCGGCACGAAGCACATAACGATGCCGATCGCAAACGCCGTCACTGCCGCTGCGCCGTAGCTAGCCTCGCAGTCCTCGCTTGCTTCGCGCGCGACCACGCAGACGATCTGCGCACCGCTTGCGGCTTCGGCTTTCGTGATTAGCTCGTGGATTTCTTGCTTGCACTGCTCGTTTAGCATTTGCCGCCTTTAGCGTTATTTAAACGAAACGCTAGGGGCTTTTTGGCTTGAGCTATCAGCGCTAAAGCTAGGTTTGGCGCCGCCTAGTCCTACGATGCGCGCGATGATGTTCGTAGGGAAGGTTCTAATTAGCTTGTTGTATTCCTGAACCGAGGCGATGTAGTCTTTGCGCGCTACGGCGATGCGGTTTTCCGTGCCTTCGAGCTGATTTTGCAGCTCGGCGAAATTCTGATTTGCCTTAAGATCCGGGTAGCGCTCGACTACCAGCATCAAGCGCGATAGGGCCGAGCTAAGCTCGCCTTGAGCGCCATTAAATTTCGCAAACGCTTCCGGATCTTGCGCTAAGCTCTCTGCATTGATATTGACAGCGGTTGCCTTAGCGCGGGCATTTATGACGCCTTCTAAGGTATCTTTTTCATGGCTTGCGTAGCCCTTGACGGTTTCTACGAAATTTGGAATCAAATCGGCGCGGCGCTGATATTGGTTTTGTACCTGGCTCCACGCAGCCTTAACTTCTTCATCTTTGCTTACGAGCTTGTTGTAAACCGGCACTGCAAATATCGCAAACGCAATCGCCGCAATCACTAAGACGATTAGAGCTTTGATTAAGATATGAAGCCCTCCTTTTTGGCGCGGATACTCTCCTCCGCCAAAGCTCTCGCCTCGCGCAGATAAGCCTTTATCGTCGTAACCTATACGCTCGTTATTTTCTCCTTGCAGCTCTTTCATTGAAATCTCCTTGGGATGTTGGAATTTAATTTGACTAAAATTTCATATTCGATCGTGCCGAAGCGCTTTGCCCAAATCTGCGCATCGTCCAGCACGCAGATGCGCTCGCCGCTGAATTCCGCGCAGAAGCTATCCATCGACATTTTTCCGAGCATTTTTTGCCCGCTTGCAAGCGCTAGCTCGCCCTCGCCGTCGTAGCGAAATAGCCCATCGGCGTAGCCCAGATCGTAGGTGCCGATCTTCATATCGCACGGCGCTTCAAATTTTGCGCCGTAGCCCACGCGCTCGCCTTTTTTTAGCACGCGCGAGCTGATCAGATCGGCATAGAGCTTTAGCACGGGGCGTAAATTTAGGCTCTCGTCAAATTGTGGATATCCAAATTGCGCCATGCCTACGCGCACGTATTCGTCCTCAAAGCCCGCACTTCGCTCGATAGCTGCGGAGTTGCTCGAATGAAATTTTAAATTTTCAAAGCCCGCGGCGGCGGCTTTTTGTCCCGCGATACGCTTAAATTCTATGAAATTTTGCCTTTGTGCGAAAAAATCGCCGCTTAGCTCGTCGCTTGCGCGAAAGTGTGTGAAAAAGCCACAAAGCTTAAATCCGCCCTGCTTGCATAGCCTAAGCGCCTCATCTAGCTCGCTCGCACCGATGCCGTTGCGGTGCATAGCAGTATCTGCAGCGATATAAATTTTAAGCCCTCGTTTAAGACGCGAGAAGTAGCTCAGATCATTTACCGCGTAGCAAAACCGCTCGTCCTCGTCCCCGCGCGGAATGTGCGAGAGCACTAAAATTTCATCAAATAAATCCGCGATCTGCGCAGCTTCCGCAGTACTTCGCGTTACGGCGCGTACGAAGCCTAGCTTTGCCGCTTCCTCGCAGCAAAGCCTGCAGCCATGGCCGTATGAATTATCCTTGGCTACTAAAAATACTCGTTCCGCTCCACCTACTTTGGCGGCGATTTGCGCTAGATTGTGCGCATAAGCGGCGCGATCTAAGATGATCTCAGACATCGAAATTTAGTCCGTAAGTGCGGTATAAATATGGCAGCAGCTTGCGCGCGGCGTAGTCGTATCCGTAGAATTTCGCGTAAATTTCTTTCAAGCTAGCCTCGCCTGCGCGCTCGAAATCAAATACGTCGGTATCCGCGATTTTTGGCACGCGCTCATCTAAGAATTTAAAAAATTCCACTCTCGCAGCTAAAAGCTCTTTTATATTTTTTTCAACCTCTTGCTTTTCAGATTCGTTCATCTCTGATCCTTTAAATTTTCTAGTTTACCTAAAAATACGCGCTGCATCTCGTCGCGAAACTCGGGGCTGCGAGCCTCGAAGCGGGTTACGATCACGGGCGTGGTGTTGCTTGCCCGTACGAGCGCCCAGCCGTCATCAAACCGCACTCTGATGCCGTCGATCTCGATAATATCGCGGATGGGTGGCAGCTCCGCGATACCTGCGTGGATTTGAGCTTTAAGAGTTTCGATGATCTTAAATTTCGCCTCCTCGCTCGTATTAAATTTTATCTCGTCGGTGCTAAAAACCCGCGGCAGCTTGTCTAGCTCGGCGTCCAAATCATACCCTTTAGCTACGAGTTCAAGCACGCGCATCATCGCATATACGCCGTCATCAAAGCCGAAATATCGCTCTTTAAAATAGATATGCCCGCTAACCTCGGCGGCAAGGTCGATACCAAGCTCCTTCATCGCCTTTTTGATATTGCTGTGGCCGGTCTTGCCCATGAAACTTTTGCCGATCTTATCGATGGTGTCATACATCGCTTGAGAGCATTTGACCTCGCCTAGGATGCGCGGATGGGTCATATTTAGGGCAAGCAGGCAGGCTAGCTCGTCGCCTTTGATATTACGGCGCGGAGTTAGCACGGCGATTCTATCGGCATCTCCGTCAAAGCCGAAGCCCAAAGCCACGCCGTCTTGCTTCATCGCGACTTTAAGATCCGCTAAATTTTTCTCCTCGCTGGGATCGGGGTGGTGGTTTGGAAAGTTGCCGTCGGGCTGCGGGAACAAAACTTTAGCGTTTAGCTCCAGCCTTTCTATGATTTTAGTAGTCGTAACGCCAGCGGCGCCGTTTGCGCAGTCAATGATAAAAGGCGCGGCAAAGCCTTTTAAAGCTGCAAATTCCTTCTCAAAATATGCTAGATACTCGCTTAAAATATCGTACCTCTGGGCGCTTGTATCGGTTGGAATTTCAAAATTTGAACTCATCAGCTCCTGCACCTGCGCACCAAGACGCCTTAAATCCTCGCCGAAGAAGCTATCCGTGCCGATCGTGATCTTAAAGCCGTTGTAATTTTTGGGATTGTGCGAGCCGGTAATCATTACGTTTGCGTCAAATTTATGCGTAAATACGCTAAAATAGCCCACCGGCGTCGGTAGCAAGCCGATATTATAAACTCGCAGTCCGGCAAAATTTAGCCCACTTACGAAATAGCTAAAAAGCTCATCCGCGCTAAGACGGGCGTCGTATCCCACGCTAACGCGCTCAAGCCCCAGATTTGCGATATGTTTGCCAAGCGCGAAGCCGATCGCCTTTACGCTGCGCTCGTTTAGCTCCTCGCCCACGATACCGCGAATATCGTATTCTCTAAAGATATTTTCGATCATAAAATTCCTTTAAATTTAAATCGCGGTATTTTATAAAAACTTGCTTAATATTTATATTATAAATGATAAAATCGCCGCTAAAATTCCAAAGGATGGTTATGAAAAAATTTATTCTAGTAGCGATTTTAGCGGCTTTTGCTTGCGCGGGCGATTACGAGCTCGTAGGTAGCGTAAATACTTCGTTTAGAATTTTTGGCAAAGACGATCGCATCGAAGTTATCGCGGTTAAAGATCCTAAGATCGACGGCGTGACCTGCTACGTCTCTTACGCCAAAAAAGGCGGTGCCAAAGAGATCATCGGCGTGGAGGAGGACCGCTCCGAAGCCTCTGTGTCGTGCGTGCAGACAGCGCCTAAAATCATCATTAAAGAGGAGCTGAAAAAAGAGGATATTTTTGAAAAACGCAGCTCGTTGATCTTCAAAAAGACCCATGTAGTTAGGCTTTACGACGCGGTGCAGGGCTCGCTGATCTATTTGGTTTATTCAGACAAAGTGATCGATGGCTCGCCTAATAACTCGATCTCAGCGATCCCGTGCCACCAAGCCGTGGGCGACGTGTGCGAGCTCGCATATACCCAAGGCAAAAAATAATAAGAAGTAATTTCGCAAAGATAGAATTTTATCGCAGCGGAATTCTAAATTAGAAATTACGCGATGAGATGACGCACGAAATTTAATAGAATTTTGCCAAATTCTGCAGCATTTTACAAAATTTATCCGCGCCGTTAAATTCCTGCGCGAATGCCTAAGATGAGAATTTGACCGCTTTATCAAAGCATCTTAACGCATATTCGCGCTACGCTAGTAGGCGTGCGCTTGCAGGTCGTAAAATGAAAAATTAAGCAATTTTTGCTAAAATCTCGCGATTTTGAAAACCCTCGTAAATCTAAAGGAAATCAATGAAGACATTTTTTAGTATGGAGTGCGCGTCAGTGATGCTACTGATTTTGGCGCTAGCCTGTGCGATCGCCACTTTCGTAGAGACCGCTTACGGCACGGAAGTAGCTTGGGCGATGGTTTATTCTACTGCGTGGTTTGGCGCGCTGATGGTGCTTTTGGGAGTAAATTTAACCTACAATATCTATCGCTACCGCATGATTAAACTTCGCACGCTGCCTGCGCTAATCTTTCACGCAAGCTTTTTGTTTATGCTTGCTGGAGCGATTTTGACGAGATATTTCGGCTTTGAGGGCAATATCCATATAAGAGAGGGCGGCGAGAGCTCGATCGTAACGACTAAAGACGAGGTCGTTCAGCTCCTTACTTTAGGCAGTGACGGCGAGTTTATATCTGCTGACGAGAGCAAATTTTTAAACGGCGCAGGACGGATGAACTTCGATCTCAATCTAGACGTAGAGGGCAGGATCGCAAATTTAAAATTTAAAGAGCTCGTAGAACACGGCGAGCTAAAATGGGTGCAAGATCCGACCGGACAGGCTCCTGCGCGCGTGGAACTATTATTTTCAAACAATGTTGGCAGCCAAAATGTCTCCTTGCAATCGGGCGAAAGCATGGATATAGGCGAGCTTAGTATTACTTTTAATGCAGAGCCTAAAAGTAAGAATTTCATCTACATAAAATCCAAAGACGGCAAATTTTATCTAAACTCAAGCCTTGATATAAACGCCACTAAAATGGCTGATATGAGCACTGCGCCGCTTAAGAGAAACGAGGATAATCCTCTAGGCAATCTCTTGCTTTACAGCTTCGACGGGATAAATTTCGCCCCTGTTAGTCTGCTTAGCTCCGCGGTCGAGAAATTCGTCCCGGTCGATGCGAATTTACCGGGTGAGCCCGGCGTAGTAGCTACGCTAAGCTTTGCGGGGCAGAGTCGCGAAATCTACGTGCCTAGGGATTCGCATGGCGCTAGCTACAAGGTGGGAGATAAGAATTTCATCGTAGCCTTGGCGCCAAAGATGCTTCATCTGCCTTTTAAAATCGCGCTTCGCGACTTTGTGATGGATCGCTATCCAGGCACCAATTCGCCCTCCGGATATAAAAGCGAAATCACGCTAAAAGACGGCAATACGAGCTTTGATTATGATATTTTTATGAATCACGTGCTCGATTACGGCGGATACCGATTTTTCCAAAGTTCATACGACACGGATGAGCGTGGTACCGTGCTTTCGGTCAATAAAGACCCCGGCAAAGTTCCAACTTACGTCGGCTATTTTTTGCTTTGCGTGGGGATGTTTTTTAACTTTTTTAATCGGGGCTCGCGCTTTTTCAAGCTCTCGCGTTTAATCAGCGAAAATACGCATCTTGCTCGAGAAAAAGATGTAAATTCTAAAAATTCCGTGTCTAGCTCGGTGCCCGTAAGCTCCGCAGAAAGCTCCATATCAAAACGCACCAAAAAATCGCGACGCGGCACTAAAGGTGCGGCATTAGCATTAGTAGGCGCATTGGCTTTGAGCTTGGCTGCATTGTATCCTAGCACAGCAAACGCCGAACAAAACTCTACGACTCAAAATTCTATTCTGCAAAATTCAGCGCCGCAAAGTCCTGCTAGCGTGCAAGATCCCGCTTCGCAAAATTCCGCGCAAAATTCCGCCGCCGAAAATTCCAAGCAGGGCTCCGCTTCACAAGAATCTGCAGCGGAGCAAGACTCCGTCCCACCGCATAATTTTTCTGCTATGGGAGGCGAGCTAGCCGTGCCGAAATTTGATCCTAAATTTAGTGAGGATTTAGCAAGCCTCGTAATTCAGGGATTTGATGGGCGAATGGAGCCTTTTGATACAGTTTCTAGGGAGCTTTTAAATAAAATTTATCGCGCCGACGACTACAAGGCGCCAAATGGCGAAATTTTAAATCATAACGCCGCTGCGCTTTCTTTTATGCTAAATCAAAGCTACTGGAGGCGTGCACCAATCATCAAGGTTAGCGAGCCGGAGCTTAAAAAAATTATAGGTATGGATGAGAAGCAAAGCCACGCCAGTATGATGGATTTTTTTGAATTTAAAGGCGGCGAGAGCTACTACAAGCTCGATAAAATGGTCGAGGAGATCAACCGCAAGCCTTTGGGCAATCGCGGTGTGCTAGATAAAGAGATCATCAAGGTAAATGAGCGCGTAAACGTCTTTTATTCGGCGTTTATGGGGGATTATTTTAGAATTATTCCGGTTAAGAACGCTAAAAATAGCGAGTGGCTTTCGCCGCTATATCTAGGCGATGCGCTGGATCAAAACGAATCTGCTGAAGTTAAAAAGATGATGGGAATATTTGTTTCGTCCGTGGTCTATGCCCAAGAAAGCGGGGATTGGAGCGGCGCAGAAAAGATGCTAAGCTACGTCAAAAAATACCAGGCACAAAACGGCGCAAATTTAATGCCTAGCGAGAGCGCAATAAAATATGAAATTTTATTTAATAAGGCTAAAATTTTTTCTCGCCTCTTTCCGATCTACACTATCTCGGGATTTTTGCTTCTGATCTTTATCTTTTTGCGGATGATGAAGCCTGCTCTTCGCTTAGGCGGCGCGTTTAAGCTCGTTTATGTCGTAAATATCGTCGCTTTTATCGCGCATACTGCAGGTCTTGCGCTACGCGGCTATGTTTCGGGGCACGCGCCGTGGAGTAACTCCTACGAATCGCTCATCTACATCGCGTGGGCGCTGTCGCTAAGCGGAATATTTTTCTCGCGCAAATCCGCTATTTCGCTGGCGCTAACATCAATAATGGCGGGCATAACGCTGATGGTGGCGCATCTTAGCGACATCGATCCGCAGATCACTAATCTCCAGCCGGTTCTAAAATCGCACTGGCTTACGATCCACGTCTCGGTAATCACCGCGAGCTACGGATTTTTAGGCCTTTGCATGCTGCTTGGAATTTTTACCCTCGTGATGTTTTTATTCGATAAGAAAAACCCCGAGATTGCGCGCAATATCGCAGAAGCCACGCATATCAACGAAATGTCGATGATCCTAGGTCTTTGCTTGCTGACGGTCGGCAACTTCCTAGGCGGCGTGTGGGCGAATGAAAGCTGGGGGCGCTACTGGGGCTGGGATCCGAAGGAGACCTGGGCGCTCATTACGATTTTTATCTACGCGGTGGTAGTGCATTTTAGGTTTATGCCTAAGCTCAATAATCAGTTCGCCTTCGCGGTAGCCTCGATGTTTGCGTATTTTAGCGTCATAATGACCTATTTTGGCGTAAATTTCTACCTAAGCGGCATGCACTCCTACGCTAGCGGCGAGCGCATTCCGGTGCCCGGCTGGGCGTACGTGATGATCGCTTCGATGATAGCTCTTGCGATCGCGGCGTATTTCCGCTCGGGCAAATCGGCTAGACTTTAGATAGGTGGGGCCCAAATTTCAGAATAATAATTTTGAAATTTCGCCCGGATTTCGCAGCTTGCCGAGGCTTTATGGATTTATGGAATTTATCTTTAAATTTTGGCTAGGCTTTAAAACCCCGCAGAATTTTATAGAATTTTACGGCTCGCGATTGCGCTAAATTTTAAAATGTTGCATCGCGACAGAATTTTTGATGCTTGAGATTTTAAGACGTCGTAAAATTTTAATGATTTGGAATTTGCACCGCTATGGGGTTTTAATGTTTTAAATTTTACTTCTAGTGGAATTTTTTCATGCGACAGAAGTGCGACGAATTCTAGAATTTTAAAATTTCAGCTAGCGCGCTAGCGTAAAATTCTGCCCTACTGCCGCCATGACCGAGCAGTGAAATTTTAAAATTTGATTTTATAAATTCTATGCTCATTTTTAAATTTAAAATCTCGTGCTTTATGAAATTTTATTTATGATGTCGAAATTTTAAAATTTTGCACGCCATTGTCGCAGTAGCTTTTGCGCGACAAAATTTTAAAATTTTAAATTCCGCGCCATGATAGAACATGACAGAATTTGAAAATTTATAAAATTTTAAACTGCGAAAACGCCTCGCTAGGAATTAAAATTATCTTAAAATATAATTTAGCTTGCAAGGTTAAGCTAAATTTCTGCTTATAATCATATTGATTTAATCTTTATTTGGCTAAAATTGACGCTTATAAATTTCTTAATTTGAAAGGATAAAGATGTCTGATCTAAAACAGGATAGACGAGGCTTTATCGGGCTTACTTTCGGCGCAGTTGCCGCTGTGGGTGGCGTTTTCGCACTCGTGGGGATGAAGAAATCATGGGATCCACTACCTAGCGTGCGCGCCGCCGGCGTCACTACAGTAGATTTAAGTCCGATCAAAGAGGGCGAGCTGTATCAAACGCAGTGGCGCAAAAAGCCGATTTTCGTGCTTAAAAAGACTGCCGATATGCCTAAAAACGATGCCCGTGACGTCGTCGTAGGGGATGCTAGATATACGCTTTGCATCGGGCTTTGCACGCATTTGGGCTGTATTCCTAGCTACAAGCCATCGACGCAACAATTCATCTGTGCATGTCATGGTGGGATTTTCGATGCTAACGGCGTAAACGTATTCGGTCCGCCGCCGCGCCCTATGGATATACCGCCCTTTAAAATCGACGGAACGAAACTCGTTTTAGGCGAAGAGGGCCCCGAATACCAAGCCCTAAAGCAGAAAGCATAGGAGGCGCAGATGGCACATATAAGAAAAGCTACGGGAGTTTGGGATTGGTTCGACCAAAGGCTCGCCGTAACGAAATTTTTCAAGGTGATGGTAAGCGAGTATTGGATTCCTAAAAATATCAGCTTCCTTTGGGCGATGGGCGTTATTTTGATGACGCTATTTATAGTTTTGTTCGTTAGTGGACTAATGCTCGTGATGTATTATAAGCCGGATGTAAATTTAGCATTTGATAGCGTAAATTTCACGATTATGAAGGAGGTCGAATACGGCTGGCTATGGCGACATATCCACGCAGTATCGGCGTCGGTTGTATTTTTGATCCTATACATTCATACTTTAGTAGCTATTTATTACCGCTCGTATAAGCAAGGACGAGAGATGATTTGGGTAAGCGGAATGCTGCTTTTCATCATCTTTTCGGCCGAGGCTTTTAGCGGCTATATGCTTCCATGGGGGCAGATGAGCTACTGGGCAGCGATGGTTATTACTAATCTTTTTGGTGGAATTCCAGTAGTTGGCGACGCGATAGTAGAGTGGATTCGCGGCGATTACGCCGTAAGCGATCCGACGCTGACGCGATTTTTTATGCTTCACGTCTGTTTACTGCCTCTCGTGGTGGTTGCGGTGCTGGCGGTGCATTTTTATTCGCTTAGATTTCCGCATGTAAATAACCTAGACGGCGAGGAGATTGACTTTGAGCTCGAAGGCGAGAAGTATCTGCAGGGCAAAACTAGCGAAAGCAAGGTAATTCCGTTTTGGCCGGGCTTTTTGGCGAAGGATTTTTTTTACGTCAGTATCTTTATGATATTTTTCTTTTATCTGGTCGGCTTTCACTTCGATTTTGCGATGGATCCGATAAATTTCGAGCCGGCAAACAGCCTCAAAACCCCAACGCATATCTATCCGGAATGGTACTTTCTCTGGGAGTATGAAATTCTGCGCGGATTTTACTTCGACGTAGGGCCGCTTAAGGCCGCCGACATCGGGCTTATCGCATTTGCATTCGCCGGAGTTTCGCTGTTTTTCATACCGCTATTTGATCGCAGCAGCGTAGTGGCGCCCGCACACAAAAACAAAGCGTTTTTCATTTGGTTTTGGATTTTAGTAATCGACATGATCCTGCTTAGCCTTTTCGGCAAGCTCCCTGCAGACGGCGCGGAGCTCGGTATCGAAAATAAATACTGGGGCTTTGCTTTATCGATCATCTATATCGGATTGCTCGTCGTAGTGCTTCCTCTAATTACAATTGCAGAAAGAAAGAGGGTCTAGCCATGAAAGAGATAAGAACCCTAATCTTAGTGCTTTTTTGTGTGGGAATTTTATACTGGTTTATCGAGCCTTATGCTCATACTAAGCTCAGTCCGCACACCGATCCGGTAAATTACGATTTTGCAGCAGGCGATACGGCTTTAGCCGCGCATAACGTAGCCGCAGCAGAAAGCGCTTTGGCCGCAGCTGAAAAAGGCGGGGATGAGACGATGATAAAAAATTCTAAAAAAGCCCTAGCCAGTGCGAAAGAGCAACAAGACAAAACGGTGCTTTTTTGGGACGAGATAAATAAAATAGATCTTAGCAAAGGCGATGCTGTGCGCGGCGCCGAGACCTTTACAAATGCAGGCTGCACCGCATGTCATGGAGTAAAAAGTGCAAATATCCCCGCTCCTATGGACGCGGCAAGCGCTAGTGCCGCATACGGCGTCAATCCTCCGGATCTTAGCAGCGCAGGCTATCTATACACTGATAAATTCTTAGCTGCGCTCATCAAAGATCCGATCATGGCTCTTAAGCTAGATCAGAAATTTGGCGACGAAAAGCCTTTTCCGATGCCCGGGTTTTTCGGTGCGGGCGGTGATCTAAATCAAGAGATCGCCGATATCGTAGCCTATCTAAAGTCGCTCGCTCCTAGCGAGGATAAGCTAATCGCCTCTGAGGCTGCTGCTAGCGGTATCAAGCAAGGCACCGAACTAAACGAAGCGCAGAAAAAATTCCTTTTAAGCAAGGCGGTTTTTGAGGATGCTTGTCTAAGATGCCACGACGTCAAATATGATAAGCTCTTTGCATCCAGCGACAAGGCTAGCTTGGCTGCGTATATGGGCTCGACGCCTCCTGATCTTTCGATGATGATCCGTTCTAAGGGCGCCAACTATCTGCACGAGTTTATCAATGATACGCAAAAGAAGCTTCCAGGCACTTCGATGCCGCGCATAGGCTTGAACGAAAACGCTGAAGCCAAGGTCGTGGAGTATCTGGCTGACGTAGGCGACAGCAAAAAATCGCAGCGTGAAGCTACAACCATAAATATTATGATCTATTTCTTGATCCTTTCTGTTTTTGCAGGTCTTTGGAAAAGTAAAATTTGGTCGAAACTTCACTAAAATTTTAGCAGTCGGAGTAAAATCCGACTGCCATTTAAAATTCCGCCATATCCTAAATTCTATTAAATTCTATCTATCAAAAAGCTCTTGCAATTGAGAATTTAGCCGCTTTCGTGCTTTATGATAACCGCTTTTTTTATTACTTTTTAAGATTTTTCTACATATAATTGCTACTTAATTTTGAAATTTAATGTATAAATTTAACTTAAGAAGGTTCAGATGAAATTTTTTAAATTTGCGGTTTTAGCTCTAATTTTTCCGCTTGCTATGCTTTTTGCGGATACGGATTATCGCGCGGAAGCAGCGACGATAAAAGAGAAATTTGCTCAAGCGATCAAGCTTTATGTCGATGGTAATAATTCTGAGGCTAGAAAGATAACTCAAGAGGCGTATTTTGGGCATTTCGAAAATCTAGAAGCCGGCATTCGCATAAATTTGGGACAGAAAAAATCCTACGATATGGAGAAGCAATTCGGCGATATCCGTAAAGCGATCAAAGCAGAAAAGCCTCTAAATGAGATCCAAGCGATGATCGATAATCTAAATCGCGAGATTGATGAGGTTCTGCCTGCGATCGAATCTGGTCATCGTCTCGTAGCCGAGTATCAAGACGGAGGCGACGGCAGCACTTCTGCGCCAGCCTCAGGCGGGAATTCTGCAGCATCCGGTACAACTTCGCCTTGGATGAGCGTCTATACGGAATTTAAAACTGAGCTGGATAACGCTAAAGCTGCGTTTGATAAAAAAGACACTGCTGCACTAAAGGCTGCGCTAAATCGCGCGAAATTTGATATCTACCGCAACGAACACCTAGAAGAGGCGGTGCGAAAATATGTCTCGTCTCAGACCGATCAATCAATCCAGCAGATCATCGGAAATCTATTGCGCGAGGATGAGGATACGGACAAATCAAAATTTGACGAAGCGATAAACGCCCTAGATAATCTAGCATTAAAAGCCGTAAATGATTTGCCGCAAAAAAGCTATTCCATAGCACCACAGACTGCGTTAGCACAAAGCGATACTAGTGAGGATGAGGGCAAGGATTTTACGCCGATTGTGCAAAATATCAAAGACAAAATGGCTAAGGTTTTGCAGCTTTACGAGAGCGGCAAGGTTGATGATGCGATTGACGAAAGCGGCAATATCTACTTCGACGAATACGAAGAGAGCGGCATGGAAAATATCGTCGGTGCTAAAAATACTCAACTCAAGCTAGACACCGAAGCAAGCTTTAATAAAATTTCGGCTCTTATGCGCGCGGGCGCTTCCAAAGAGCAGATCGTAGCGGCGCAAAATAAGCTATTTGATCAGCTTACCCAAAGCCTAGAGCTAACGAAGAAATCAAGCAATTGGGATCTATTTTTATACGCGTTTATCATCATCTTGCGCGAAGGATTTGAAGCGCTCATCATCGTAGCTGCGGTCATCGCTCTACTTATAAAATCCGGCAACTCAAAGCACCTAAATATCGTTTACAGCGCTCTTGGCGTTGCGGTTGTGCTAAGTATCGCCACGGCTTACGGACTGAATTATATCTTCGGTAGCGAAAATGCAGGACAAACGCGCGAAGTGATGGAGGGCGCGGTGATGTTAATCGCCGTAGTTCTGCTATTTTACGTGGGCTTTTGGCTTCTTTCGAATGCAAGCTCCAAAAAGTGGAGCGCCTATATCCAAGGTCAAATTTCAAGCAGCCTAAGCTCGGGCGATAGCAAGATGCTTTGGTGGACGGTATTTTTGGCAGTTTATCGTGAGGGTGCGGAGACAGTGCTATTTTATCTGGCGCTACTTTTCGATGCCAAAAGTCCGGCAGCTACCAGCATGGTAGCAGCAGGCTTCGTAGCGGGTCTGGCGGCTCTTATCATAGTTTATATCGTCATCAAAAAATTCTCGCTTAAAATCGCTATCAAGCCGTTTTTTATCGCTACATCGGTCATCATATTTTATATGTCCGTCGTATTTGTGGGCAAGGGCGTGATGGAGCTAGTCGAGGGCAAGGTATTCGTGCCTACCGTAATAGATGGGCTTCCAACAATTACGTGGATCGGATTTTATCCTTACGTCCAAAGCCTCGTGCCGCAAGCGGTGATGATCGTGCTTTTGATCGCTGGAATTTTGATCTTAAAAAACAAGCAAAAAAACAATTCTTAATAAAGGAGTGAAAAGATGAAAAAGATTTTTTCAGGTATGTTGGCGCTAAGCCTAGCTTCTGTTGTCGCGATGGCGGGAGAGCATCCGATCGGCGAGCCGGTTGAACAAAACGGAATGGAGATCGCAGCCGTTTATCTTCAGCCTATCGATATGGAGCCAAAGGGCATAGATCTAGCCCCTAGCAAGGCGGACATCCACCTAGAGGCGGACATCCACGCTATTAAGGGCAACGCAAACGGATTTGGAGAGGGCGAGTGGATCCCTTATCTAAAGATCGCTTATGTACTTAAAAACCTAGACACTGGCAAGATCCAAAAGGGAAATTTCATGCCGATGGTAGCTAGCGACGGTCCTCACTATGGCGCCAATATCAAGATGGTAAACGGCGTAGGCAACTACGAGCTAACCTATAACATCGAAAATCCAAGCGCCAACGGATTCGGCCGCCACGCGGACAAAGCGACCGGCGTAGGCAAATGGTGGGAGCCGTTCTCGGTTAAATACACCTTCCAATACACAGGCGCTCCTAAAGAGTAAATCGTAGCCAGGCTCCGCCGAGTCCGTTTTCGGCGGAGCTCTAGCGGTATTGGGTTTAGCCGCACGCTTTAAATTTAAGGCGGTTAAATTTAGCCCATTTAAAATTTAATCGCTACGCCGCAGCCAAAGCGTATCGTTTTTGCTTTAATGCGTTAAGCTTACGAATCTTTTTAGCTGCGGTAAATTTTAAAATTTCAAGATACTTGGAATTTTAAAATTTTAAATTTAGCGCAGCGCGAGGGCGAGACAAAACAAAAGCAAGAACGAGGCAAAATTTCTCTTTGCGGGCGGCTCTTGCCGTTGCAAATTTTTTGCAAGCGGATTTGAAATTTTAAAATTTACAAAGCGGCGTAGGTTTTAAAATTTTAAAATTTAAGCAATTATAGGCGATTTACGCGCATTAGACTCGATGAGGATTTTTAATGACGATATTTTTTTATCACGTTAGCTTGGCTCTGTTTCCGCTCGCGTTTTTAAGCGCGTATCTGGGCGGCAGGCGCTTTATCAGCGCATCGTTTTTGCCCGCGCTTTTGGGGGCTGCATTCGGGGCGCTGTGCTTTAGCGCATTTGCGCGCTCGGCAAACGCCGATACAGGCAAGATTATATTTGACGCGCTCGCACTTTTAGCGCTGCTCGCGCTGCTGTTTGCGTTTAGGCTTAAGCGATTCTATCTAACCGCCACAGTTATTTTTACTCTTGGTTGCGCGTATGGATTTGAATACCGCTTCATAGGGATGAATTTTAAAATTTTCTCCGGCGAGCTACTGGACAGCTTCAGCCTAACCAACCTCTTCATGGCGGTTTTAGGTGCGCTGGCGCTCATTTTATTCTATTTTATTTATCGCTCAGCTCTAGCGCGTGCGAGTAGAGGTGCAAAGTTGGCGTCATTCGTCATCGCGTGGGCGTTTGCCTTTATCGCCAAAATCGGCTTTTTGGGCCTTGATCTGCGCCAGGCAGACGCGCCCAAAGCGCTAGTTACGCGAGGCTTTGAAGGGCTTTCAAACGCGATCGGCTCGTCCGAGTTTCTAAGCGTCATCGCTAAAATCATCCATTACAAC
>ERZ773054.1083-NODE-1083-length-17780-cov-4.672102_pt1 | contig 17780 bp, 16 predicted proteins | sample MGYA00580630_ERZ773054 | MGnify/ENA primary metagenome ERZ773054 (study PRJEB29015, sample SAMEA2737994) | human oral metagenome | biome: human oral; feature: human-associated habitat; material: dental | place: China | collected 2115 ... | reverse complement strand
CCATCCACAACTTGCGTTATTACCAACGTTTAATGGCGGAAATCCGCCAAGCCATTGAAGACGATCGCTTCGATGATTTTGTGGTGGAATTTTATGCGAGAATCGGCAAGCCTGTTCCGCCGTTACAACTTGCAGAAACAGAAAAATAATCCGCTAAAAATCATCCGTAAAAAGTGCGGTGAAAAATTGACGTGTTTTTTCCACCGCACTTTTATCTCTCACAGGAGACCCTATGCAAATCCTTGAACCTCAAAAATTCGCCAGTTGGAATGAACCCATTGAAATGTTGTATGCCTGCCATGGCAAAGTGAAACGCTTTTGTCGGCAATTAACGATTTTGCCTGATTATTTGGCAAAAAACGGTTGTAATCAGGCGGTGAAAAATGACGTTCAGCAAATTCTCAATTATTTCAATCAGTCTGCCCCGTTGCACCATGACGACGAGGAAAAAGATTTTTTCCCACTGTTGGTGAAATATGTGCCGGAGGCGCAAAAAGACATTGATGAATTAGAAAGACAGCACGTCACGCTACATGACAGCTGGACGAAATTATCTGAACAGTTGCAAGCCTTGTTAAAGGATGAGCGCGAGAATATCGATGTGGCATTGATCAATCATTTTGTATCAAGTTACGACAAACATATCGCGTTAGAAGAACCGTTATTTGAGCAAGGTAAACAACATTTGTCGGAATCGGAATTACGCGAAATCGGCGATATCATGAGTGCCCGTCGTCGCGTACAACCTTAAACCATGGTTGATTTAAGCATGGAATATCAACTTGATACGCGTGAGTATCGTTGTCCTCTGCCGTTATTGATGACAAAAAAAGCCGTCAAAACATTAGCTCCAAATGACGTATTGACGGTGTGGCTTGCTGCGGAAAGTGACATCGAAGATTTTCGTTTATTTTGCGAAGCACAGCAGTTGTTTATTGATGTTGTAGATCAGGCGCAACGCATATTGAAAATTAAGAAGAAATGTGAATAACTGATTAAAAGGCCGCGAAAATGCGGCCATTTTTTCACTTAATTTTAAACAAGGGAAAGAAAAAAGCCCTTTCAAAGGGGGGAAGTAAGGGCTTAATAAGTTTGGAGTCATTTTGTTAGGACATATTTATACTACAACATGCAATTAACAAAATCAACAAATAATTAACAAAATATTAACTTTTCTTTTCGTGCGGATTGCGCGTGTTGGTATCAACCAAATTTCGCATGAGCAACGCATAATCCAAATGAATATCCTGTGGCACATCTAAAAAGACAAAATGCCCGTCGCCCAAAGCGGCATCGACTTCCGCATTTTTACGGTTGAGCATTTTGTTGATTTTAAACACGATATTGCCTTGTGGTGTCATCATTTCCACTTCATCGCCAAGCAAGAATTTGTTCTTCACCGCCACTTCCGCCATGCCCTGCTCATTACGTTTGCCGGTGAATTCGCCGACAAATTGTTGGCGATCGGAAATGGAGTAGCCGTAGTCATAATTTTGGTATTCATCGTGGGTGTGGCGACGTAGGAAACCTTCGGTATAACCACGGTGGGCAAGGGATTCTAAAGTCTCCATCAAGCTTTCATCAAACGGTTTGCCGGCGGCTGCATCGTCAATGGCTTTGCGATACACTTGAGCAGTACGGGCGCAGTAATAGAAGGATTTGGTACGACCTTCGATTTTTAAGGAATGTACTCCAAGTGCGGTCAGTTTTTCCACATGTTGCACGGCGCGTAAATCTTTTGAGTTCATGAAGTAAGTGCCGTGTTCATCTTCAAAGGCGGTCATTTGCTCATTAGGATTTTGCGCTTCGGTGTAAAGGAAAACTTTATCGGTCACGGCGCCTTCGCCCAAGGTTGGGGCGACGTTTTTCACCTCAATCTGTTGGCTCGGGTCAAATTTCGGCACGATATTGCCCACGTCATCCACTTTGCCTTCTTCCATTTTGTATTCCCAGCGGCAGGCGTTCGTGCAGGTGCCTTGGTTTGGATCGCGTTTGTTGATATAGCCGGAAAGGAGGCAGCGGCCGGAATACGCCATGCAAAGTGCGCCATGTACGAAAATTTCCAGTTCAATATCCGGCACTTGTTGGCGGATTTCGGCGATTTCATCAAGAGACAGTTCTCGAGATAAAATCACGCGGGTCAACCCCATTTGTTTCCAGAATTTCACAGTTGCCCAGTTCACTGCATTGGCTTGCACGGAAAGGTGAATATCAATGTCAGGGAAGTGTTCGCGTACCAACATAATCAAGCCGGGATCGGACATGATCAGTGCGTCCGGCCCCATTTCGATAACCGGTTGTAAATCTTTAATAAAAGTTTTGAGCTTGGAATTGTGCGGCGCAATATTCACCACGACATAGAACTTTTTGCCTAGCGCATGGGCTTCATCAATGCCGATTTTTAAATTGGCGTGATTAAATTCATTATTGCGTACACGCAAGCTGTAACGCGGTTGGCCGGCATACACGGCGTCTGCACCATAAGCAAAGGCATAGCGCATATTTTTTAAGGAGCCGGCAGGAGAAAGTAATTCAGGTTTAAATGGGGTTGTCATAAACGTCTCTTCTTATCTGATTTCAAGTCAGGAATTTGCACAAGGCAAATCGTAAAAACGGGTATTGTAGGCAGATTTTGAGGTTTGTAAAGCATAAGTGCGGTGGAAAAATTTACCGTTTATACGCAACAAACCCATGTTTTTTAAATGACGCGATTTTCTTACTGAAATTTCCTGACGGCTACGCTAAAATCATCCTCTTTCTCGTTAATCGCAATCAGTCAGCCATGGAAAAAAAACTCACAAAAGCATTTGATGCCATCGATATCAAAATCCTAAATGAATTACAGCGCAATGGAAAAATCTCTAATATTGATTTATCCAAAAAGGTTGGATTATCACCAACACCTTGCTTAGAGCGTGTAAAACGTTTAGAAAAACAAGGTGTCATTATGGGTTACCGTGCGTTGCTGAATCCGGAATTATTAGATTCCCCTTTACTGGTGATCGTTGAAATTACCTTAGTTCGCGGCAAGCCGGATGTGTTTGAAGAGTTTAATTTAGCCGTTCAACAACTGGAAGAAATTCAAGAATGCCACTTAGTTTCCGGAGATTTTGATTATTTGTTAAAAACGCGCGTGGCAGATATGGCGGCTTACCGCAAATTGCTGGGAACAACGTTGCTGCGCTTGCCGGGAGTGAACGATACCCGTACTTATGTGGTCATGGAAGAAGTCAAACAGACGAATTTTTTACAATTAAAACAAAAGTAAAACCCTCACTTATGATAAAAAAACACACATTAGCGCATTTTTCTTTGAAAACCTACTTAGGCAATTTACTGCTCGGATTGACCGCACTTTTCGGGCTTTATTTAATTATTGCTTGGTCAGGCTATACCCCATTAGACAACTCATGGGCGACCTCCAGTTTTTCATCAGAAACCATCAACAAAGCCGGCGCACTGGGTGCATGGTTTGTGGATTTATTTTTCGTTTTTTTCGGCTATATCGGCAATCTTATTCCGTTTAGCTTATGTTTTATTCCCCTGTATTTACTTCGCACCCAACGCCTCAATCACCTAACCGGAACGAAAGTCGCATTGCGCTCTTTCGGTTTTATTTTACTCTTATGTGGCTTAACAGTGATTTGCACGTTATCGCTCAGCAATACCGCCAGTTACCTTGCCGGTGGCGTGTTGGGCGGAAGCTTAACGTTAAACTTATATCCGAGTTTGGGTAAATTCGGCTTGCTTTGCCTTGCGGTGGTATTTGCCGTGATAGGGTTTATCTTCTGTTCAGGCGCCTCTTTTATTCGCCTGATCGTACGTTTTTATCAGTGGCTGACTATGCAAAATTCACCGGAAACGCCCCCGACTATGCACGAACACGTGATGCCACAAACCGAGGTTACAGCGGAAATGCCGGCTGCAGCGTCTTCTTCAGAAATCCCGCAGGCGCCGCTCGCCAAAGAAAATCAAACAACGGCGCAGATTACTATTCATGGATTACAAACGGTTGCCCAATCTGCGGATAACAACACGACGCCACTAACAACAGCGCCGCCACAAACAGAAGCAAAAACCTTTACTATCACGGATTTTGAGCCAACCGAACCGTTGCCTCATGTGAGTATTGCGCAACAACAAAACAACGTGCAGCCTCAGGCAACACCGGTTTCTACGCGCTCAATGACCGAGACAAACCGCCAACCAGAGACACAAAGTGCGGTCGATTTTGCATCAGATTTTTACACGCCTAATTTTAGCGAAGATAATGTGATTCCGTCAGTTTCGTTAGTTTATCCTAGAGAAGAGTCACCTTCACATGGAGAACAGGCGCCTGAAAATCCATTAGCTCACCAACTTATTGCGCAGGAACAACAACGCTCACAAGAAATGGAACAGCGTACACAAACCATGAGTCCGCAAGAGGTCTCTCCGCAAATGGTGCAAGAACCTGAATTACCGACCACGACGCCGGAAAGCGTAGCCTATAAACCTTATGGCAATTCATTGGTGCATCCTGCCTTCCAACAACACAGTAGTCGTTTAGAAAAACCCACTACCCCATTACCTAGCTTGGATTTATTAGAACATCACCATTCGCAAGCACAAAATATCACCCAAGAAGAAATTTTGGAAACCTCACAACGCATTGAGCAACAATTACGTAATTTTAACGTCAAGGCTAAAGTGAAGGATGTGTTAATCGGCCCGGTGGTAACACGTTATGAACTGGAGTTAGATCCCGGTGTGAAAGCCTCTAAAGTCACCGGTTTGGATACGGATTTGGCACGGGCATTGATGTTTCGTTCTATTCGTGTGGCGGAAGTGATCCCCGGTAAACCTTATATCGGCATTGAAACGCCAAACGATCACCGCCAAATGGTGCCATTGCGAGATGTCTTAGACAGCGATGAATTCCGCCATTCCAAAGCCTTGCTTTCGATGGCGTTAGGGAAAGACATTAGTGGCAAACCGGTCGTTGTGGATTTAGCCAAAATGCCACATTTACTCGTGGCAGGGACAACCGGTTCCGGGAAGTCTGTCGGGGTTAACACCATGATTTTAAGCTTGCTGTACCGTGTAAAACCGGAAGAGGTGAAATTCATCATGATCGACCCAAAAGTGGTGGAGCTTTCTATTTACAACGACATTCCACACCTATTGACCCCGGTAGTCACGGACATGAAAAAAGCCGCGAATGCTTTACGCTGGTGCGTAGATGAAATGGAACGCCGTTATCAATTATTGTCGGCTTTGCGTGTGCGGAATATTGAGGGATTTAATGAAAAAATCGATGAATATAATGCCTTAAATATGCCGATCCCGAATCCGTTATGGCGCCCGGGGGATTCCATGGATTCACTCGCACCGCCGTTAGAAAAACTCAGTTATATCGTGGTAATTGTGGATGAATTTGCTGATTTAATGATGGTTGCCGGTAAGCAAGTGGAAGAACTCATCGCTCGGTTAGCCCAAAAGGCGCGTGCCATCGGTATTCACCTGATTCTAGCCACTCAACGTCCATCTGTTGATGTGATTACCGGCTTAATCAAAGCGAACGTGCCAAGCCGTATTGCATTTACCGTGGCAACGAAAATCGACTCTCGCACGATTTTAGATGCGGTTGGTGCTGAATCCTTGTTAGGCAAAGGCGATATGCTCTATTCTCCGCAAGGTTCTACTGAATTAATCCGAATTCACGGTGCCTTCATGAGTGATGATGAGGTCGTGCGTGTCGTGGACGATTGGAAAGCGCGCGGCAAACCCAATTACATTGATGGTATTTTAGATGGTAACGATGAAAATGAAAGCGACAGTGAGTGTAATCTCGATCGTTCCGGTGAAATTGATGAGCTCTTTGACGAAGTGGTGGATTTTGTTGTCAGCACCGGTACGACCTCAATTTCCGCCATTCAGCGCCGTTTCCGTGTAGGTTTCAACCGTGCCGCCAATATTATGGATCAGCTGGAAGAACAAGGCATTGTTTCTGCAGCCCAAAATGGAAAACGTGAGGTTTTAGCACGTAGTTCGGAATACTAACGACACTTACATATTAAACCGCACTTTATTTTATCTCCCTTGTAGCGTGCAACTTGTTGCACGAAATTGATCGTCGTTATTATGACAGCACGACATTCTTGCGTATCATCGCATTTAGTCAATCCATGAACGACACGGTATTCGATAAATCCGTGGGCGACATTGTGTGCGGCGTAGAATCCATCGTGCATCAAGATGCACGCTACTATGCCTTAATATATTAAACACCAAAAGTGCGGTGGATTTTCCAATGTTTAAAATGTCAGAAAAATCCACCGCACTTGATGTTATCTTCCTCGTAGCGTGCAACTTGTTGCACGAAATTAAAAATCCCCGATATAAGGGAATGGCATTCGGTGTGAAATCTGTCGTGCATCAAGATGCACGCTACTATGTCTTAATATATTAAACACCGCACTTTATTTCATGCATCCCCGTAGCGTGCAACTTGTTGCACGAAATTAAAAATCCTCGACATAAGGGAAATGGCATTCGGTGTGAAATCTGTCGTGCATCAAGATGCACGCTACAAAAAATGCCGATCGGTGTTCACTGATCGGCATTGTGTTTGAAAGGTATTATCACATTATTTGCGTTTTATTTTTTGTGAAGAGGTTGTGCCTAGTTCTTCTTGAATATTGAATATTTCGGAAAAAGCAGCTAACAATTCTTGTTTGCTTTTAACAACATAAAAGTAATCATCTACACAACTTTTCCATGCATTATAATGATGAGTATAATCATATTTCACACCATTTTGTATGTAGTATTTAGGATCGTATCCAATAGCCACAAAGGCTAATCTTACATCCTCTTTTTTATATTTAGGATCTTGTAATGAATTCAATTTGTCTTTAATTTTTTGACACATCCCAGCCTTAACAAGATCAGGGAATGAATCATGATATGGCATATTCTCAAATCCGTCAGAAACTACCACCATAATTTTTTTAGAATTTACTCCAATTTTGTCTAGTTTAGCCTGATAAGCTTTATCTTTTTCTGACATAATATTGGTTGCCGTAATCATACCTGAAGAAGCACTAGTCTGATCATTTGGTTCAATGGAATTAAACATTTTCATAAGATCTTTTTGATCTTTTGCACTATCAAACCACGCATTACTAGATGGCTGATTATGATTATCAGGGCAAACTTGAGTATTACCTACAGTTAAGGTATCTAAAGTAAGGCTATATTTTTTCAATGAGCCATTAAAAGTATCAATTTGATCAATCGTTTTTCGCAGATCAATGTATTTTAACATTAACTCACGAGCATGATCATAATCCCACTCAGTCATTGTGATTTTGATTGCTTCTTCTCGTGTATCTTCAGCATCACAGTCATATCGATCTGGTATAGGTTTCGCCTTATCATCCACAGCCTGTTGGCAGTTACGAAAATAACCCGTAGGACGATTATTTCTTTTCGCTGCTTTTTCTGATATTTCAGGAATAGTTTTTAAATTTTTATCATAGTTTCTTAGTCTTATTTTATAATTTACCTTTTCTGTATCTTGACCTGCTATACCAAATATAGGCAATACACAATTTTGTTTTTCCCCTTTTTGACGGATGCCCGTAGCAAATGTTACGAATCCTACACGATTATGGTTATCAACATTCTTACTAGTACCGACTGGTAGCAGGATTTGTGTTACTTCATCAATTACTTCTCTTAAAACTTGAACTTTAGTTGGTCCTTTTGGTGGTTTGTTACCATTTAAGTCTTCTTTCATTGATCCTGAATAGTCCGCAACAAACATAATTTCCATTGGTACACTACTATTCTGTTTTACGGCATAAGACGCACCTGAATTGACTGGTAGGCGACCATCCGGGCTTTTTACCCATTCATCAATGATACCAAAACCATTTTTACGGCGGACATCTCCTTGCACGGTGCAAGTTACCCCTCCTTCAGCCTTACCGGATTTACTGATAGGTTCACAAAAGGCAGTAAAATCTTTTGTAATGGTAATCGGTGCACTTGCGTCCTCGTCATAAGAGCGCAAATAGAGTTTTACTGTTTTCTGCACTAATTCTTGATTACGTTTTGCCACTCTCGTACTAAATTGTTTGTCTGCCGGAAGTGCTTTTTCTTGCGCTGTTAAATTTTGGCGCATGAGATCACTGTGATCCTTTTTGGCACGAAATTCGTTATTCTCCGCTGTCAACAATAAGGCGGCTTGGTCGGTAGCTTGTGATAAACGAGTTTTATCAAGCAAAATACCGGTGGTTTCTACGGTAAATGCCACAAGCATGATCAACGGCAATAACAACAGTGCCGTCATGACACCATATACCCCTTGTTGATCGAGGTAAAATGCTTTTATTTTTTGCGATAAACGTGAAAGAAAGCTTTCTATTACGCTCATAACATGAACTCCAAAGTTAATTTAGCACACTTATTCATTGAAACTTTTCTCATTAAAGATCAGAATCCATACAGACTTGTACAGATTCTACACTATTTGGAACTCAGAGGGGAAGATTTACACAAATTTTACATTGTTTTTTGCTTTATATTCTATCGGTAGCCATTAGCTCCGTTTACGCGCCAACAGCCACCATGTAATCGCTAAGAATAACATACTCGGCATCAGCGCACCGATTAGCGGAGTTGTGTTGTAAACCAAGCTGAATTTGCCGAACAGTTCATTCACTACATAAAACAAGAAGCCAAAACAAATCCCGATGAGAATGCGTGCACCGGCAGTGACGCTACGCAATGGGCCGAAAATAAAGGACAGCGCTAACATCATCATCACGCCCACAGAAATAGGTTGAAACAACTTGCGCCAATAGGTGAGCTCGAAGTTTTTTGAATCCTGCCCCGTTTCTTTTAAGAAGGTGATGTAATTAGATAATCCCGAAATGGACAACGATGTGGGTCTTAAAGATGCCACGCCCAGTTTGTCTGGGGTTAAATTGGTTTGCCATTCTTCATTTAAGCGGTTGACCGTGTTGACTCCCTCTGGTTGAATGATGGATTCATTGACTTGTTGTAACATCCACTTGCCGTCATTAAATATGGCCTGATTAGCGTGCTTGAGTTTTTCCAAGCGGCGTTGTTCATTAAAGGTGTAAATATAAATATCGTGTAATTCTATGTCATCGGAGATGCTGCGAACATACACGAAATTATTGCCATCTTTCGCCCAAATACCGTTTTTTACCGATAACATCGACCCGCCGGAAATGGCTTTGGAACGCATATCACGGGCAAATTGTTCGGTTTGCGGAATACCCCATTCGCCAATCATCATGGTCAATAACACTAACGGAATGGTGGTTTTCATCACCGCAAGACCGATTCGCATACGGGAAAAACCGGAAGACTGCATGACGACCAATTCACTCCGGCTGGCTAGGTTGCCTAAGGCGATTAATGCGCCCAATAAGGCTGCCATGGGGAAAAACGTTTCCACATCTTTTGGCATGGTCAATACGGTGTAAGCAATCGCTTGCCAAATATCGTAAGTGCCTTTACCGATGCTACGAAATTGCTCCACAAATTTAATGATCGCAGACAAGCCCACCAACATGAATAACGTGGCAAAAATCGTACCTAAAATGCTTTTACCGATATAGCGTTCTAATGTATTCATCATGTTTATCCTTGTTTTGCCGTCTTGCCAAAAGAATAACGAATGCGATACATAAACGCACTATGCCAACTATTCAAGAAAATCGCAAAAGCGAAAAAGGCGATATTCACTAACGGCATGAACAACGAGGCATCTAATTTGCCTGCGCTGCCGGCAGACTTCAGCGAGCTTTGTAATAGGAAGTAAATCAAATATAACAACAACGCCGGCAATACTTTGGCAAAACGGCCTTGACGTGGATTCACACGGCTTAACGGCACTGCCAGCAATGCCATAATCGGCACCGCGAGAATCAAGGTTAGACGCCAATGAAACTCGGTTTTCATCGCCGGCGTATTGGCATTCCATAATTGCATAATGTCCATTTCACCGGCTTCATCGGCATCCTCTGCCACGGTTTTATGGCCTAAATAAGCTTGATATTCGTCAAAATGCGTAATGCGAAAATCAGGCAAAATCGCCGTACCTTCAAAACGATCACTATTTTGCAAATTTAAGATCTGATCGCCGTTTGGCAAGGCTTTTAATTCGCCTTTTTCCGCCACAATCACGGAAGGCTTGCTCTGCCCTTTTGGCTGGGTTTGGAAGACATAAACGTTATTGATTTGGTTATCTTGAATGTTATCAATAAACAACACGAAATCGCTGCTATTTGCCGTCATAAATTGACCGGCAGACAATGCCCCCATATTCGGATTGGCTTTCGCTTCTTCTACAATTTCCGTTTGCTTATGAATCGCCCACGGCGTCAACCATAAGGCATTGTAAGCCGCCACCGCAGCAGTAAACAAAGACAGGATCAAGACGACTTTAATCAAAATGCCTTGACCAATACCGCAAGCGCGCATGACGGTAATTTCACTTTCGGCATAGAGCCGCCCAAGGGTCAACAAAATCGCGATGAATAAACAAAGCGGCAACATTAATTGCGCCATGGTTGGCATCCCTAACCCGAGCAAGGAAAACACCAAATCGGCAGGCACTTGTCCATTCGCTGCAGAACCCAACACGCGCACCAACTGTTGACAGAAAAAAATCAGCAGCAAAATGAACAAAATCGCTATTTGGCTTTTAAAAACTTCTTTCGTTAAATATCTGGTTAAAATCACTTTTTTTGCCTATTTTCTCTTGCTATTTCAGCAAAAGAGATTAAATTCGTTGCATTTGACACGGGCAAATTAAGTGCAAGCCCGAAATAATAAGTGGCGTATAATACCTTAAATTTGACATTGAAAACAGAAAAATAAGCGAGGAAAACATGAACTACAGCGCGCAACAAGTCGCCATAAACCTATCTGCCGATTGCCTGATTGTCGGCGTTTTTGAAGAGAAAACCCTATCACCAAGTGCGGTTAAAATTAACGATATTTCACAAAATTACCTCAGCCGACTTGTCGAAAGCGGCGAAGTTAGCGGTAAATTAGGCGAAACGACATTATTACGCCATATTCCCAACATTGCCGCCGAACGTGTGTTACTGGTGGGTTGTGGCAAAGCAGGCGAACTACTAAATGAACGCCAATATAAACAGCTTATCCAAAAAACCGTCCAAGCCCTAAAAACTACCCAAACCCAAAGTGCGGTCAGTTTTTTAACTGAAATTCCACTTCATCAACGGGCGCTTTACTGGAACATCCGCTTTGCTATTGAAACTATCGAACAGGATTTGTATCAATTCACCCAATTCAAAAGCCAAAAAACAGCAGAAAAATCCACCGCACTTTCATGGGTGATTTTTAACGTTGGCGCCGATGAGCTGGCATCCGCCGAACAAGCGATTCAGCATGCCTCTGCAATCACCCTCGGCGTACGCCTTGCCAAAGATGTGGCAAATTGTCCGCCGAATGTGTGCAACCCTGCTTATCTGGCAGACAAAGCCTTGCACTTAGCCGAAACCTCGCCACTGATAAAAACCACTATTGTAGGTGAAGCCGAGATGGAAAAACTGGGTATGGGTGCCTATCTTGCCGTATCACGCGGCGCGCAGAATGAAGCAAAATTAGCCATTATGGAATACCGCAATGCACCAAACCCGAACGCAAAACCGATCGTGTTAGTGGGCAAAGGGTTAACCTTTGATGCCGGCGGTATTTCCCTCAAACCGGCTGCCGACATGGATGAAATGAAATACGACATGTGTGGCGCGGCTTCCGTTTATGGCGTAATGAATGCCTTAGCACAACTACAGTTGCCGTTAAACGTTATCGGTGTGATGGCAGGCTGTGAAAATCTCCCAGACGGCAACGCTTATCGCCCGGGCGATATTCTCACTACTATGAACGGCTTAACCGTGGAAGTGTTAAATACTGACGCAGAGGGCCGCCTCGTCTTATGCGATACCCTCACTTATGTAGAACGTTTCGATCCTGAACTGGTCATCGACATTGCCACCTTAACAGGTGCTTGCGTCGTCGCATTAGGGCAACACAACAGTGGTTTAGTTTCTACCCACGACGACATTGCAGCCGCGCTTGAACAAGCGGCACAACAAAGCGCCGACAAAGCATGGCGTTTGCCGTTAAGCGAAGAATACCAAGAGCAGTTAAAATCCAACTTTGCCGATTTAGCCAATATTGGCGGACGTTGGGGCGGTGCGATCACAGCAGGGGCGTTCCTCGCCAATTTCACCAAGAAATACCCATGGGCGCACCTCGATATTGCCGGGACCGCATGGCTACAAGGCGCAAACAAAGGGGCTACCGGCAGACCGGTTTCCTTGCTCGTACAATTCCTGTTAAATCAAGTGAAATAAAAATACGACCTAAAACGACCGCACTTAGAATGCCTGAGGATGACTTATGACAATCGACGACATAGATTTTAATGCGCTTTATAAGCAACATCTTATCGCCTGTAATCATTCTCATTTGCCGCCGGACAAATGGGATAAAAAAGCGCCTAAAATGGCTGAAAATTTGGTGGGTAAGCCAAGTTGCTATAACGCGCAGTTAATGGCGGCAATGCAAATGCAGCCGGATGAAACCCTCTTGGATATCGGCTGCGGTCCGGGTACATTTGCCGTACCTTTGGCGCAACATTGTCGTCAGGTTTACGCATTGGATTACAGCGTGGGCATGTTGGCGGCACTGGCTGAGTTCAAACACGCCCAACAACTGGATAATTTACACTTACTCCATAAATCTTGGGCGGATAACTGGGATGATGTGCCGGCGGCAGATGTGGTACTTGCCTCCCGCTCTACCTTGGTCGATGACTTAGATGATATGATCGCAAAGATCTGCGCCAAAGCCAAAAAACGGGTGTATCTCACTTCGGTGACGCAACGCCATTTTTTAGATGAAGGCGTGTTTTCTGCGATTGGGCGTAATGATGTGGGTTTCCCCACCTATATTTACCTGCTCAATCGGCTTTATCAAAAAGGCATTCAAGCGAATCTGAATTTCATTGAAACGGAATCCGGTCGCTTTATGGGCGAAACCTACGAAGACTTACTGGCTTCCGTAGAATTTTCCCTTGGTGCGTTAAATGAACAAGAAAAACAACGTCTTGCGGAGTTTTATTGTCAAAAACAACATCACAATGAACCGATTAAACACGGACAGCCCAAATGGGCGTTAATTTGGTGGGATGTCGCTTAAATGCAGCGAAAATCCCCTGCTTTTATCACGCATTTCATTCATCATAGACGGAGTAACAGACAATGGATTTCGGTTTAACAGAAACAATGATTAAAAACATCGGTTGGCATTTGCGCCATTTCCCTCAGGTTGAAACAGCAATTTTATTTGGCTCGCGCGGGAAGGGGAATTTTCGTGAAGACTCGGACATTGATTTAGCTTTAAAAGGCGATGGCATTACTGACGCCATGTTGCACAACATTCAGCAAACCCTGTCGCAAACTACCCTTCCGTATAAATTCGATATAGTCATTTATGACAAGATTACCGATCCGGCTTTACTGGAACATATTCAACAGGTGGGCAAAATCTTCTATGAAAAGAAAAATTGCGCCATTCAACATCGTCGTTACCAACTTTTCCGTTATTCCATTCCGGTGGATTCTCAACTGATTTTGCGCAATCGCTTTTTGAAAAAGCGTGAAGGCCTTTTGGTGAAAGTGTGCTGTGGGCAAAATGAAGGTTGGGGTGAAATTGCGCCATTGCCGGAGTTTAGCCATGAAACCTTAGACCAAGCCCAAGCCCAAGCCATCGAATGGCTGGAAAAATGGGATCAATCCCGCAGTTGTAACGTAAAACTAGATTTGACGGCGGATTTATATCCTTCTGTGGCTTTCGGGCTCAGTTGTGCGTTGATGGAAATGAAAGGTCGCTTGGACGATGAAGGCAATTATCAAACGGCACCTTTATGTTATGGCGACCCCGATGAACTTTATGAACCACTGGATCAAATGCAAGGTGAAAAGGTGGCGAAAGTGAAAGTGGGGATGTATGAAGCCAATCGTGATGGCCTTATTGCCGATATGCTGTTAGAAGCCATTCCGGACTTGCAATTACGGCTAGATGCTAATCGCAGTTGGACGCCTGCTAAAGCGCAAATGTTCGCCAAATATGTGAAACCTGAGCATCGTGCGCGCATTCAATTTATCGAAGAACCTTGCAAAACCCGTGAGGAAAGTCGTCAATTTGCGGCAGAAACCGGCATTAACATTGCCTGGGATGAAAGCGTACGCGAACCGGATTTTCGTGTAGAAAAAGAACCGCACTTGGCGGCGATTGTGATTAAGCCGACTTTAGTGGGATCTATTGAACGTTGTGCCGAGCTCATTGCTCAGGCGCACGCGTTAGGTATTAAAGCGGTTATCAGTTCCAGCATTGAAAGTAGCTTTGGTTTAACCCAACTGGCTCGCATGGCAAAACAATATACGCCAAATGTTACGCCGGGATTAGACACACTGGATTTAATGGATTATCAAGTCGTCAGAACCTGGCCGGGGTCGGAATTACCTGTCGTTGGCTTGGATTCGGAATTCATTACCGAAGTGATTTTAGATTAAAAGTGCGGTCGTTTTTTCGGTTATTTTTTATAGTGCGGTTTTTACAGATTAGACCAGCCGAAAGCAAAAAATCATTATAATGCGCGCAATAAAAAGGAATGTGATATGTCATCAAAATACAACATTTTGCTGTTAAATGGTCCAAACTTGAATATGTTAGGCGTGCGTGAGCCAACCCATTATGGGCATTTATCATTAACAGCAATTGAGCAGCATTTACAACAACAAGCAGCAAAACAGCAAGTGGCACTGGATTGTTTTCAAGCCAATAGCGAAGAAAAATTAATTGAGAAAATTCACCAAAGCTTTCAAAAAGTGGATTTTATTATTATCAATCCTGCGGCCTATACTCACACCAGCGTGGCGTTGCGTGATGCATTACTTGCCGTTGACATTCCTTTCGTTGAAGTGCATTTATCCAATATTCATAAACGCGAACCGTTTCGTCATCATTCCTATTTTAGTGATGTGGCGGAAAGTGTGATTTGTGGCTGCGGTGCGCAAGGGTATGATTTTGCGTTGCAGTTTGCGGTAAATTATCTTTCAAAAAAGTAAAATTTGACGAAATTTAACGAAAATCACAGAATTTTATCGCCAAAATGATGATTTTGCGGTAATCTCTCGACCGAAAATTTATCTTAATCCACACCGCGTTTTTTTCTAAAAAGTGCGGTTTAAATTTAATATGTTTTAGGGAAAACTATGGACATTCGTAAAATTAAAAAACTGATTGAATTAGTAGAAGAATCCGGCATTACGGAACTTGAAGTTTCAGAAGAAGAGGGCTCTGTACGCATTAGTCGTGCTACAGTTGCTGCACCGGCAAATGTTCAATATTCCATTCCGGCAGCGGCACCAACACCGGTTGCGGCACCTGCTGCACCTGCCGCAGCAGCGCCTGCTGCCGCACCTGAGGAAATTGCCGGTCATAAGATCCGCTCTCCGATGGTCGGCACATTCTATCGTAGCCCAAGCCCAGAAGCGAAAGCGTTTGTTGAAGTGGGGCAAACCGTAAAAGTAGGTGATGCACTTTGCATCGTTGAAGCGATGAAAATGATGAACCGTATTGAAGCGGATAAAGCCGGTGTAGTAAAAGCTATTCTGGTAAATGATGGTGAGCCTGTCGAATTTGATGAGCCGTTGATTATTATTGAATAATTAACATAGCAGACCATAATTTAAACAAGAATGGATTTATTATGTTAGAAAAAGTTGTTATCGCCAATCGCGGCGAAATTGCTCTGCGAATTTTGCGCGCCTGTAAAGAATTGGGTATTAAAACCGTTGCGGTACATTCCACTGCCGACCGTGAGTTAAAACACGTTCTGCTTGCGGATGAAACCGTGTGTATTGGTCCGGCTCAATCGGCAAAAAGCTATTTAAATATTCCGGCGATCATTGCGGCAGCCGAAGTGACCGGTGCTGACGCTATTCACCCGGGCTATGGCTTTCTTTCTGAAAATGCGGATTTTGCCGAACAAGTAGAAAGTTCCGGTTTTATCTTCATCGGCCCAACCGCTGACGTGATTCGTTTAATGGGCGATAAAGTGTCCGCCATTAACGCGATGAAAAAAGCGGGCGTACCTTGCGTACCGGGATCTGATGGTCCATTAACTTCTGACATCGCAAAAAATAAAGAAATTGCGAAACGTATCGGCTACCCGATCATTATCAAAGCCTCCGGCGGCGGTGGCGGTCGTGGTATGCGTGTCGTTCGTAGCGAAGAGGCGTTGGAAGAATCTATCGCCATGACGAAAGCAGAAGCCAAAGCGGCCTTCAACAACGACATGGTTTACATGGAAAAATATTTGGAAAACCCACGCCACGTGGAAATTCAAGTATTAGCAGACACCCACGGCAATGCCGTTTACTTGGCAGAGCGTGATTGTTCTATGCAACGTCGCCACCAAAAAGTGGTGGAAGAAGCGCCTGCACCGGGTATCACAGAAAAAGTTCGTCGTGATATCGGTTCCCGCTGTGCGAAGGCTTGTGTGGAAATTGGCTATCGTGGTGCAGGTACATTTGAATTTTTATATGAAAACGGTGAGTTCTATTTCATTGAAATGAATACCCGTATTCAAGTGGAACATCCTGTGACTGAAATGATTACCGGTGTGGATTTGGTCAAAGAGCAATTGCGCATTGCTTCCGGCTTGCCGATTTCTTTCAAACAAGAAGACATTAAAGTCAAAGGCCATGCCATTGAATGTCGTATCAATGCGGAAGATCCAAAAACCTTCTTGCCTTCACCGGGCAAAGTTGATCATTTGCATTCTCCGGGCGGTTTAGGTGTACGTTGGGATTCGCACATTTACGCAGGTTATACGGTTCCTCCGCATTATGATTCCATGATCGCGAAATTGATTACTTACGGCGATACCCGTGAAGTGGCTATCCGTCGTATGCAAAATGCGTTATCAGAAACCATCATTGACGGTATTAAAACCAATATTCCGTTGCATGAACTGATCCTTGAAGATAAAAACTTCCAAAAAGGTGGCACCAATATCCACTATTTGGAGAAAAAATTAGGCATGCACGAATAATAAAACCACCAATAATAGATTCGACTCGGTAAGTGCGGTAAAAATTTAACCTATTTTTACCGCCTTTTTATTATGTCGATCCTCAATCACTCGGGATGCGCCAAATCATCCATAAAAAAAAACTTAAGTTCTCACACTTAAGCTTTTTTCTTTTTTACACACGAAATTTTAGCGCGTAGAAAGTTGGAAAATCATGGATTCCGCTTGGCAGCAAAATTCAAAGGTGGCTTTCAATTTAACGCCATTTTCCACCGCACTTATTTCGCTGCGAATGGTGCAAGGATCACTTTCTGCTGCGCGTGCTTTTTCAGTCAAATATTCTAATGCTTCTTTTGCCTGCGCTTCTGTGGCATAAACCTGCTCAAAATCGATGGTGCAATCGGAACCATCAATGACGGTGCCGACATCAACACAGCAACACACTTTCGCTTCTTCAGCTTGGCATTTTAACGAACTCATGTTCTCTCCTTTATAAAATCAGTTGATACTTTCAACTAGTTTAGCAATTATTAAAATACAATACAAAATTTGACCGCACTTTGATCTGCCCCCAAAAGTTGGACAGGTTAGTTAACTTAAATATTGAGCTCGGTATTGCACTGGG
>ERZ773054.1077-NODE-1077-length-17852-cov-12.501040_pt1 | contig 17852 bp, 25 predicted proteins | sample MGYA00580630_ERZ773054 | MGnify/ENA primary metagenome ERZ773054 (study PRJEB29015, sample SAMEA2737994) | human oral metagenome | biome: human oral; feature: human-associated habitat; material: dental | place: China | collected 2115 ... | reverse complement strand
GCTCGCCGGCCTGGTCCCCGTATGGCGCCAGCTGCGGGCGATGCGCCGCCGGATGGAGCCTCAGGGCGACGGCCGCTCCCTCGCCGAGGGCCTGGCACGCGTGGAGGGCCAGGTCCACGCCCTCCGGGACGAGCACGCCGGCACCCTCCGGAGACTCTCTCAGGAGATAGGCGTCGTGGACGCCCGACTCTCCCGGCTCGAACGAGGCCTCGGAGAGTGACCATCACCACAAGAATCTACCCCGCCCCGGCTTGACACAATGCCACGGGCGGGGTAGACTATAGGTACAGCAAGGGAGAAAAGCTCCCGGGACTGAAAGGAAACTGAAATGCGAGACAACCGAGGGATCTTCCCCAGAAACTTCACCAGCGACCTGCACGAGTCCACAGCCTGGCTCGCAGCCGAGACGGGAATCTCCGAGAAAGCGGGCAGGGACTGGCTCAAGCGAGAACTCCACAGGGAGAAAGGCCTCTACGATCCCAGCGACCTGATCGAGCTCAGGGACTACATCAGGAGAGTCTCCTAGCCCAGAGCCCCCCGCCCCGGCGGGGGGCTTCCCCATGCCCGAGACGCCCCGCCAGTCTGTGGCCAGCGTCACGCCACACCGAGTTGACGAAGTACCACGACGGGAGTAGATTAGAGGTACAGCGAGGGAGAGAAGCTCCCGAGCCGGAACCCCGAAAGGACATCTGAAATGAAGATCTACGAAGGATCGAAGTGGATCGACTGGGAGACCAACGACGCGGCATGCTGGCTCGCCGCCGAGACCGGCCTGACCCGCGAAGCAGCTAAGCACCACATCCTCGTCAACCTCACGCCCGATGAAGAGGGCGACTACGACATGGACGAGCTTGACGACCTGGCGCAGATCATCGCCGAGGAATACTGAGAAACCAACCACGGCCCGGCCACCTCCGGGGGCCGGGTCCCCGAGAAAGGAAAAAGGAAAATGACGCTCCGCATGTACTGCGTAGCCGACTGGGTCAACTATTACATCTACGACTACACCGACATCCTCACATCCCTCAGGACCGTCCAGGATCTGACCGTCGCCTCCGGCTCCGCCGTCATCAGATGGGACCCTGACGAGCCTCTAGCGATGGTGGACTACCATCCCAGAGTCGACCCGGCACTCCCGTACGGCGTCACGCGCTGGCTGGACCTTGTTTTCGACACTCTGCCCCAGCTGGCTGCCCCCGGCGTCGTAGAAGAGGGCGCGCCCCTCATGGCGTGGTGGCGCCGGTGGGCCGCGGAGGGAGGCTCGCGTCATGCCTGAGTTCCATCCCGAGCTCGCCCCCGGCGCCTACGACCGGATCGCCCGAGACGTCCGCCACGCCGCCGAGGTCGGCTACGAGGGGACCTGCTACTACGACAGAGACGGCTACCTGGTCGGCAACCCCGACGGCGCCGCCTACAAGGTGGACCTGCACTTCGGAGGCCGCCACACCGCCATCCGGCACATGCCCGGAGGCCACGTCGCCACCGTCCGGGGCCTCGCCTGGCCTCGCTTCCCCAAACCCCCCTACCACAATCTGAAGGGATTCAATAAATGAGACTGTTCAAGATAGACAATCCGGAGGACCGGACGGCCGGCGAGATATTCGCCGCCCACTGCGCCTCCTACGTTATGGGCATAGAGCACGAGCTCGGATCCCGGAGCATCTCGATCGGAGACGCCGAGGGAACCCCGATCGGCCTCTACACGCCCGCACAGCTGACCAGTCTCGGAGGCGCCCCGCACGTCTCCGGCGCCCGGTTCATGTGCGACCTGGCCGACCTGATCGAGAAGATCACGGAGGCCGCCGCCAGGTGCGCCTTCTACGACGCCTGCCACTCCGTATACGACCTGACACTCGAAAGGCACATCAAATGAAAGACGAGATCCTCACCGGCAACGCGATCCGGGACTGGGATCCGCCCGAGACGAAGGCGCTCTACTGGTCCGGCGCCTGCCAGGTCCTCGTGGCGGCCATCGGCGCCCGAGGCTGCAAAACCAGCCCGATCCGCGACGTCCTCCTGAGGGCGCACACGGAGGCCTACAGCCTCCTGCACGACGCCCGCACCGTCGGCGCCGGCCTGGACTGCGACTGGGACCGGCTTACTCCCGAGCAGCGCGCCTGGTATTCGATGGGGGCTGCCGAGACTCTCTCCGACGTCTTGGACGCCCTCCCGGACTCCGTGATCGAGCACCATCCCGGAGGCCTGAAATCCCTGCAGGCTGCCCGGCGCCGGTGGATCGCCGAAAATCAGGAGCTCGGAGACGACTACGCGAGAAAGGTAGGACTCCTGTAATGAGAACACCCGCTATGGTGGCGCTGCTCGGCCTGGCATGGGTCACGCTCATCGCCGTCGCCGTCACCACCGCCTCCACGCCGTGGAGGATCGTCCTGACCATCACCGCCGCCGTCTATGGGTATGCCTACGGGTGGACCCTCCGCGACGCCGAAATCGAGGGGGGAGAATAGCGTGGGCGCCCCCGAGCACGTGGAGCAGCTACAGGCCTCCACCCGGGCACTCTCGGCGATGGGCATGACCTACGCCGATATCTCCGAGATAGAGGGCGTCTCCCGCGACACGGTGTGCACGTGGGGGAAGGGCGCGTCCCGCGCCCACGGGGCGCCCCCGATCGCGAAGCTCGGCCGCACGGCCAGGGTCGTGCACCGACTCTCGGTCACCCTCGCCGACATCGGCCGCCGCCACGCCCGCGACGGCGCCGCGAGAGTGACGGTCCGGAGGATATGCTCCACGCCTGACTGGGCGCTCCGACTGACCCTCGCGGCCGCTCAGGGATGGCTGGTCCGGGAGGCTCTGATGCCGCCGTCCGACGGGGAGTGCTACCAGGGCCTGCCCTGCACTCCGACGATCGAGACCCGGCCGGCCGGCACCTACCCTGGAAGCCTCATAGCCTACCAGGCGGCGCGCGGCGCGTGGCCCGTCGGCGCCGACTTCAAGATGGCCCCCCAGCTGAAATTCCCGGCCGGCTACCGGCACATAGTGGTAGACGTCCCCGGGCTGCTACTCTGGGCGAGGTTCAGCAGCGGGCTTCCGGCGGGGGACTACCCGTGGCGGCCCGACACCACCGGAGAATGATAGGAGGTGAGACGATGAGTTGGAGGTATTTCGGATGGCTTCTCGGAGGTATGTTCCGGTGTCATTTCGATGACGGCTGGCCCTGCTAGAAGCCGATAGATACCATAGGGCCCCAGACTACACGGTCTGGGGCCCTTCTCGTTTTGACGCCGCCATCCGGAACGGTATATACTGTGGGCATGGAAACTAACAATCGCGCCGTCGCCCAGATGGACGCCTACAGGAAACCGTCTCTCGTGGTCTCCCCCGAACAGCTGGCCGTCTGCCGCTATATGGCGGCGACGGCGTGGGAGAGACTCCGCCAGGAAGGCCGCCGCCAGGGGCTGGTGTGGTTCGACTCGAAGTTCCGCGCTATCCCCGACGGCTCCCGGCGCCACGGTCAAGACGGTGCGAAGCTGATCACCGTCGCCATCGGCGTCGTACACGATAGCTCCTACACCGACCGCGGTGGCTTCCTGGTAGAGCACGTCGCCGACGGTAGGATGCAGGTCTCCGTCCAATTCCCCAAGGGAAAGGTCGGGTTTCCGGCTCTGTGGATATCGGATTTCGACGGCCGGGACGGGCCGACCGAGAATGACCCATTCTACTGCGAGGCTGTAGACTGGCACAGTCCGCTCAGGAAAGGAAGTAGGAAATGAGCAGCAAGAAGTCCCCGAGGCGCCATGAGGGCATGAACCCACGGGCGCCCCTCACGTCCCTGACCCGCTCCCACGCCCAGCGCGGGTGGGGTGGGTTCGACCGGTGCATGACCTACGCTATGCAAGGCCTGGCCGTCTGCCTGCCCTCGAAGGCGGCGGAGGGCCGTACCACCGCCTACCAGGTCGCCATCGCGTCCCATATCACCGACCGGTGGGCCAGGGAGGGCCTCAAGCGCCTCGAAAAGGCAGGCTTGATCAGCTGGGAGCGCGGCGGGATCGGCCCCGACGGCTGCCCCCGCCCCTCGTGGATCCGCGTGGACAAAAAAGCCTATCTGGCGTGGATCAATCTCCGCGAGTGGGTCAAGCGCAAGAAGGCCGCCGCCGTCGCCCGCTACAGGCAGTATCGTGAGCGGGTCTCCAAGATCGAGCACGCCCCCCAGCCGCCCGAGCAGCCCGTGGCTCCCGAGCAGCCCGTGGCTCGCGCTGCGGTCTCGCCGGCGGCGTCGGCTGAGCGGCATCCGTGCGACATGGTCTACACGCCCGAGCAGGTCTCCGAGTTGAAAGAGCGGCTCCTCAGCCGGGGCTACGTCCCCGCCCGAGTATCGTGGATGCTGAAACGTCCAGTCCCCGGCTGGGACGGCTGGCAGCTGGCCCGTGAGTTCGAAGCCGAGCACGGAGACCCGGGCTACGGCGTGCAGGAGGCCAGGGATCCCGAAGGCCGCCTGCTCAAACGCTCCTCACGATGACCGCTTGACCGTCCTCCCGGGCGTCCGCAGCCGCCCGGCCCCATAGTCGAATACCGCCATGACAAGCCCCCGCCGGCGGTAGGGGGCATTAGTCGTGCCCGGAGTAGAATAGTGGCATGGAAGCAACGAAAAAGCATGCCCAGCCCATCGCCCTGAAGCCCAATCCGAAGGCCCGGGAGGTCGCTCTGCGCATCATCTCCCACCTCCACACGGCCGCTTGGGGCGTCGCGGACCTACGCCGCTCCATCGCCCGCGCCCTGCCCGAAGACGACGCCCTCGCAGCGGCGTGCGAGGCCCTCTTGGACGTGCTGGCCGCCGCCGACGCGGAGGCCAGCCACGCCTACAACCACGGCATCATAGGCCAGTGCCCGCAAGGATTCTATGCTGCTCCCATGCGGAACGATAATCCTCACGGAACGGCGTTCCGCATGGACGGAGGGGATGCTGCCCGGCCCGAGCGGCCCGGCGCCCCGGGTCAGGCCCGGGATGACGCCGATACGCTCTTCTGACCATGCGGAACGCTATCTCCACTGCCCCGTATGCGGGACTACGGAACACCGTTCCGCATGGATGATCCGTGGGTCTGGCCCGGCGTGCTGCCGCAGACTGGCATCCGCCCATGCGGAACACAGTGCTAGCCATATCATCTCCCTAAGGGAGAGAGTCTCCATAAGGGAGACTCTCTCTCCCTTAGATGAACCCTCTATCTTTAGAGAGAAAGCAAGATGGCGACGCCGATCGGGCGGGGCCGCCCGCCGCGGTGCGGCGGACCCGCCGCTCGTCGCCTCGGGGGGACGGGGCTATCGCCTCCGACCCTGGTCCCGGTTCCCGGACCAGACCGGGTTGTGCGAGACGGGGGCTTCTCGGACCGGGGTGGTCTGTCTGACCCGGGGCCCCTCGGACCGGGGGTATCTGATTTGCGGGGTGCTTGTCCGAGGGGGTATACTCGGGGGCATGAGCAGGACACGCTGGCAAGGGCATGACCGGCAGCGGCTGCGGCAGCTGGTCACCGACACCTACGGCTGGACCTGCACTCTGTGCCACCGACCGATCGACCCGCACGCGACAGCGCTGCGAGACCGACTGAGTATCGACCACGTCCTGCCCGTCAGCCGAGGCGGCAGCGACAGCCTCGAGAACCTCCGACCGACACACCACGGCTGCAACTCCGCCAAGCGCGACGGACGCCGACTGAGACGCCGAGCGACGGAAACCGCACCCGGATTTTTCCTAGCCGGCCCGTCGGGCAGCCTGCCCCCGCCAAAAATCTCCCCCCAATAATCTGGAAAAAGCCCAAAAAACGGAAGGAATCGGGAAATGCCGCTATTCGAGCTCACGACGGGCGGAGACGGTGCCATCCACGGCGCCGTCAAGATGCTCATTGACGAGCTTGAGGCGGAGGGGCTGCTCGATTACCGCACGAGGCTCTTGACCGTGGTCATGGAATCCACGGCGAAGGCCCTGGACCACGGCCTGACGGCCCCGAAGGTCTCCGTCGCCACGACTCAGCTGGCCAGACAGCTCCTGGACGGGATCGAGATGCTGCCGAAGCCGCCGGCGAAGACCGGGACTGTCTTCGACACGCTCCCCGACGTGATCGCCGCGGCGACGAAGGCCGCGCTGGACAGTCGGAGGCTCTGACATGGCGCCGGTAGAGCTCCCCGGCGGCCTGACCGCCGCCTACGCCACCCTCCGCAACCACGACCGGCCCTCGCTCGGGCCCGTCGTCGCCGAAGTCTCCCGGAGGGTCCGCGGCAGGGAGCTCATGCCGTGGCAGTCATACTTCGCCGACGTACTCTGCGAGATAGACCCTGAGCATCCCGGCGAGTGGTGGTACAAGAAGGCCATCGTGTGCGTCCCGCGGCAGGCCGGCAAGTCTGACGTCATCGGCGCCATCCACACGCACAGGCTCCTGGCCTTCGCCGACCACCGGGCCGTCATGACGGCCCAGACCGGGAAAGACGCCGGGAAGCGCTGGCGCTCCTATGTGGAGGACATTCCCGACGTCGATGAGTCCGGAGTGACGGTGATGCGCGGGAAAGGCGCCGAACGGCTCACCTACGACAAGACCGGCTCCTACTTAGAGCCTTTCCCGCCGACGGACGCCGCGATCCACGGCGACGCGATCGACGACTGCTCCGTGGACGAGGCATGGGCCTACACGATCGAGCAGGGCGCCACGATCCAGGCCGCCGTCCGGCCCGCCCAAGCCACAAGGCCGTTATCGCAGTTCCTGCTCCTGTCCACCCGCGGCTCCGAAGCCGCCTCCGGAGGCTGGCTGGATCAGGAGATAGCCGCCGGACGTGCCGCCGTCGCCGATCCCGGCAGCCGGACGCTCTACCTTGAGTTCTCCGCCGACCCGGCCGTCGCCGACAAGGACCCGTACTCGGATGAGGCTCTGGCGTTCCATCCGGCCATCGGCCACACTCAGTCCCTCCGGCGCCTGAGGGATCTGGCCTCGGGCTTGCCGCTCGCCGAGTGGAGGCGGGCTTTCCTGAACTTGCCGACCGAGGGCGACGCGTCGGCGGTCATCGATGTCGCCGTGTGGACGGGCCTCGCCCTGGACGAGGCGCCGGCACGGCCCCGCCCCGCGGATACCGTCATCGCCTACGACGTCGCCCGGGACAACACGGCCGCCACCATCGCCGCCGCCTGGCTGGACCCCGACGGCGACCCGATCACCGCCGTCGTCTGGTCCTCAGCGGACGTCCGGGACCTGGACGGCTACCTGAGGCGGCTCTGGGCCGACGGCTACCGGCGGATCGTCGCCGACCCGACCGGCCCCACCCGGCTCATCGCCGAGACCCTGCTAGATGACGGCATCGGCCGGCTCGGCGCCTACACCGACTACCAGGACGCCTGCCAGGAGCTGATCGACCGGACCCGGACGGGCACCGTCCGGCACGTCCAGTCCCCGGCCGTCGTCGCCGCCATCCAAGCCGCCCGTCCGAGGATCACGTCCCGCGGCACTGACTTCGACGCCGCAAAATCCGACGGGCCGATCGACGCGCTCCGGGCCACCGCCCTCGCCGTCCACGAGGCACGCCAACTCTCCAAACCGACAATGCAGATGTGGTAGCATGAGACTCATGAGAACTTCGGGGCCGCTCGCCTCCCTCCTGCGCCCCGCCCGCGCGGTCCTAAGCGCCCGTCGCGGGCGGCCGGCGATCCAGCACGTCACCGACGGCGGCGTCACCCTCCGCTGGGACGGCGCCCCCGACGACCCTCAGGCCCTGGACTCCGTCTACCGGGCCCTCGCCATCCTCGAAGGCTCGATATCCCAGTTGACGCTGGACAAATACTCCCGGGCCCTCGGGCGTCCACGCGGCTCCGCCACACGGGACCTGCAGCGCATGCTCGGAGACGACACGCCCCTGCCGGGCTTCCTCGCCGAGACCACCCGGTCCCTGGCCATGACCGGCAACGCCTGGATCCGCCACACCGCCATCGGCGGCGCCCCCCGAATCCGTCTGCTCGATCCCCGCCGGTGCGGCGCCGTCCTGGACCAGGCCACCGGCGCCAAGACCATCACCTACGACGGGATCCGCGCCGACGATATTCTGCAGCTCCGGCTCACCCACGCCGCCGGCGAGCCGCTCGGCGTCTCCCCGATCCAAGCTTGGGCCGAGGGCCTCACGGGCGCCCTGGACGCCAGCCACTATGCGGCGTCCTGGACCCAGCGCGGCGGCCGCCCCACCGGGATCCTCACCACCGACCAGACGCTCTCCGCCGACGACGCCAAGCGCTGGAAAAAGTCGGCGAACGAAACCATGACGCCGGCCGGCGGCGTCGCCGTCCTCGGCTCCGGTCTCACCTACAAACAGTGCTATCTGACGCCGGCCGAGCTGCAACTCCTGGACGTCAGAAAAGTAAACACCATCAGCGTGGCGCGGATCTTCGGGATCCCGGCCCGTCTCATGCTCACCTCCGGCGACGGCGACTCCAAGACCTACGCCAACATGGAACAGGAGAGCATCCTGTTCGTGCGGCACACGCTGATGCCGTACATGCGGGAAATCGAACAAGCGCTCAGTTCTCTCATGGTGGATGATGTGCGGTTCAACGTAGACGGATTCCTGCGGCCCGACACAACCACCCGCTACAATGCCCACAAGATAGCCCTCGAAGCCGGATTCCTCACCGTGGATGAGGTACGGGCGATCGAGGGCCTGAACCCGATCGAAGACGAAGACAGTAAGGAGGCTGCGGATGAGAGCCAGTCAGCGCAGGAGCTTGGAGAAGATCCTGCACCCCGCGGGGATGATGACCAGGGCGACCGAGATAGCGGCGACCACCCCTCCGACGCCTGAAAGCGGAGGATGGACGATCACCGCTCGGGCCGTCCCCTACGGGCAGACCACCGAGATATTCCCCGGCCTCACGGAGGAAATCCGGGCCGGCGCCATCACCCCGATCGAGCAGGGTCCCTTGCTTTTCCGGGACCACGACAAGCCGATCGGCCGCATCACTGAGCTTCGCGACGAAGACGACGGCCTGGTCATCGATGCGGTCATCTCCGACACGCCGCTCGGCGACGAAACCCGGCAGCTCATCGCCGACGGCGTCTTGACCCGGATGAGCATCGGATTCCGGCCCGCCGACGACGGTGTGGATATCCAGGAGCGCGATGACGGGACCGTGCACGTCACAATCACCCGAGCCGAGCTCTACGAAGTCTCCGTCGTGGCATTCCCGGCCTACGCGGACACCCCGATCACCGACCAGCGCGCAGCGCACACTACCGAAAGGCAGGCATCTATGACCGATCCCGCGCTCGGCGTCCTCGAAGACGCCATAGACACGGCCCACTCCGACATCGCCGGTCTCCGCTCCCGGATCGATGAACTCGAAACCCGCGAGACGGCGGCCCCCGAGCATCCGCTCGCCGCCTACACGTCGCTCGGCGACTACGCCAAGCGCGCCCCCGCCGGACTCAAGTTCCGGGACGCCGTCAAATCGACGGATTCCGTCCAGCCGCCTATCTGGCTCGGCCGGATCCAGGCCCGGATGGCCGCCAAGCAGCGCGTCACCAACGCTCTCACCCACACCACCAACCTGCCGGCACAGGGCACCTCGATCTCGTATAGCGTCTACAAGGAAGACGACCTGAAGGTTGTCGCCTACACGGAGGGCACGAAGGTCGCCACGGGCGGGATGAAGGACGAAGAGAAGACGGCGCAGATCGAAGGTTTCGCCGGAGGCACCCAGATCACCCGTAAGACTCTCACCCGCGCAGATCCTGCGTTCATCAACAACTTGCTCGAACGCCAGGCCATCAAATACGCGAAGCAGATCGAATCCTGGAACGTCCAGCTGGTCCGCGAGACCATCGTCGCCGTCGCCGCCAAACAGTCCGTCGGCGGCGCCACGAAGGCGGATGCGATCACCGCCGACTCGCTGAGAGACGTCATCATAGACGCCCAGCAGAGGTTCGACGACAGCGACCAGTACGTGATCGACGGGCTTTTCCTGACGTGGGACCTGATCAAAGCCATCGCGAAGCTCGGGGAGGAAAAAAGGCTGCTGCGCTGGGTCGGCTCCGACTCGGCGGTCGCCAACGAGGGGAAGATCGATCCGACCGCGCCCATCTCGCTGTCGCTGTACGGTGTGCCCGTCGTGCCGCTGCCCGGCGCCACCCTCGCGGCCTTCTACGACCGGCGTGCGATCGTCTGCCAAGAGGCCCCCGGCGCCCCGATCACCCTGCAGCAGGACCAGGTCCTCGATCTGCAGCGGGACATCGCCGTCTACGGCGAAGCCGCCCATTACGCGCAGATGCCCCTGGCCGTCCTGCCCTGGACGTTCAAGACCGCCTGACAGCTATGGCGTTCACGGTAGACCTGGAGAAGGTCAGGCTGGTCCTCACCCGCGAGCTGCACCTCGCGGGTGGGGCCTCCACCATCGAGCCGACCGAGATCGCCGACATGGTCGACGACGCCGTCCAGATGATCCAGACCTACGTCGGATCCTCCGTGATACCCGACCGGATCGCCAACCGGGCCGTCCTCGAAGTTGCCCGGGAACTCAACACCCGGGCGTTGAATCCCGGCGGCGTGTTCAGTGCGTTCGCGGACGCCGGCAGCCCGGTGCGGCTCGCCAGGGACCCGCTCCGCGCCGTCTACCCCATGCTCGCACCCTACGTCAGGCCAGGCCTCGCATGACCACGACCGTCCCCACGATCGCCGAGTGCCGAGACGAGCTCCAAGAGACGCTCGTCTGGCTGCTCGGGAACGTCTACCACGACTCCCTGGTGGACGTCCGCGCCTACCCGCCGCAGACGATCCAGCCGGCATCCGCCTGGATCGAGCTCACCGGGATCGAAGCCGGCGACAACCAGGACCTGCCGTACGGGCAGGCCCGGGCCACGTGGCGGGTCACCGTCACCGCCCGGCCCGGCATGGCCATCGCCGACGCCACGTCCATGCTGGACCGGGTCACCCAGACCCTCCTCGGCCTGGACGTCGGCGGCATCACCGTCGGCGAGTACACGGCGATATCCAGCGACAGCCTCGCCGCCCCGCTCCCCGCCACCCGGGTCACCCTCCGCACCATCATCACTAGAAGGAAAGGCAAGTAAATGGCTTTTGCGCGCCTCCGCGGCTCCAACCTCACCCTCAAGATCGACAACGTCGACTACATGGCCGAAGTCTCCGAATGGAAATTCCCCGAAGAGGAGACGAAGGACGCTGGGACGAAGACTTTCGGCGACGTCCGGCACGGCTCCGTCGGCAAAGCCACGTTGGAAGTCACCGTCGTCCAATCCACGTCCGGCGACGCGCTGTGCATGAAAGTATTCGACAACCCCGCGAAGGACAACGTTCCGTTCGTGCTCGCACCGCACGGCAACGACACCCCGACCGCCGACGAACCCCACTGGGTCGGGACCCTGGCGTTCCCGAAGCTCCGGCCCTCCCTCGGCATCAAAGCAGGCGACGACGACGCCACCACTGAGTTGAAGTTCACGATCCGTACCCGCGAGAAGAAAACCGCGGCCTGAGAAAGGGGGTGCAGAATGGCGGTGACCGTCTCCGGCGACGGCCTCTACGACCTCGGAGGCGGCGCCGTCATGAAGATCGAAGGCTTCAACAAGACCGTGCGGGCCCTCAACCGTGCCGGCGCCGAGACGCAGGACATGAAGACACTCATGCACTCCCTCGGCAGCCTCGTCGTCAAAACCGCGAAGCCACTCACGCCCCACAAGACCGGGCGGCTGGCCGGCTCGATCCGTGCCGGCCGCGGCAAGACCAAAGCCGTGGTCACCGCCGGCCGCAAATCCATCCCCTACGCGGGCGTCCAGCACTACGGGTGGCCCGCACACCACATCAAAGCATCCATGTTCCTCGTCAAAGCACTGGAAGCCAAGAATGAGGACATCGTCCGCACTCTCGTCAAGGGTATCGGCGAGATATGCACCAAACTCGGCCTCGAAAACAACATAGGAGGACTCAATGTCTGAAGAACCCACCACTGCGGCGGCGGCCCTCGCCGACGTCGAAGCGGAGAAACTCATGGAGACGCTGACCATCGGCGAGCACGTCCTGCTCACCGCCACCCTCGGCACCACCCTGGACAAACTCGAAGACGTGGATCCCATCGCGATGTTCCGGGCGCTCGGCCTCATCTCCGCCCAGCGCCTCGCCGAAGCCGGCGCCCCTCCGTTCACGCCCGACGTCGTGGACGGACTCTCCCTGGTCCAGCTCGCCGACCTGATCCGGGCCGGCGCCCGCACCGCCCCGCAGACTCCTCAGGCCCTCGCCCCGCTCGTCGCCCGCATCAACCAGGTCCTCGGCGACGACGCCGCCGAGGTGGGTGAGGCTGCCCGGCCGTTTCGTGCGGCGGATGGCGGAGATGGCGGCCGCCGGACTGCTCGCCACGCCCAGCCAGTACTGGACGCTGACCGCAGTGGAGGAACTGGAACTCCGGAAGGCCTGGCGCAAAGCCAACACTCGCTGAGCCAGTGAACGAAAAACCCCCGCCCTGAAATGAGAAAGGGCGGGGGTTGATCGGCTAGAACCAACTGAAAGGAGTGCACGATGCCTTGTGCATAACCCAGTGTAGCAGGAAGAGGAACGGCATGGCAAGACAGTCCATCAAAATATCTGTGACGGCCGACACGCAGAAATTCCGGTCGGAGCTCGGCAAGATCGGCCAGAGCGAGGGCGGCATGGGCAAGCTGAAGCAGTCCTTCTCCGCGCTCGGCGTCGGCATGAAAGGCCTCGCGGCCGGCGTCGTTGGCTTCGGCGCCACCGCTGCCTTCGCCATCGGCAAGCAAGCCGTCGGCGCCGCTTCCAGCCTGCAGCAGTCCATGGGCGCTGTGGACGATGTTTTCAAGTCCTCCGCCAAGCAGGTCCACTCCTACGCGCAGAAAGCCGCCGAAGCCGTCGGGCTGTCGCGTAACCAGTACAACGAAATGGCCACCCTCATCGGCACCCAGCTGAAGAACGGCGGCACGGCAGCCAACCAGCTCGCCGACCAGGCCAACAAAGTCATCAAGATCGGCGCCGACCTCAGCGCGCAGTTCGGCGGCAACACCAAAGACGCCGTCGACGCACTCTCGGCCGCCCTGAAAGGCGAGCGTGACCCGATCGAGAAATACGGCATCTCCCTCACACAAAACGCTATCGACGCCGAGGCCGCCGCGCTCGGCTACAAGAAAGTCAACGGCCAGCTCACCACCCAAGCGACCCAAGCTGCCACGCTCTCCCTCATCCAAAAGCAATCCGCGGACTCCACCGGGAAATTCGCCCGCGAGACCGACACGCTCGCCCACAAACAACAGGTACTGTCCGCGAAATGGGAAGACGCCAAAGCCAAGCTCGGCAACATGCTGCTACCCATCGTCACCAAGATAACAGGTTTCATCGCCGACCACGTCGTCCCGCTCATCGGCAAGCTCCCCGGCCTCCTAGCCGGACTCGGTCGTATCATCGGCGGCGCCTTCGTCGGCGCCTGGCGGCTACTCGTAGGCATCGTCAAGACCGCCGCGGTCGCCTTGCAGATCGCGTGGGAGGTCATCAAGATCGTCTTCCAACTCGGCGTCACAGCCGTCTCCGCCGTCATGTCCGGCCTCGCCACCGTCGTCGGCTGGGCGTGGGAGGGCGTGAAGATGGTGTTCTCCGGAGCCGTCGCCGTCGTGAAGTTCATCTGGGAGGGCTTCCTCGCCCTCCTGAGGGGCGGCGCCACGGCGATCGGCGCGATCTTCACCGGGATCGGCCACGTCGCCGGCTGGGTGTGGTCCGGGATCCAGGCCGTCATCTCCGGCGCCGGCGCCGTCATCCGCGGCGTGTGGGCCGGTCTCCAAGCCGCCGGCACCCTCCTCATGAGCGCGTTCCGGGGGATCGGCTCCGTCGCCGCCTCCATCTGGCGCGGCATCTGGGCCGTCATCTCGTGGGCCGGCCACCAAATCAAAATCACCTTCCAAACCATCATCGGCAGCATCGGCATGGTGATCGGATGGTTCGGCAAGCTCCTATCCAAAGTCTGGAATGTAATCGGCCAAGTCGCCGAATCGATATGGAACGGCATCACCAAGGTCGTCGGCTGGGTCGCCCAGATCCCCGGCAAGATCGTGAAGGCGTTCGGCAACGCCGGCAAGATCCTGCTCAACGTCGGCAAGTCCATCATCAAAGGACTCTGGGACGGCATCAAGTCCGGGTTCAGTATGGTCAAGGACGGCCTGAAGTGGCTGACCAGCAAGCTGACATCCTGGAAGGGCCCCGAGGAAACCGACAAGCGGCTGCTCTACGGCGCCGGACGGCTCATCATCGGCGGCCTCGTCCAGGGCATGGAATCCCAGTACACGACCGTCCGCGGCAGCCTGCAGCGGCTCACCCGCGGCATGCCCGGCATGATCGACTCGGGCGCCCTCGCCGACGCCGGAGCCTCCATCCCGCTCGGCGCCCCCGCATGGGCGACGGCTCCACGTGAAACACGACCCGTCAACATCACCGTGTCCACGCTCACCGCGGACGCCCGATCCGGCCAGGCCGTCGTCGACGCCATCCGAGAGTACGAGCGCCTGACCGGCCGCACCCTGGTAGGATAGGGAGTATCATGCACGTCTACCCGCCGATCCACCGCTTCGACTTCGCGCCCAAACACTGGCGCCAGAGGTCCGGCGACCAGTGGACCCAAGACCGGGTGCGCGTCTACGTGCCCGACAACGAGCGGCACCGGCCGCGCGGGAACTTTACGTTCAAAGCCAACTCCAAAGATCTAGTCACGATCGATCTGCCGCCCATCCCCGCATCCTGGTCACCGGCCGTCACCGTCACGATCAAATGCCCGACGGTCCCCGGCGCCACCGCCAGGATCGGGATCCAGGGCATGGTGCGCACCCAGACCATGGACGGCACCGACCGCACCTGGCTCTCCTACAACCCCAAGTACCTGCAGCGCCTCACTATAGAGACGCCGGAGGTGTGCGACGGGCAGGAGTGCGAGCTGCACGTCGAGCACGAGCTCGAAATCCCCGGCGACAAGACGGCGGCCACGGGCCCGGAGGCCTACGCCCTCATGGCCCAGCTCCCCGACCCGGCCGTCGCCGACAAGCGGCTCGGCAAGATCGTCCTTGGCTCCACGACGCTCCCCGACCCGAACCGGCGCGTCGGCGACTGGGATACCATCGGCCACATCAAGCTCGGCGAGTACACGCTGCCGCCCTCCGACGCCGACCTGATATGGGTGGACATGCTCGAAACCGCCACGTCCGTCACCACCGAGCGCGGCATGGACTACGACGGGATCACGTCCACATACAAGATCGGCACCATGAAAGCCACGTATCGGGACGCCTACGACCCGAGGGTCGCCAAAATCCACCGCGGACGCCGCACGATCCTCGTCCACATCCCGTCCGCGACGCCGATCTTCACCGGGCTGGTAGACACCGTCGTCTCCCACTATCAGCCCGACGGCACCTACACCACCGAGATAACCTCCGTGGACTCCACCGCCAAACTGGCCGCGAAGACGTCGGTCGGCCCGCTGTCGGAGGGCTGGGTGTGGACGGCGAACGGGATCGGCGAGATAACCGGTCCCAACGGAATCTCGTGGCACACCACCCTCAAGAGCGACAACGGATGGTCAAGACTGGGTATCCACCGGGCCCCCTACGCCGAGCGGTCCCTCGCCCAGTGGCTGGATATCGTCACCGCGACGGGCTGTAGGCCATGGTTCATCGACAGCCGTGGATGGCTCGCCTTCGCGTGGTCCCCGCCCGACAAGCTCCCCGAGGGGATGCTGATCGACGCCGGCGGCATCGCCGACTACAAGAACGGCGTGATCTACCCTCAGGCCATCGAGGCCTCAGTGGACTACGACGCGTCCTCCGCCATATCCCGCCTCGATATCACCACCGACCACATAGACCAAGAATGGGACCCGAACAAAAAGAAATGGACCGACAAAGGCACCATGTCGCAGCAAAAAACCACGGTCTACGAAAGGACGATCGAACAAGAATTCGGCGAGCGCAAGAAATCCGTGCAGATATCCCTCAATGGCTTCGAAGGCTTAACGAGTCAGAACTCGTGGCAGTCACGCACCGTCGGCATCCTGACCAAGAAACTCTACTACAACTACCCAAGCGCGTGGCCGTCGTCCGTCACCCTGCCGGCCTGGCATGAGGCCGACCCGGCCGTCGCCCACTGGAACCGCTCCCACGGCGACGCCATGTACACCACATGCGAGACGGCGCAGATAGACCTGACCGACATAGTCATGGTCTCCACCATCCAAGACACCTACCCCTGCCACGTCATCGGCGTCAAATGGTCCCTGGACACCACCTCCATCAAAACCACACTGACCCTGCAGAAGCCAATCCCCTACGAGTACGTACCGGCATGGCTGGAAGCCATCCGGTGGAAAGGAAAGGACTAATGGATGTATAACTTCACCGACGGCGAGCTCTTGACCGCCAAGAAGCTGAACGACACGCTCTTGGAGTGCCGTACCGAAGCCATCGATAACTCGCTCGTGGCGTCGCACACCAACGGCACCACCATCTCCGGAACCGCGCAAGCCGCCTACTGGAAGAAGGCCAGGATAGTCACCGGGATCGTTTTCGCCTACCCAACCTCGATCCAGGACGGTTTCACCTACATGCCTGAAGCCGGCTTCCCGGTTACGTTCCAGGAAGGCGTGTGCTCGATCACCTGCACACCCCTATCCGGCATCAACAACGCCCAGTACCAGTGCCAGCCGCCGCCCGGCCCCCTCGAAATCGACTCCCTGTCCGTAGAGAAGTTCAGGGCGCGCTTCCGCGGATCCGGCGGCAACGTGCCGTACGCTTTCATGTGGACGGCAATAGGATACTAGGAAAGGACTCCCACTTATGGCTTGGTATCCCGGGGCCAACCACTGGCCCCTCAACTGCGAGACGTCGGACCGTTCGCATACGCCGGTGCGGATGACCCTCCACACCGCCGTCTCCGGCGCCCAAAACCTCTACAAGTACGGGCCCTACCGCGGCACATACTCCACGTTCTACGTCAACGGGTCCGGGGACGTCTACCAGTACGCCTCCACGTCGCAGGCCACTCGGGCGTCCGGCGCCGGAAACTTTGGCGACATCTCGGTGGAGACGTGGGACGGCGCCTCCGAGCGGGCCCTCACCTCGTCTCAGGTGACGGCGCTCGGGCAGTTGCTCGCCTGGATATGGGACACGCACCCGTCCGTGCCGCGGCGTATCGCCACTCCCGGAGACCTTCGTGGCCTCGCATGGCATAGGCTCGGCTGCTCCGGTGACTTCGGTCGATTCGACCCGAACGACAGGAAGACCTGGTGCCGGGCCCAGACAGGCGCCCGCTGGTCCACCGCCTACGGGAAAAACTGCCCATACAACTCGAAGATCGACCAGCTGGACGATATCTACGAGGCCGCCATCGGCGGCGCCCCCGACGACCCAAACACCATCAAACCCCCTATAGGAGACGGAATGTTCATCGTATGGAGGATCGGCGACAACGTCGCCTACCTCGTCACCGCGCACTCTATGCGCCAGCTCACGTGGGAGGAGTACCAGGCCTACAAGGTGGCCTGGCCGGATATTCCCGAGCACTCGGCGTATCCGGAGACCGTGCAGACCCTCATGGGCGCCGTCCACGCACAGGCCAAGAGCCTCGTGGAGGACCTGAGGGCGCTGGGAGGGAGCATCTGATATGAGCATCCTCCTGACCGTCCCGGCGATCGTCGCCCTCACCAACCTGGCCAAGCGCACCGGCCTCCCGTCCCGGCTGGCGCCGCTCGTCTCCGTGCTCGCCGGCGTCGCCGTCGCGTGCGGGGACGCCTACTCCACGGGCTCCGGCTACCTGGACGCCGTCGCCCGCGGCATCGTGCTCGGGCTGACCGCCTCCGGCCTCTACGACCTGATGCCCGG
>ERZ773054.1076-NODE-1076-length-17863-cov-4.706873_pt1 | contig 17863 bp, 23 predicted proteins | sample MGYA00580630_ERZ773054 | MGnify/ENA primary metagenome ERZ773054 (study PRJEB29015, sample SAMEA2737994) | human oral metagenome | biome: human oral; feature: human-associated habitat; material: dental | place: China | collected 2115 ... | reverse complement strand
ATTGAAGATATTGAAAGAAGTTATGGAGTTTCTTATTCTCTAATTTGTAAATTGTTAAAATATCAAGAAGCCAAAGATAATTATGACTTAGAAATAGAAGATGAAAAAATAAGAGAAAATTCAAAAATTTATTCATTGAAAAAATTTAAAGAAAAAATAAAAAAAATAATTATAGAATATTTAGAGAAAAAGGAAAATCAAAACACTTTATTGAATGAGATAAAAAAAGAATTGGACACCTTTTTATTTCAAATAGAATTTCAGTTTGATAATTATTCGAGATCCAAAGAAACATCCGTAATTTTTAAAAAAAGCGGAGAAAAAAATTCAAAGGAAGAAATATTTCAAAAAATGTATGAAGAAGCTCAGAAAGCTGACACTGTGCTTGAATATATAATTTTAAGAACTAAAATTAAAGAAATTATACAAAATATTTTGTTAATTTCTTCAATATTTGAAATGGAGCAAATAAAGAATAAATTTGTTAAGGAACTTGAAAATTCTCAAGAAAAGATAGATGAAGTTGGGATTAAAATAGATTCTTATAATAAAAAATTATCTTTACAGAATTCTAAATTACAAAAAAATAATGATAGTATAAAAAAACAAGGTAAGGAGCTTAAAAAAAACACAAAAAAGATTGATGATCATGATAAAAGAATATTGGAAATGATGGGAACCTTTCTAACAATTTTTTCAATTTTAGGAATGAATGTATTGACAATTCCCAATATTAAAGATAATATAGTACAAAATATTGTTATAATAAATGCTACAATACTCCTAACAATGAGTGGATTATTTTTTTTAATTAGATTTGAATTCAGTTGTGAAAAAATAGTTTTATTTTTAGTACCAATTATATTGTCTGTTGTAATGATATTTTTTGCTATAATAAATATAAAAGATAAGAATAAAGAGATAGAGAGTGGGATAGAAACAGTAATTAAGGAAAATAAAACGTTAAAACAAGAAATAGAAATTTTAAAACGGACCAAATAAAACTGGTCTTTTTTTATGTAAATGTTAAAATTCGGAAAGAAAAACGTTGTTCATGATTTTAATTTTTTAAGAAAAAAACAAAACTCAAACACTTGAAAAAACTGATAAAATAAGGTATAATTAGGAGGTAAAATGAGTATAAGTAAAAAACTCAAAGAAATCAAAGATTTTCTAGAAAGTGAAAAAATTGGAAAAATCTTTATTGATAAAAGACCCAATGGGGTTATATTAATAGAAACAACAGAAACTGAGAAATATCAAAACAGAGTATGCAAAAAAGCAACCTGATTTCTGAAGTTTCAAACAACAATTAAATAAAATATAAATAGCGACGTACACAAAATGATGACCGTATTTATAAAGTTAAAGGTTTAAAAGCCTTGATTTTATATATACGGTCTTTTTTTGTCTAAAAAATTAAAAAGGAATTGAAATTATGATGGTCATGGCAATTATATTTTGTTACTTAGTAATAACATTAATATTAATAGTTACTATAAATTGTTTAGGAATGTGGCTACGGAAATATATTGAGAAAAGGATTGATGAGGATCTTAGTCTTTTGAATGAACTTGAGAATATAAACAATAAATTGGATACAAAGATAGATAGTGTAAAGATAAAGCTGTATGATGTGTATCTTGATAGATGTAAAGAGAGTTTGAAAAAGAAAAGGGAAATGGATAAAGAGGTTAGGCGAATGACACAGAAGATAAAAGACAAAATATCAAAAAAATAAAAAAGGTACTTTGGAGAGATTTTTTTGTCCTGTGGGTCTGGCGAGTCCCGGAAAACATGCGGATATGAATTTTTTTTAAGTTCATGTCCTGTCCGATAGGAGGTGAAAATGGAAGCAAAATATGACGAGATTATAAAAGGTGTCGTGCTGGCTAAAATATTGAATTTGAGCGAAAGGCATCTAAGGCGTTTGGCAGAGGAAAATATCATCAAAAAAAACGGACAAAATAAATATTTATTTTTGGAAAGTGTTCATTCATATATTGAATATCTGGAATTAAAAAATGATGCAGATGTGGATTTGAAAGATGAAAAAATTAGGGAAGAAATAAAAAAAATAAAAAAAGATACAGAATTGAAAGCCTTGAAAATATCGGAGTTAAAGAATCAGTTACATCCAGCGGGAGTAATTGAAGAAGTTATGACGAGTATGCTTGTTAATATAAAGGGAAAATTGCTTTCATTGCCTAATAAATTAGCACCTGCTGTAATTGCTTGTGATAACTTGGGAGAAATACAGGACATCATTTTAACAGGAATATCTGATACTTTGACAGAATTAAGTGAATATAGTCCTGAAATGTTTAAAAGTAAAAATTATATTGATGAAGATGAGGATGAAGAGAATTTAAGCACTAAATCAATTAAAAAAAATTTAAAGGAAGAGAAAAATGATAACCCGAAAAAGAGAGGCAGACCTAAAAAAAGCAAATAATTTGTTTAAAAAAATTATTTCGGTATTAAAGCCACCACCAAAATTAACGATTGATAAATGGGCAGACAATTATAGAATATTAAGTTCCAAAACTTCTGCGGAACCAGGTAGGTGGAATACTGATAGAGTACCGTTTCAAAGAGAAGTAATGAAAGCAATATCCGATAAACAAACAGAAAAAGTGATAATGATGTATGGAGCTCAATTATCCAAAACAGAACTTTTGTTGAATACTTTTGGACATCATGCTGATTATGACCCTGCTCCTATAATGTTTTTAATGCCGACTCAAAAAATGGCAGAAGATTTTGCAACAACAAGATTAAATGACATGATACTTAGCACACCACAATTAAAAAGTAAAATAATCGAAAACGAAACATCAAGAGATACTAAAACTCAAAAAGATTTTCCAGGTGGATATATTATTTTAACTGGAAGTAATTCAGCAGCTGAACTTGCGAGTAGACCAATACGGATATTATTGGCAGATGAGATTGATAGATTTCCAAATGATGTAAAGGGTGAAGGTGATCCGTTAAATTTAGCAATTGAGAGAACAAAAACATTTTGGAACAAAAAAATTGTTTTAACAAGTACACCAACAGTAAGAGGGGAATCAAGAATAGAACAGGAGTATGAAAACAGTACACAGGAAGAATATTATATTCCTTGTCCAAAATGTGGAACAATGCAAAGATTGGAATGGAAAAATATCGTTTTTGAAAATATTGGACACAAATGTCAAGATTGTCTTGAAGTTTCAAGTGAATACGAATGGAAAAAAAATATGAAAGAAGGAGAATGGATTGCAGGAAATGTTGAAATTGATCCGAAAGCAGTAAGAGGATTTCATATTAGTGAACTGTATAGTCCTTTTTCGACTTGGAAAAGTATAATAAAAAAATTCAAGGAATCTAAAGGCGATGTTCAACTTATGAAGGTTTTCACTAATACTGCATTAGGTGAAACTTTTGAGGAAAAAAGAGATAAAATGGATTTTGAAAAAATATCTCACAGAAAAGAACATTATGGCTGCGAAATTCCTGAAAACGTAAACGTTTTGACTGCGGGAGTTGATGTTCAAGATGATAGATTGGAATGTGAAGTTGTAGGTTGGGGAGCTGATGAAGAAAGTTGGGGGATTTATTATAAAGTATTTATAGGAAATCCTGCAGAAACTCATGTGTGGAATCAGCTTGAGAGATTCTTGGATACTGAATTTACCTATTCTAACGGACAGAAAATAAAAATAATATGCACCTGTATTGACACAGGAGGAAATCACACAATGTCAACTTACGGATTTGTGAAACCTCGTGAAATTAAAAGAATATTTGGAGTAAAAGGTGGAAGTGTCGAAGGTAAGCCGTTTATTACAAGGCCGACTAAAACAAATAAAGGACAAATTTCGCTATTTGTATTAAATACTGATACTGGGAAAGAAACTATTATGGCCAGATTGAGAATTGATTTACCTGGACCAAGATATATGCATTTTCCGGATAATGTAGAAAGAGGGTATGATGAAACATACTTTAAAGGATTGACTGCAGAAGTTAAGATTACAACTTTTGAAAAAGGAGTAAGGAAAACTAAGTGGGTTGTTACAGGAACTAAAAGGAATGAACCGTTGGATATCAGAAATTATGCTTATGCTGCGTTAAAAATAGCTAATCCTGATTTGAGTAAAAAATATTTGATTGATGTTACAGAAAGACCAAAAGTGCAAACAAAAAGAAAAATATTGTCGAAAGGAATTTAGAAAATGGGAAAATCAAATTATTCAAGAGAATATATTTTAGAAATGATAGTTGAATATGGTAAAGCTGAACGAGCAGCTTTAACAGGAAAAAGCTATAAAATCGGGACAAGAGAACTCGCTCGAATGGGGATAGATGAAATAAGAAAAGGGAGAGCTTATTGGGAAAATGAATTGCAAAAATTAAATAGTATTGGGAAAAGAAGAGTGAGAAGAGGAGTTCCTAGAAATCTTTAAGGTTAGAAAAGGAGGTGTGCTATGAATTTTATTGACAATTTAGTGGCAGTATTTAATCCACAAAAAGGAGTAGAAAGATTTAAAGCAAGAAGAAAACTGGAAATTTTAAATACTGGATATTCTAATCATGGAGCTTCGACCACTAAAAAAGCAATGATAGGTTGGCAGAGTACCGCGGGCGGTGTAAAAAAAGATATTTATAAAAACCGTAAGAAATTGATTGAGCGTTCAAGAGATTTATATATGGGAACTTCTGTTGCAACGGGAGCATTAAAAACTATTAACACAAACGTTGTCGGAAGCGGATTGAAATTAAAAGCGGCTATTGATAGTGAAACAATAGGGATAAGCGATGATGAAGCGGCTAAGGTAGAAGAATTGATTGAAAAAGAATTTGAACTTTGGTCGAAAGATAAGATTGATAATTTAGGAACTATGAATTTTTATCAAGTTCAAGAACTTGTATTTTTAACAGTGCTACTGAATGGAGAGTGCTTTATAAAATTAAATTATTTTGAAACACCTAAAAATCCGTATAGTTTGAAGTTGGAAATTTTAGAGCCCGATAGAATTTATACTCCTAATAATATGCTTTCAGATAAAAGTGTAGTTGAAGGAGTAAAAATAGATAAAAACGGTAGGGTTGAAGGTTATTATGTTTCATCTGAACATCCGTTGGATGCGACTGGTGCGGTAACAGAAAAATTTATTAAAGTTTATGGGAGTGAGAATCAAAAAAACATAATTCATCTTCTTTTTACTGAAAGACCTGAGCAGGTAAGGGGTATTCCAATATTGTCACCAGTTATCGAAAATTTAAAACAGCTTGGAAATTACACTGAAGCTGAACTAATGGCAGCAGTTATAAGCGGAATGTATGCAATTTTTATTGAAAGTGAAGCTGATAGTCCAGGCGGGGCTGATGTTGGAGAACTTGAAGCGGTTGAAAATGATTTGTTGGTAGATTCAGAAGATGAAACAACTATAGAACTTGCGCCAGGAATGATCGCTTCGCTTAATCCAGGAGAAAAAGCAAAAGCTACTAATCCGGGAAGACCAAATGCACAATTTGATCCGTTTGTGACAAGTATTTTAAGACAAATAGGAAGTGCCCTAGAAGTTCCGTATGAACTTTTGATTAAGCATTTTACGGCAAGTTATTCAGCAAGCCGTGCGGCACTTTTGGAAGCTTGGAAAATGTTTAGAAAGAGACGAGAGTGGTTTTCTGAGAACTTCACTCAACCAATTTATGAAGAATGGCTAAATGAAGCGTATTTATTAGGGAGAGTGGAACTTAAAAATTATGGAACTGATTTTCTTATAGATAAAGCTTGGTGCGGTTCACAATGGAACGGACCTTCACAAGGACAAATTGACCCATTAAAAGAGGCTAATGCTGCTGTTATAAGAATTAATAATGGATTATCAACTAGAACTAGAGAAACAGCGGAGCTTAATGGCGGAGATTTTGAACAAAATGTAAGAATTTTAGCAAAAGAAAATAAATTATTAAAAGAGAAAGGAGTGGTAATAAATGCCGAAACAACTAAAATTTTGGAATCTAGTGAAGAATGAGGAAGAAAAGACGGCGGAACTTATACTTTATGGGAGCATAGGAAGTGATGAGTATTGGGATGATATATCCGACAAGGTATTTAAACAAGATATAGAAAACCTTGGAGATGTGGAAAATATTACTTTGCATATAAATAGTCCAGGCGGGAGTGTATTCAGTGCTGTAGCAATAGCAAATACACTTAGAAATCACAAAGCTAAAGTGACAGCAAATATTGATGGATTAGCAGCGAGTGCTGCAACTATTATAACAAGTGCTTGTGATACTGTAAGAATGCCTAAAAATGCTTTATTTATGATTCACAATCCGATTACTTTTGCTTATGGGAATAATCAAGAAATGCAGAAAACTGTTGAAATGCTTGATAAGATTAAAAACAGTATTATTGAAACATATTTGAGCAAAACAAAAGCAGACAAGAAAACTTTATCTGAATTAATGGATAATGAAACTTGGATGGATGCAGAAACAGCTAAGGAATATGGATTTATTGATGAAATTGTGGATGAAGAAGTAGGGAAAGAATTTGTAGAAAATAAATTAATTATAAATAACATGGCTTTTGATATTTCAAAATTTAAAAATTTTAGAAAAGCAAAAGATACAGTTATTGATAATAAAAAAAATACTAAGGAGGTAAAGATGACTTTAGAGGAATTAAAAAACCAATTTCCTGATTTGTATGATTATGTATTAAATGAGGGAAAAAAGATTGGAAAAGAGGAAGAAAAGGAAAGATTGAAAGCTATTGATGATATAGGGGTCAATAATTATTCTGACTTAATAGAAAATGCAAAATATGTAAATCCTATCTCAGCTAGTGAGTTGGCTATTAATATTTTGAAAAAGCAAAAAGAAGAAAAAGCTCAAAAGTTGCAAAACATTAAAAACGAAAGCCAAGATAATTTTATACCACCAGTTGTGAATGATGGAACAACATCTGGCAAAAAAGAAGAAAAACAGTTTATGGGAATTGACATTATGAATATTTTTTCTAGAATGAATAAAAAAACAGAGGAGGGAAAATAAATGAATTTTGTAACAAAAGGCAATGAATATGCCAGCGAACAATTTTTAAGTGGTATAGGACACAAATATATGGAATTTGAAGTGCCGCAAGGTAAAAGTGTAAAAAGAGGTGATGCTGTAAATGCAACTGCTGAACTTTCAGATGGAACTGATTTATTTGGAATAGTTATGGAAAATGCTGACGGAACAACGGTAAAAACTAAAACAACTGTAGCTATTTCAGGGGAATTCATTTTTGAGGGATTAAATGTGAAAGTAGGTACACAAAAAGCAGAGTTTACAAAAGCAGCTAGAGATAAAGGTATCGTAATAAAAGGATTAGGAGGTAAGGAATAATGCCAGCAGTAATAGAATTTATTGGATTGTATGATCAGAATGTGATTAGACCAAAATCATTTATAAAGGACAGTTATTTTAAAAACAGGAAAACATCAGAAAATCAAAAAATGGAAATAGAATTTAGAAAAGGAAGACAACTTGTAGCACCTTTTGTATCTGAATTTATTCCAGGAACAGAAATGGTAAAGAATACTTATGAAAGCAAATTTTTTCAAGCTCCAAAAGTAGCACCAAAAAGAACTTTTTCGGCTTTTGAGTTATTTTTTAATAAAACGGCAGGAGAAACTATATATGGCGGAAAAAGTCCTGAAGAACGAAAAGCGGACTTGCTTGCTGAATCGTTTGCAGAATTTGAGGAACAAATTACAAGACGTGAAGAAATTATGTGTACTGAAGCATTGTTTAATGGAAAAGTTGTTGTGAAAGGTGAAGGAATAGAAGGGGAAATAAAATTTGGGTCAGTTGAAGAAATTACTCCTGCTACTTTATGGACACAGCCTAATGCTGATATAATCGGAGATTTACAGGCGGCTATAACAAAAATTGGGGAAACTACAGGATTAAGACCTGAAATGATTTTAATGGATCCTGTGGCTGCAAAATTATTTGTAGAAAATGAAAAGATTCAGAAATTACTGGATATTAGAAATTACCATGCAGGAGAAATCAATCCTAGAGAAATTGCAGGTGGAGCAATCTATATAGGAACTTTAGCACCGTTTGGACTTCCAATTTATTCTTATCAGTCGCAACATTCTGTATTGAATGCTGATGGAAAAACTTATACAACAAAAAATATTATTCCAGAAGGTAAAGTGTTATTAGCACCAAGCAATAATACGATTATTTACGGTCCGGCGGCGGATGTTGAACAAGGAATAATTGTTGCAGAACGTTCAGTATTTACTGATAAGGATTCAAAATCAAATACTATAGAAATTAGAACTGAATCAAGACCTTTGCCAGTTGTATACGATATTGAAGCTATAAAAATATTGAAAGTTAAATAGGAGGTTGTGATGAAGTATAAAGCATTAAAGCCTTTGATTTATAGCGGGGTTAGTTATGAAACAGGGGCGGAAGTAGATATTTTGGAAAAATCAGTTGTAAAAAGCTGTCTTGAAAGAGAATTAATTGAAGAAATAAAGGATACTACTGAAAAAGTGGTATCCGAAAATTTAATCGAAGAAAATAATCAAGATACCGAAAAAACTGATAAAGAAAACAAAAAGAATAAAAATAAATAGGTGATAATCTGTGAATTTTAAAGAAATGGTTGCTAATGATATTGGAAATATATTTTTGAATATTGATGAATTTGGTATAACGCATACTTTTAATGGACGTGAAATTAAATGTATGATTGACGAAGAGAAATTTCAGAATAAGCAGAAAAATGGGCTTATTACACAGGAAGAAGGAACTTTTCAGGAAGGATTTACGGTCTTTGTTGGAGAAAAGGATTTAAAAATTAAGCCACATCCTGGGGAAATGATGACGTTGGACGGTGAAACTTATGAAGTTGTGCTAAGTAAATTTGATATGGGGATGCATGAGATAGATTTGGTGAAATATGAGGAGGTCTAAATGTTCGATATAAAACTAGAACCCCGTCAACTGGAAAAAGTAGAAAGTGCATTGAGTCAATTTCCTGATAAATTCCCAAAAGCTGTGGCATTTGCAGTAAATCGCTCTCTTGCAATGACGAAAACGGAGCAAATGAGAAGAACTACTGCGATGTATACTATTGCAAGAGGAAAATTGGCAGAATCAATAAACGTATTTAATGCCAGTCCGGGAAACTTGGTTGGAAAAATAAATTCAAAAGGGGGAATGATTGGGCTAGATCATTTCAAATTAAATCCAAAAACAAGAAGAAAAACAATGGTTTCGGCAGTAGTCAAAAAAGGAGAAGGTGGAGATTTACCAAATGCCTTTATCGCTTATTCTGACGGAAGATTGGGGGCATTTACAAGAGAAACAGGAAAATCTTTGCCAATAAAACGTAGAATGGGACCATCTGCCCCTCAAATGCTTGGAGAATTAAGTATCCTTGATTATTTACAGGGATTTATGGAAGAGAAATTTAATATAAGAATAGATCACGAACTTGGAAGGATATTGGAATAATGATTCATACAGAAAAGAAGATTTATGAGTTTCTTAAAAAAATAATGAAAGAAAAAGAGTTTAATGTTTATAGAGGTTTCTTGCCTTCAAACAGTTTTGAGGACAGGGAGAATGGGAAAAAGACGAATGATTATTTTCCATTTGTTATTTTAAGAGCATTAGAGTTTAGACAGGATAGAGCTGGAGTTGGATATTATAACGCTTTTTCTGATTTTGAAATTTGGGTTGGGACGAAAGAGGAAAAAGAAGAGGATTATCTAAAAAACTTGGAAATGGCTAGATACATAGCTGGAAAACTTCTTGAAGAAACAACAAGGGTTAAAAATAATATTGGGAATGCAGAGTTTGTATTGGAACAGAATAAAGAAATCAAGGTTGCTTTTTATAGTGATCAGGCTAATCCATATTTTTATTCTAGGATAAAATTTACAGCTTATGCAGAGCCTATTGTGTCGGAATATACAAATTTATAGGAGGAAAAATGGAAACAGAAACAAGATATGTTTATATAGGCAAGAATATTGATTTGCCTGATGTGAGACTTAACAAGAGCGGGATATATTTTGGAGAAAAAATTGAAGAAATAAGAAAAAAATATCCTTTGCTTGAAAAATTGCTTATTAAAGCAGATGATTTACCTTTTGCAGAAAAGAATGAAATATTGCTTGAGCAACTAACAGATGAACTTTTAGAAAGCGTGAAAGGAGGAAACGATGGCGTATAAACACGGAACGTATCAGACGGAAGCAGCAAGCGATATAAATTTGCCTGTTACGCTCGATTATGGGCATTTTATCGTAGGAATGGCACCAATTCATAAGGTTAAAAAAGGAAAAAGGAAAACTAATGAAATCGTGAGAATTGGAACGCTAAGAGAAGCTATTGAATACTTTGGAGATACCTATGATTTAGACTTCAGTATCTCTCAGGCAGTAAAAGTATTTTTTGAGCTTTATGCAGTAGCACCTTTATTTGTTGTAAATATTTTGGATTTAGATAAACATAAGTCTGATAACAAAAAAACAGTACAAGGACTGGAAATAAAAAATGGGAAAGTTCTTGTTAAAAATCACAAAATAATAACAGATACCCTTGTTGTGAAAGATAATTCAACAAGTTCTGAAATATCGGACGCAAAATATTTATGGACGGATGAAGGGCTTGAAATTTATGCAACAGCACCAAATAATAACAAAATTGACATCGAATATTACGAAGTAGATTTGACAAAAGTTAAAAAAGAAGAAGCAATTGGTGGATATAACATTAACACAATGCAAAGAACTGGGCTTGATTTGGTTGATGAAGTGTATTTAAAATTTTCGGAACTTCCAGCGTTTCTTGATGTTCCAGATTTTTCAAACGACAGTGCAGTAGCAGCTGTAATGGCGACAAAAGCTAAAAATATAAATTCAGGAATGTTTGAGGCACTAGCCTTGATAAATGCACCTGCAGATAAAAGATATGATGAAATTGTATCTTGGAAAGACGGTAAAAATATATTGTCAGAAGATCAGGTAATTTTATACGGTTATCCAAAACTATCAGGAAATATTTATTTTCACTCTATCCACTATGGAGCGTTGTCGTTAAAAGTAGATTCAGAAAATGACAATATTCCATCACAAGCACCTTCAAACCATGCTTATAAAATAGATGCCTTAGCATATAAAAATTCAAGTGGAAATTTTGAAGAAATAATGCTAGATAAGGAACAACAAGCAAACTTTTTAAATAAAAATGGAGCTGTAACGGCAATAAACTTTAAAGGTTGGCGTTGCTGGGGAACAGAAACAGCCAAGAATCCTCTAGCAACAGATCCCAAAGACAAGTTTGGCTATACTCGTAGAATGTTCAAATATATAGGAAATGAGCTGGTAATAAGTTATTTTAACAGCATAGATAAAAGATTCTCGCTTAAATTGGCTGAAACTATTACAAAATCTATGAATATAAGATTAAACGGACTTGTTGCAGCCAATCATTTCCTAGCTGCGGAGGCTATATTATCAGAAGAAGATAATAATTTAACAAATGTAATAAATGGAGATGTTACTTGGATTATAAAACTTGGAATTGCTCCAGGATTAAAATCTATGACATTTAAGAAAAAATATGATGTGGATGCTTTACAGGCGTTTGCGAATAATTTAGGAAGTTAGGAGGTTGAAAAATGGGAAAAGCTAATATACCAATAGCGTTAAACGATATAGAAATATTTATTAATGGAGAAAATAATTTGGTAGGAATAGGTGAAGTAGAATTACCTACTGTGGAAACTTCAACCGTAAGCGTAAATCAAATTGGAATGGTATCAGAATATGATGCTGTGCTTACAGGACATTATAAAAAACTGGAAGCAAAAATAAAAATGGAATGTATAGACGAAACTCTTTTGAATTTTAATAATGAAGGAGAGTTAATGATTGAGTGTAAAGGTGTAATCCAAAAGATGAACAGAATAACACATGCACCAACTTATATAGGTTTAGATGTAACTTTTAAAGGAATGCTTAAAAAGTTTGATGGACCAAAATTAAAACCAGGAAACAAACTTGAAGCATCACTTGATTTATCATTAAGTTATTATAAAGTGATGATAGATGGTAAAGAAATAGCACTTCTTGATGTATTTAATAGAATTAGTAATATAAATGGAGAAACTAACGGAAAAATCAGAAGACTGTTAGGATTGATGTAAAAATTTAGGAGGATATAAAATGGCAGAAGTAATTAAATTAAGAAGAGAATATAAATTTGGAGCAAAAAATGTTAAGGAGATTATATTAGATTTAGAAGAGTTAGAAGGGCAAGATTTAGTTTTTGCAGAGAAAGAGTATAAGGCGAGAAATAAAGGGGCAACAGTAAAGGAGCTTGAAGACGGCTGGGCTTTAACAGTTGCGTCGAAAGCCAGCGGAATCAAATACGGTGACTTACTTAGGCTTAAAGGAACTGATTATATAAAAGTTTTGAATAAAACTAAGGGTTTTTTGAACACAGGCTTGGGTTCAGCAGACGATACAGAGAATTTCGTGATAGAGGAAACGGAAGCACAAGAGGGAGAAATGAAGAAAGAAGACCAGAAATAATACAGCTGCTTGATACAGTAACTGATATTCTTGAAGCATTGAATTTTTCAAACGAATATAAAAGCAGTTTAAATATGAGCTATGAGACACTAATGTCTTGTAGCTTGTATGAACTGGAATATTGGCAAACAAGAGCAGAGGAACTGATACAGGAAGCAGAAATGAGGTATGAAGAAAGCAAGGAATAAAAAATGGAGGCTATTTGCCTCCAAAAATATAAACTGCTGATATTATAACTGTAATTATCATTGCTATTATGATGAAAATACCTAATATTCCTAGAGAAAGACACAAAAGTATCAAAAAAAATAGGAATATTCCCCAAAACAAGATTGGAAAAATATTTAAGAATAACACAGGGAGAGTTCCCAAAAATGCAAAAATTATATAAAGAATATTATCTTTTTTATTATTTTTCATAAAATCACCTAATTTAAAATTTATTTTCATTAGGATTATACATTGAAAAGTGTAAAAAAGCAACAGGAAAGGAGGAATTTATGGCTAAAAATATGGAACTGAATATAGTTATGAGTGCGGCTGTAGCAGGAGCATTGACTGGAATGGCACAGGTTGCAAATGCTATGAAAAATACAGCAAAAAGTGCAGAGGAATTAGGAAAAAAGGCTAAAGAATTGGAAAAGGCTCAAAGAGCTTTGGAAAAAGTCGAAAAATTAAAAAATGCTTATGTAAATGTAAGCAAGGAATATCTTAATGCCGCAAGAAAACTTCACGAACTCAAAGAAGCATACAACAAGACAGGGCAAAGTAATACTGAACTTGCTAAAAAAATAAAAGAGCAAGAAAAAGTTGTAAACAGTTTAAACAAACAAAAAGAACGCCAAAAACATGTGTTTGAAGCTGCAAGAAGTGCTATTGAGGGCGAGAATCAAAGTTTAGGAAGCTATAAATCTCAATTAACCAAAGTAAATTCTGAACTTGAAAAGATGAATAAACTGAAAGAAGCCCAAAAGAGATATGAAGCTCGGCAGGAAAATATTGGGAAAGTCAAAGAATTTGGTGACAGAACTTTTAATAGAGGTATGGCAACAGCTGGAGCCTTGGCAGTACCTGTGAAGGTTTACATGGATGTTGAAGAAAGTCAGGCAGATTTACGAAAAATGTTAGGTAAAGAAGCGGAAAAATATTATGCAGACATTAGAAAAATTTCGGAAAATTCACCATTATCTCAACCAGAACTATATGAAATTGCTGGCTCGTTAGCACAGTCAGGAATAGTAGGAAATCAAATTGTTGAATACACAAATAAAGCTCAACAACTAAAGGTTGCGTTTGATATGTCGACACAGGAAGCGGGACAGTTTTTAGCAAAAACAAAAGAACAGTTAGGATTAACGAAAAAAGAAGTATTCTCATTTGCGGATACTATCAATTATATGTCTGATAATACCGCTTCTGTTGCTACACAGCTAGTAGATTTTTCTCAGAGAGTAGGTTCTGTGGCAAGGACTGCTAATGTATCAAAAGAAGCAAACATTGCATTAGGGGCAACTCTAATTGCGACAGGTACAGAGGCAAATGTTGCGGCGACAGGGATAAAACAGTTATATTTGGAGCTTGGAAAAGGGGCAGATACCAAGAAAAAAGCAAATGCTTTTGAGTTTTTAGGGATAAATGGAGAGACTTTAGCACATGATATGGCAAGAGATGCCGAAGGAACAATTCTGAAAGTTTTAGAAAAAATAAAGAGTTCTCACGCTGGAGATAAAATAGGATTATTGACTGATATATTTGGTGAACAAGCTGCGAATAGTATAGCTACATTGGCAAACGATACTGATAAGTTAAGAGAAAATTTAGCAAAAGCTAAATCTGAAATGGCAAACGGTGCTGTTGAACGAGAATACGCCGAAAGAATGAAAACATTGGGAACACAATTGAAAATTGCTAAAAACCAAATGATGAATGTTTTGGCAGATTTAGGAATGGCTCTAGCACCTACTATAAAAAGTGCATTGGAAGCCTTAACACCGATGATAAAAAAAGTTGCTGAATGGATAAGACAAAATCCCAAACTAGCATCAGGAATTATGAAGGCAGTAGCGGGCTTTGCTTTATTATCGCTGGGAGTTGGTGGAGCTATAAAAGTATTTTCTCCTTTGTTTAGCACTATATCCAAAGGAATCTTGATATTCGATAAATTTAAAATTGCTGGAAATTTTGCCAGTGGACTTAAAACAGCATTTCCGATTATCAACAAATTAGGACCAGCAATGATGAAGTTGGGACCATTATTATCCAATCCTTATGTTTTGGCAGGAGCAGTCGTTGTAGGCGTATTTGTGTTGCTGTATGCTAAATGGAAATGGTTTAGAGATGGTGTCAATAATGGAATAAAACAGATAGCCCCACATTTTAGAGCTGTAGCAGATACTTTAAAAAATGCCTTTGGTCAATTATCTTCATCAGCAACAAAAGAGTTAGGAAAAATGAAACCGTTATTTGATTCCTTGAAACCTGTCTTGACTGTTATAGGTACAATTATAAAAACTGTAGTTATAGCCGCATTGATAGTTATGAAAACACAGATACAGATTACAGTTGCATTCTGGAAAGCTGCATTTACTGCAATAAGGGTAGTCGTAATGGTTGTATTTAATGTCATAAAAGCTATAGTTATAAGAGCAGTTGCAGTAATAAAAGGAATTGCAATGACGCTTGGTGCTGTTTTCAAGGCAGTTTGGACAGCAATTAAAGTTGTTGCTATTGTTGTTTGGGCTTATATTGTTGCAAATATTATGGTGAGAGTAGCTATACTTAAAGCTATCTTTAGACCTTTCGCACCGTTTTTTAAAGCAATTTGGAATGCTGTTAAGGCAGCAGCAATAGCTGTATGGAATGCAATTAAAAGTGCGGCAACAGCCTTATGGGGAGCAATAAAAGCAGGAATAAGCGGAGTGCAAGGTTTTTTTACAGGTGCTTGGAATACGATGAAATCTATAGCGACAGGTGTATGGAACGGAATAAAAAGTGCTTTTGATACTATGGCAGGAGGATTGAAAAAGGCTATTGATGGAGTTGCAAATTATTTCAAAAAGGCTTGGGAAGGAATTAAAAATTTTGCCGCAAACAATCCAATATCAGCAAGTATAGGAGGACTTTTTGGAAAAAATGCAGCAGGAACTAACTACTGGAGTGGTGGACTTACAACAGTTGCAGAACGTGGAGCAGAATTAATCCAGATACCTGGAAAGCCAGCTTTCTTAGCCGAAAGTGAAATGCTTTTAAATCTTCCGAAAGGTACGAGAATACTTAATAATTCTCAAACTAGAAGTACCTTGAGGGATAAAGTTGCTAATTTAAGAGATAGAGTAAGTAATTTAAAAGGTGGTAATTCTTATGCTGGAAACAATTATTCGATAACTATAAATGTAAATGGTGGAAATCCATCAGAAGTCGAAAGAATTGTAAGGAAAGTAATAGCAGGAGATATAAACAAAAGAGAAAGGACGGCATTTGGATAATGGCAAAGGTAAAAGTGTATAGAACAGTTTCAGGGGATACCTGGGACTTAATATCCTACAAAGTTTACGGAAGTGAAGGATATTTTCACGACCTTATAAGAAGCAATTTAAGATTAATTGACATTGCCATTTTCGATGCCAATATTCCTGTTATTATTCCTGAAATTGCTGATGAAGAAAATGATAACGATGAGCGTTTGCCACCTTGGAAAAGAGGTGAATAGAAGTGACTTTTGCTAGAAATATAAGAGTTGTGGTAATTTTTAATAAAGTTGATATTTCTGATGAGATAGCCCATTCTATTTCATCTCTAAACTATACTGATAACTCTAAGAATGCAATAGATGACTTGGAGCTGGAACTTGAAAACTTGGATTATCGTTGGCTCAAAGAATGGTATCCTGACGAGAACGCTCAATTACTTGTTGGGATTCATGAAGAGTTGGAAAATGAAACTAATTTTTTGGATTTAGGAACTTTTTATGTGGATGAGCCGACATTTGAAAATAATAGACTTAATCTAAAATGTTTGGCTTTGCCATTAGACCAGAATATTCGAGACCAAAAGAATAGTGTTGCTTGGGAAAGGATAACTCTAAAAGAGCTTGTTACACAGATTGCAAATAAGCATGAAATGAATGCAGAGATATATGCAGAAAATGAGTTTTTTGAAAGGTTAGATCAGAATCAAGAAACGGATTTGGCTTTTATTAACAGAATTGTCAAGGAAACTGGATTAAATATGAAGGTGTCTGATGACAAGATAATCATTTTCGATGACGAAGAAATGGAAAAGAATGATACTGTTGAGATTTTTAATATTAATGATGAGAGAATCAGAAGTTTCAGCTTGAAAAAGAAAAATAAGGAAATTTATGATAATGTTGAAGTTTCATATTATGATCCTGATAAGAAAAAAGTTATTAAGGAAATTATTACAAAAAAAGAGCTTGAAAAACGTAATCAAGTTACAACTGAAAGCTCAGAAGAAAAACCATCAGAAAATAAAAAATCAAAGAACAGTAGCAAGTCTTCTAAAAACAAGAAGTCTAGTAAAAAGGTTAAATCCAAGAAAAAATAAGAGGTAAAAATGAGCTATGCGTCTTTTAAAAAGGAAAAAAGTAAAAAATCAGGAAGTAAAAATTCCTCCAAAAAAGGAAAAACAGTTGAGGAATCGAAAGAGAAGTTAAAAAATAAAGCCAAAGGCAAAAAAGACAGAAGTAAAAAAGAGAAAACTTTAAAAATTAAGACAAAAGGGAAAAGTACAGCCAAGAAAGTAGCCAAAAAAACATTAAAAGAAAACATGAAACAGGAATATCAGATAACTTTAAATGTTGATGGAAATACTAAATACTTGGCTGGAGCAATAATAGAACTAGATGAGAGTTGGGGAAAATTTGAGGGTAAATATGTTATAGATAAAGTAACGCATAATGTAACTGGCGACTACGCTTGTGAAATCAATGCTATGAAACTTGGAGCAAGAGAAAATGCCGAGCAGAATGCGATTGCCCAGACTAAAGAGGAGCAACGGCAAAAAGAAGCTGAAAAACAGGCTAAATCGAAAGGCAGAAAAGGTAGAAGTAGCAAAGGTTCTACCAAGAAAAGAGGACGAAAAGCCAGAAATAAGAAGAAGTAAATTATTTATAGGACAATTACAATTAAATATAATAACTGTGATAAAAAAATCGTTGACTTTTTGTATAAAAAATAGTATTATAAAGATAGGTTGAAAGCCTTATTAGTTAAGGATAAGACTTC
>ERZ773054.1071-NODE-1071-length-18017-cov-21.325242_pt1 | contig 18017 bp, 19 predicted proteins | sample MGYA00580630_ERZ773054 | MGnify/ENA primary metagenome ERZ773054 (study PRJEB29015, sample SAMEA2737994) | human oral metagenome | biome: human oral; feature: human-associated habitat; material: dental | place: China | collected 2115 ... | reverse complement strand
TTCAGCATTTTGTCGCGCTAAATCCAAGGCACGATTATTGATATCGACCATGGTCGCCTGAACTCCATAAGCCTTAGCCAAAGACAAGCCCAGAGGCCCATAACCACAACCTACATCAAGGACAGTCTCTCCTTGGTTGACCTCAAGACACTTGAGCAAAAGTTGACTGCCAAAGTCAACCATTTTCTTGCTAAAAACACCCGCATCCGTCAAAAAGGTCATTTTTTCTCCCAACAAGTCCACTCTCAACTCATGAATGTCGTGAGCAGCGTCAGGATTCTCTGCATAATACATTTTACTCATGAAACTATTTTACCATAATTTGACTTAAATTGTAAATCGTTTACAAATTGATAATAAAACGAAAAAGACTGAAGAAAGCTAGTAGGTAAAACCTTTTCTTCAATCTCTTTCAACACTTATAGATAAATGATAAACCATTTAGAACTAGAAATATCATAGTCAGGATAAAACAAAAAGTTTATCATCTATAATCGGGCGTATTTATTATTACTATTGCTTAACCTTCAGATACTTAATTATCAACAAAATTCCCAACAGGATGTTTAGATAAAAGCCCAACTGATACGTTTTTGTCAGGATTTCCAAACTTGTCCAAAGTCGTATCAAATCTTCTAGCGACATACGGAATAGATATCCTTCTGTAGCAATCCACAAAATCAAAAATAGATAACTACCAGCAGCAAGCCATTTCGTCCACTGCTTTTTTACTAGCCAAGCAATCAAGAGTGAACAGATAAAGATAACTGTTACAATGGCATGTTCCATCAAAAAAGTAAAACCGTAATAGATTTCCACAAAGCGTCTACCATTATCCGCATTCGCTCCCCTTATAAAAGGTAGTGTAAAACTTAAAATAAAACAGAGTTCCAATATGTAACATCTCAAGATTTTCATTGTATACCTCCTATAAGTTGCGAACTAAAAAAACCCACTTTTAATAACTGATAACTCTTCAGAAACAATTTCCTATCTCATCATTAAACTATTCAACCTCCACCTCTATTATACGATATTGACTTACTACCATCAAGAAACCGCTTTATTTTTTTAGCTTTTTATGGTATGATAGACAAAATATCTAGGGGAAAACAAATGACCAACGAATTTTTACATTTTGAGAAAATCAGCCGCCATACTTGGCAATCATTGCATCGCAAAACAACCCCTCCCTTGACAGAGGAAGAGTTAGAATCCATCAAGAGTTTCAATGACCAGATTAGTCTGCAGGACGTAACGGATGTCTATCTTCCCCTTGTCCATCTTATCCATATTTACAAGCGCACCAAGGATGATTTGGCATTTTCAAAAGGAATTTTCCTCCAACGTGAAAGCAAGTCACAGCCTTTTATCATTGGGGTTTCTGGTAGTGTTGCTGTCGGGAAATCAACCACTAGTCGCTTACTTCAGATTCTTCTATCACGTACTGTAACGGATGCTACTGTAGAATTGGTGACAACTGACGGTTTTCTCTATCCCAATCAAACCTTGATGGATCAAGATATATTAAATCGCAAAGGTTTTCCTGAAAGTTATGATATGGAAACCTTGCTGAATTTTCTTGATTGCCTTAAGAACGGGCAAGATGTCGATATTCCTGTCTATTCTCATGAAGTGTATGACATCGTTCCTGGAGAGAAACAACGTGTCAAAGCTGCGGACTTTGTTATTGTTGAAGGCATCAATGTCTTTCAAAATCCTCAAAATGAGCGCCTTTACATCACTGATTTCTTTGATTTCTCCATCTATGTGGATGCTGCTGTCGAGGACATTGAAAGTTGGTATCTGGATCGTTTCTTAAAACTGCTCAGCTTTGCCCAAAATGATCCCAACAGCTACTACCACCGCTTTACGCAAATGCCGATTGGAGAAGTTGAAGCCTTTGCACATCAGGTTTGGACCAGTATTAATCTCATAAATCTACAAAACTATATCGAACCAACAAGGAATCGCGCCGAGGTCATTCTCCACAAGACTAAAAACCACGAAATCGATGAAATTTACCTAAAAAAATAATTTCCCCTTGTCAAAACCTAAGTTTTCATATATAATGGTATAGTTAGTAAATATGGAGGTAAGAACATTGGCAAACATTAAATCAGCTATCAAACGCGCTGAATTGAACGTTAAACAAAACGAAAAAAACTCAGCTCAAAAATCAGCTATGCGTACTGCAATCAAAGCATTTGAAGCAAACCCTTCTGAAGAACTTTTCCGTGCTGCTAGCTCAGCTATCGATAAAGCAGAAACTAAAGGTTTGATTCATAAAAACAAAGCAAGCCGCGATAAAGCTCGTCTTTCAGCTAAACTTGCTAAATAAGAAACAGTCCATAGAGGCTGTTTTTTTGTCCTCTAATCAGAAAAGGTAGAAAATGAAAATCGCAATCATAGGATATTCTGGAGCCGGCAAGTCAACTCTAGCTGAAACGTTATCAAACTACTACTCTATCCCCAAACTGCATATGGACACACTCCAATTTCAACCTGGTTGGCAAGACAGTGACCGCGAATGGATGCTGAGCGAGATGAAAAACTTTCTCACAAAGCACGAAGCTTGGGTCATCGACGGCAACTACTCTTGGTGTTGCTATGAAGAAAGAATGCAGGAAGCTGACCAAATCATCTTTCTCAATTTTTCACCATGGACTTGTCTCTTTCGAGCCTTTAAACGGTATCTCACATACCGAGGCAAGGTCAGAGAAAGTATGGCTGCAGGTTGTCCTGAACGCTTTGACTTTGAATTTATCCGATGGATTCTCTGGGATGGGCGGACAAAGAATGCTAAAGAACGCTATCAATGGGTTCAAGAAACCTATCCAGAGAAAGTAATTGTCCTCCGGTCGCAAAAGGAGATGGATCGTCAATTAATTAATATGTCGAAATAATTAAATCAATTGTTTTCAATATCAAAAAAACGCATAATCGCAGGTATTTCAAAACCGCCATATTATGCGTTTTATCATGAAAATATGTTACAATTCTCTGAAAATATACTTATGATTAAATTATTTTTTCTTAGGCTGTTTATCAGAAAGTTTCTTAATTATTTCTTTCAATCTTTTTACGTTGTCGTTTTCATGTTTCATATCGTTTTCTTCTTTAACCAAATCATACAGAAATACGGTAATAACAATACTCTTCAGATTATGATCATTGTTTTGTTTTTGTACATAAGTTGTATAATCATGTTTATCGTCTTTACCATCATTTTTAAAAGAAATTTCGCTATGCTTAGGATAAATTAAAATAATGTTTTCAACATCATATTTATATGCATAAGCATACATTTGATGCATATCTGACTCACTGATTCCATATTTTTTACTATTTTTACTATTTTGAATAAGCTTTTTCCATTTGGTATCTAGAACAATCGCTGCTCCCCCTTTTGACATATAAATATCAGGCTTTAATCGAAACGTCTTTGGATTATCAAACAAATATTTATCATCTTTTTGAGTTTCTACGTTCCATTCTGGAAATTTAATTTTTAACTGTTTAGCAACATATGCTTCAAAAATTTTCTCCATTGGAAACAGTAAAGCATTAACATTTTCAGTTCCTTTAAAAGTTGAAAAACTTTTATTCTTAAGGAAAACTTGCGACCAAGTCATTAGGCTTTGATAAGCTTGAGCATTGCGATCTTTTTTCACTAGAGAAAAGTCCTTATCAATATTTGTTGACTGATTAACCATTTCAAATTCAGTCAACAAACGTTTTGCTAACAATTGATTTTTTCCATTTGATGAAATCTTATTTAACTCTAGAAGCGTTGTTTTTATCAAACGATTTTCAGGACGATTGATATGAAATTCATCATAAGCCATAAAAAATCTATCTTTACGAACTATATTATGTTTAAGATGCTGATTAATTAGAAATTTCCCTTTGAAAAAAGTAAGATTCCCCTCAATCGTAAGATAATCAGATTTTAATCCTTTTTTCAACAGTTCTTGAACTTCATCCAAATACATCTGAATAAAGACTTCATAAATTGGTAACTTAGAATCATTTAGCCGGGCATTTTTAAAACTCTCTCCCTTGAATTCTTTCAAACTAGATAACATTTTAAGAAACAGTTTTCGTAATTCATTATTATTATCATTATCATTCTCATCATTAATATCGATCTTAGGCAAAATTTCAATCTGAACTTTATTATCAATGTTAATAACACCTACATAATTTTGAGGCTTGATAACTTTGACTCCTTTATGAGATGAAATCCTCAAAAAGTCTGACAATCGTTCCTCAACATCATCACCAGAATTTTCTTCGATGAAATTCTCAAATAAATTGAAATTTCTTTCTCCTAAATCTTCTTTTTTTATCTCTTGAAATTCTTTAACTGTCAGAACCTGTGGTTTCATCTGCTTCTCCCGAATTTGAAGCACCATTATAGATAGTCATGTAATTATCTGGTATTTGGAATGCTTTCTCATTAATTTGATAGGTAGGAATTAAGTCAATATTTTGGATATTTTGAAATAGATTGCGATTACTTTTGACAGAAATAAATTTCTTAGTATCTTTATTTTGGGTATCAATTCCTAAAACAAGCATAATTTTTTCATAATCTTCATAGAAATATTCTTGAAGTAACGGAATAATTTTATTTGTAAATATAGATGCTAATTGATTGATAGTGGCTTTTTTCTCATTTTTAAGTGGCATAAAGAAGGCATGTCCTAATGTATGCTCCCTGTCATAAAGAGCTTCAATACGTCGGTTCATGGTTTCTAGCATTTTTTTTACTTCAATACCATCAATGACTATATCAGTTAGCAACTCTTCATTTGGCATCATCTCAATAAATTCAAAACGACGTCGAAGAGCTGTATCCATAAGAGCAATAGAACGATCTGCTGTATTCATAGTCCCTAATATATATACATTTTTAGGGACGGAAAACTCTTCTTTGGAATATGGAAGAGTTATAGATATCGCTTCTTTTTCCCCATCACGTTTCGAATCCTCAATTAAAGTAATAAGTTCCCCAAAAATTTTAGAAATATTTCCACGGTTGATTTCATCTATAATAAAAACATACTTTTTATCATTTTTTTGTGGGATATCAACATTCTTATAAATCTCAGAATTATTCTTAATAATAGTCAAGATATCTTTTACCGTAACGATATGCACTCTCGAAACTGTATTCCTCACCATTTGCTTACCATTACTATAATCTTTAATATCGATAGAAATATCTCTAGCTAACCATTCAACATTTCTTGCAGTGATACCTGTGTTTTCTTTAATCTCATATGCTTCTTCGTCAATCACAATACCTATACCTGTGACAAGCGTTCGTGATTGCGGTGTCATTAATACAATATCACCTTTCTTGATACTATGATTAAAATATTCAACACTCTTAGACCTATCTCCAAGAGAAAAATTGATTCGAACGCGATTTGATTCAAAACAATCATCTTTTACAGTATCTGAAACTGAAACTTTCCAAATTTGAGCATCGGGTGATATTCCCGTCAACTCTTTATCTACCACAACTTCTTGAGCTCTCAAACAAAACTCTTTAAAAACTCCATCATTAAGAGTGTAAAGTACATCTTCAGAACCTTCATTATCAGTATCCTGATTAAGACTTGGTTTAATCCCCTCAATAAATTCCTCATAACCGTAAGACTGATGGAAAGTTGTAAATGCGATTTGACCAACAGCTTTTAATTCATTAAATTTATTGACGTAGTCAGTGTAAGTCTTGGCACTACCCCGATTAAAATTCCTATCAATCGTATCAACTGCATACTTGATAGAATTGTAAGTTTTACCAGTTCCTGGAGGCCCATATAGTATTGTATTGACTGACGATAAAGTACACAGTGTATCGTATATTTCTTTTTTTTCTTTATCAGTATCTCCCATAATGTAGCTATTCCCTTCAAATTGAAAATCTTCTAAAAATTTTTTTACCTCATCCAATCGTTCATTATTAGCATCATCAATAATCCTAAAAAAATGAGATATTCCACATTTATTATCAAAACAAAAATTAGATTCACTATTCTCAATTTTAGAAATGAAACGCTCAGCCTGACTTGACTTAATAACAGAATAGGAATCCTTATCTATATTGTTTGAAGTAAATACTATAATCACTAAATAATTTGCTAATTTAGGCATATCATTATATGCTGCTGGGGCAAAACTAGTGAAACGAAAAAATGGTAATTTACAATTCAAGTCTTCTCCAGATACACTAATCCAATAAGTCTTTTTCGTTTCCACTTCTTTTTTGTCTTTTGAGATTCTTCTCTCAAGATTGGAAAGTTGAATTCCTTTTTCTATCAATAAATCCTTATACTCTTTCTTAAGCTCATGTACAATATCTTTAACTCTCAAAATGTTTTCCTTTCTTAAAAACTCTCAAACAAGTGTTTGAGAGCTTTAATAATATCTTATTCTTCTAATTTCTCAACATACTACTATCAAAATTCTAAAAGAATTATATTTATCATATCACCCAATCACACTTCCGTTTGGTACAGCTGGATCCACTGTGAGAAGGGTTAGTTTGCCATCATGTTCAGCTGAGAGAATCATCCCTTGGCTGACATATTTTTTCATCATCTTGCGTGGTTTGAGGTTGGCAACGATTTGTACCTTCTTGCCGACCAATTCTTGTTCGTTTGGATAGTATTTGGCAATTCCTGAGAGAATTTGACGGTCTTCACCATCACCAGCATCCAAGCGGAATTGAAGCAACTTATCAGAACCTTCCACTTTAGACACTTCTTTGACTTCTGCGACACGGATTTCAACCTTGTCAAAGTCTTCAAACTTGATTTCATCCTTGTTTAGTTTGAGTTCAACTTCGTCTGGATTCCATTCTTTTTCGACTGCTGGTTTGTTACCTTCCATTTGTTCTTTGATATAGGCAATCTCTTCTTCCATGTCGAGACGTGGGAAAATTGGTGTTCCTTTGGCAACAACAGTCACACCTGCAGGGAAATCTGCCAAGCTCAAGTTTTCTAGGCTAGAAACTTCTGCTAGACCAAGTTGTGCCAATACAGCGCGACTAGTTTCCATCATAAATGGCTCAATCAAGTGTGCTACGACACGAAGGCTGGCTGCCAAGTGGCTCATAACACTTGCCAATTGGTCACGAAGTGCATCATCCTTAGCCAAGACCCATGGAGCTGTCTCATCGATATATTTGTTAGTGCGAGAGATAAGCGTCCAGACTGCTTCAAGGGCACGCGGGTAGTCAACTGCTTCCATGTGTGTATGGTAATTAGCGATTGATTGCTCTGCTACTTGAGCAAGAGCATTGTCAAACTCAGTCACACCCTCTACATAGGCAGGGACTTGCCCATCAAAGTACTTGTTAATCATAGAAACCGTACGGTTGAGGAGATTTCCAAGGTCATTGGCCAATTCATAGTTGATACGGCCGACGTAGTCCTCAGGAGTAAAGGTTCCGTCTGAACCGACTGGGAGGCTACGCATGAGGTAGTAACGAAGTGGATCCAGTCCATAACGCTCTACCAACATTTCAGGGTAAACAACGTTTCCTTTAGACTTAGACATCTTGCCGTCTTTCATGACAAACCAACCGTGAGCAATCAAGCGGTCTGGCAATTTGATATCGAGCATCATGAGCAGGATTGGCCAGTAGATAGAATGGAAACGAAGAATGTCTTTTCCAACCATGTGGAAGACTGTTCCATTCCAGAACTTGTCAAAGTTTCCATGCTCATCTTGACCATATCCAAGAGCTGTCGCATAGTTAAGGAGAGCGTCAATCCAAACATAGACAACGTGTTTTGGATTTGATGGGACTGGTACTCCCCATGTAAAGGTTGTACGAGAAACTGCCAAATCTTCCAAACCTGGCTCGATGAAGTTGCGTAACATTTCGTTAAGGCGACCATCAGGTGTGATGAAATCAGGATGCGATTTGAAAAATTCTACCAAACGGTCTTGGTATTTGCTGAGGCGAAGGAAGTAAGACTCTTCTGAAACCCACTCCACTTCATGACCTGATGGAGCGATTCCGCCAGTCACATTTCCAGCTTCATCACGGAAAACTTCTGCCAGCTGGCTTTCTGTAAAAAATTCCTCATCTGAGACTGAGTACCAACCAGAGTATTCGCCCAAGTAGATGTCATCTTGAGCAAGCAAGCGTTCAAAGACCTGAGCCACCACTTTTTCATGGTAATCATCAGTTGTGCGGATGAATTTATCGTATGAGATATCCAGTAATTGCCAGAGTTCTTTGACTCCAACTGCCATTCCATCAACATAGGCTTGTGGTGTAATACCAGCTTCTTCTGCTTTTTGTTGAATCTTTTGGCCATGCTCATCAAGACCCGTCAAATAAAAGACATCGTAGCCCATGAGGCGTTTGTAACGAGCTAAGACATCACAGGCGATAGTTGTGTAGGCAGAACCAATATGAAGTTTACCAGATGGATAGTAAATCGGTGTTGTAATATAAAAATTCTTTTCAGACATAATTTTTCCTTTCCAGGCAAATGAAACCTGTTTTTCTAACACTTCATTATATCATATTTTTAGTGATTTTCGATAGGAAAATCCATACAAAAACAAGATAGACAAATGTCCATCTTGTTTTTCCTCTTGTTTATATTACTCATAGCGAAGAGCTTCGATTGGATCAAGCTTAGAGGCTTTACTAGCCGGCAAGACGCCGAAAATCATACCAACGCTGGCTGACACAGCCAAGCTAAAGAGAGCAATTGGGAGGGAAACCCCAACTTCGATACCTGCAATCATATTTTGAAGCAGCACTCCAGCTAACATGGTCATTCCTGCGGCAATCCCAAGACCGATGACACCACCTAGCAAGGTCAAGATCATGGACTCGATCAAAAACTGTACTAAGATATTAGCCCGTGTAGCTCCGAGAGCCTTCCGCAGACCAATCTCACGCGTACGTTCTGTCACCGAAACCAGCATGATGTTCATAACTCCAGTTCCACCAACAAAGAGTGAAATCCCTGCGATGGCACTGATAATTGTGGTTATAAATCCAAAGAGTTTTTGAACTTCTTCAAAGGTTGCTGTTTCATCCGCAACTTGATATTCTCCTTGATGTACTCCTGATATTTCTGTCATTCTGCGTGCGAGTTCTGGTCCTAAAGTCGGAGTAAGACTTGTATCATTCACACGAAAGACAACATTAGAGATTTCATCCATATTAAAATTAACAGCAACAGATGTATTGGTTGTAATTGGCAAACCTCCGATACCAAACATCTTTGCAGTTTTAGCCTCAGAACTTGTGTATACTCCGATAACTCGATAATGAAAGTTATTAACTGAGATTATCTGATTAAGAGCTGCCTGTGGTGAGTCAAAAAGACTGTTAGCCAGTTCTTCATCAAGTAAGATCACACTTGCAAAATCTCTGTAATCTTGTTCTCTTAGACCCCTACCAGCGATTATTTCATTTTCAGTGGCAGTCATATAAGTCATATTACCACCTGTTAAACTAGCCTGCTCAACTTTTTTATCTTTATAAGTCAGAGTAACATTTATACTATTCGTCACAAAGTAACTATCTACACCTTTTAGTTTAGCGGCTTCCTTAACCCATGCTTCCTGTGTTTTGGGTGGAACAACATAAGCTGTATCTTCTCGACCAGACAGTGTTAGAGAAGACTGTTTTTGGGTAAAAGAGCCGTCCTTACTTTTAATAGGCGAGAAAAAGACCTGAATATTTTTCTGAGATTTAGTCATATTTTTATTGACCTGACGAGACATAGAGTCTCCCAGAGCCATGATGACAACTACTGAAGATACTCCTATAATAATCCCAATCATCGTCAAAAATGAACGCATCTTGTGTGCCATAATCGATGAAAAGGCAAATTTCAGATTTTCCATCTTAATGCCCCTCCCCTTCTAAATGCCCACTATCAGATGCAATAGCCCCATCACGAATTACAATCTGACGTTTTGCATAAGCTGCAATCTCAGGCTCATGCGTGACCATAATAATGGTCCTTCCTTCTTCATTTAACTCCACCAAAAGTTCCATGATTTGGCTTCCTGTCCTTGTATCCAAAGCTCCAGTTGGTTCATCTGCCAGGATAATCGAAGGATTGTTGACAAGGGCACGTGCAATAGCTACCCGTTGTTTTTGTCCACCAGATAATTCCGAAGGCAAGTGGTGACTTCTATCAGTCAAATCTACCTTTTTCAAATAGGTCTCTGCCAATTTACGGCGTTTGGAAGCTGAAACTCCAGCATATATTAAAGGCAATTCAACATTCTGAAGGGCATCTAGTTTGGACAAAAGAAAGAATTGTTGAAAGACAAAACCAATCTCTTGATTACGGACTTTGGCCAACTGTTTTTCATCTAATCGAGCCACTTCCTGCCCCTCTAAGTAATACTCACCACTAGTTGGAGTGTCCAACATTCCAATAGTATTCATAAGAGTAGATTTTCCCGAACCTGATGGTCCCATAATGGCAACAAACTCTCCCTCATTCACTTCCAAGTTGATATTTTTCAAAACCTGCAGTTCCTGATCTCCATTTCGATAACTCCTACAGATATTTTTTAGACTAATTAGTTTCTTCATCAGCCTTCACCTCTTTTCCTTCTTCCAAGGAAGTTGTTGGATTACTGATGACTTTAGCCCCATTTGTCAAACCAGAAGTGATTTCTTGGTTTTCTGCGTCAGCATTTCCTAAGCTAACTTCGATTTTCTTAGCCTTATTCTCTTCGTCAACAACCCAGACATAGTTTTTACCTTCTTCTTCTACGATGCTGGTTAATGGTACGAGAAGAGATGTACTGTCGCTTTTAACTTCTACACTAACAGAAAATCCTTGTTTTAACTCACCAATATCACTCGTAATTTCAATAGTGTATGGATATTTAGAGCCGACATTAGATGCACCTGTACCATTACTTCCATCAGCACCATTCTTTGAATAAGTTGCGATATAGTTGATCTTCCCTGTCCACGTTTTATCTGGGTATACTTTGGATGTGAAGGTCACTTCTTGTCCAACTGAAAGCTTGGCAAGGTTGTACTCTGACAGTTCACCTTTTACTTGCAAATTATCATTGCTCACTACATGGATCATGACCTTGCCATTACCTGCAGAAGATTTGGAGAGATCGCGATTTACCTCTACAACTGTTCCTTCTATTGTACTTAGGATAGTTGTAGCATCTAATTGAGCCTTTGCTTTTTTAACTTGTGCTTCTGCATCTGCGCGGTTATCACAAGCATCCTTAATCTGAGAATCAAGGGAAGATACTGTGCTAGCATCTGAACCACCATATTCTTCATAATAAGTCAAGGCCTTACTTCGTGATTCCCTCAATTCATTGATTTGACGATCAATCTTTGCTACTGCACGATTGGCAGCATCGTATGCTGCCTGAGCATCAGAACTATTGTATTTTACTAACGCTTGTCCTCCACTCACCTTGTCTCCAACAGAGACTAAAATTTCTTCAATTTCACCCATACTTGCATCAAAGTATACATACTGTTCATTTTTTACAGTAACAGTACCAGATAAGAGAATAGATGAGGCAACCGTTCCTTCTTTGGCAACAACCAAATGAGAGGGGGCATCTTTAACAGCAGCCTGAGAAGGTTGTCTAAAAAGTAAAATCCCCATAGCCCCGACAATAACAACACTTGCAGTTCCAATAGATGTGTAAAATTGCCATTTTTTTCTTTTCGTATTTTTCTTCATCCCAAAACACCTTTCATATTTTCCATTAAAGACCATTATATCAAATTTATCCACTCTGAACAATGATTGTACCGTGAGAAAAGAGAAGCATTCCAAAACTCACTTTCAGCTTCTTTCTGGTACATCAATTGTACTAGTTACACAATACATCTTATTTCCATATTTAGCAAGTAATTTCAACTTTTTACTTATGCCGTAGCAGATTTTTGCATTCAAAAAGTAAAAACGATAGAATATGACTATCAAAGCTATAAGGAGTTTTCTATGAGAGAATACGATATCATCGCCATCGGGGGAGGGAGTGGTGGAATTGCCACTATGAACCGAGCTGGTGAACACGGAGCTAAAGCAGCTGTTATCGAAGAGAAAAAATTGGGTGGAACTTGTGTCAACGTTGGCTGTGTTCCTAAAAAAATCATGTGGTATGGAGCCCAAATCGCTGAAAGTTTCCACCACTACGGTCCAGACTACGGGTTTACGAGTTCAGATGTTCAATTTGATTTCGCAAAACTTCGTCAAAACCGTGAAGCCTATATCGACCGTGCCCGCTCGTCTTATGATGGAAGTTTCAAGCGCAACGGCGTTGATTTGATTGAGGGTCGTGCTCATTTTGTTGATTCCCACACCGTCAGCGTCAATGGTGAATTGATTCGTGCCAAACATATCGTGATTGCGACTGGCGCTCGTCCAAACATCCCAACTATTCCTGGAGCTGAACTCGGTGGTAGCTCAGACGATGTCTTTGCTTGGGAGCAGCTTCCTGAATCCGTTGCTATTCTTGGCGCTGGCTATATCGCGGTTGAGCTAGCAGGTGTTCTTCATGCACTCGGTGTAAAAACTGATTTGTTCGTTCGTCGCGACCGTCCTTTGCGTGGTTTTGATAGCTACATCGTTGAAGGTCTTGTCAATGAAATGGAAAAAACGGGTCTACCTTTGCACACCCATAAGGTACCGGTCAAACTAGAAGAATCAGAGCAAGGCATTACGATTCATTTCGAAGACGGTTCTAGTCACACTGCAAGCCAAGTTATCTGGGCTACCGGCCGCCGTCCAAATGTAGACGGGTTGGAGTTAGAAAAGGCTGGAGTTACACTCAACGAACGAGGATTTATCCAAGTTGATGAGTATCAAAATACAGTTGTAGATGGGATTTATGCCCTTGGAGACGTTACTGGTGAGAAGGAACTAACTCCAGTAGCCATCAAGGCAGGACGTACCCTATCTGAACGTCTCTTTAATGGGAAAACAAGTGCTAAGATGGACTACTCCACTATCCCTACCGTTGTCTTCTCCCACCCAGCGATCGGAACTGTCGGGTTGACTGAAGAAGAAGCTATCAAAGAATACGGCCAAGATCACATTAAAGTCTACAAGTCAAGCTTTGCATCTATGTATTCTGCCGTTACAAACCATCGTCAGGAATCTCGCTTCAAACTCATCACCGCCGGTGCTGATGAAAAAGTTGTTGGCCTTCACGGACTAGGTTACGGAGTGGATGAGATGATTCAAGGATTTGCTGTTGCCATCAAAATGGGAGCAACCAAGGCAGACTTTGATGCTACAGTAGCTATCCACCCAACTGCTTCTGAAGAATTTGTGACCATGCGCTAATTATCGAAGGAGACCTCAAGAGGTCTCTTTTTACATGCAAAATCGGCTGTTACAAATTTGTTACCCAATCATAAAAAATAGGTTGACTTTTTCTTCTGACTTAGTATAATAGTTACTATAATTTTGAAAAGAGGTTAACAGTTTTGAAAAAAGCTCATATCTACGCTATTCCTGCTATCGGTGCTGCTCTTATCGCCGTTTTGGCACAAATCAGTCTCCCTATCGGTCCTGTCCCCTTCACTCTACAAAACTTCGCAATCGGTCTAATTGCTACTGTTTTTAGACCCAGAGAAGCAGTCCTATCTGTTGCTCTCTATCTCTTGCTGGGTGCCATTGGTTTACCTGTTTTTGCAGGGGGAGGAGCTGGATTTCACGTTTTAGTCGGTCCAAGCGCAGGCTATCTTTGGTTCGACCTTGTCTACGCTGGACTTACATCTTATCTCATTCATCAAAATAGTGGCTATATTCGTATTTTCCTAGCCAACCTCTTAGGCGATTCCCTCGTCTTTGTCGGAGGGATTCTCAGCCTCCACTTCCTTGCTGGGATGCCATTTGATAAGGCACTAGCAGTTGGTGTCCTTCCCTTTATTCTCCCTGATCTTGGTAAAATCATTGCCATTAGTTTCATTGGTCGTCCCCTACTAGAACGATTGAAAAACATCGCTTATTTCTCAAGATAAAAAAATGAGCCTGGAACAATAGTCCCGTGGCTCTTTTACTGATTGCCTTTGAAGGCATCCACCATTACTTGAAATTCTTCATTTGTAAGGGTGATTCCTTTTCCCATCTTGGTATGATCAGGGCTCCAAGTTCGAATATCAAACTTTGCTGGCGCTCCATTAAAACTAACTCGGTTTAGTTCTTTTGTCCATCCTTTTTCATTTTCAGACAAGGTCAGTAAGTGTTCTTCGATTTCAAATGTAAATTCTGCCATTTTTAACTCCTTTTTGTGATATGCTTTCTATAGTCTATTCGTAAAAATCTTGTAGTTTTTAGGAAAATTTTATATAATGTGGATAGATAAGAAGGGAGATGCCTATGAGGTACACATTCAAGCAAGTCTTAGATAAGATACGAGACTTTCTCAGTGGACATGATGAACAAGATTATTCTGAAAACGACTCCCTTATTAGCACAATTGAACAGGCCATCCAGAAAAAAAAGGCTGTTCATGTCATACTCGCTGAGACAAGTTTTACAGGTGACATTGTCAAATATGATGTCAGTCGTCAGCAGATTATTGTCAAAAATTTTACCAGAAATGTGACACGTATTATCCGAATCGCTGATATCAAAAGGCTACGTTTTGTCCCATCCACTGTCCAGAGAGCTCAAAAAAATAGATTTAAGAAAGAGTGAGATGTTCATGCATCCCACTCTTTTTCTTAACGAATTTGTTCAAAATGAAGGTGAACTGCGATGTGGTCACCGTACCCACTTCTCTCCAAATCACGTTGCAAGCGATAAGAGATATAGTGCTCTGCAATGGTGATGTAACCTGCTCCTAGTAAACGATTTTCAACCATTGATTGGATCATACTGATAGTCGCACGTTCTACTTTTGCTTCTTCCAAGTCCAAGACTACTTTTTTAGTGACTTGAGCTAGGTTTTGACGTAGGTCATCAGTCAAAACATAAACTGTCTGCGCTGCTTTTAGGACAGCTTGGTAAATTTTATCTGGATCAAAGTCGGCAACTTCTCCGTTACGTTTGATTACTTGCATAGGATTCTCCTTTATTCTTTGTTTTCTTTGATTTCTGCCAGCATTTTTTCTTCTTCTACTGTCAGTTGATAGTTTTCTAGCAAATCCGGTCTGCGCTCGTAGGTTTTCTTTAGACTTTCGTAAAGTCGCCACTGGCGAATCTTTTCATGGTGGCCACTCATGAGCACATCTGGCACCACCATACCTCGATAGTCATAAGGGCGTGTATATTGGGGATATTCGAGGAGTCCTGAAGAAAAACTATCGTCTTGGTGACTAGACTCCTTGCCAATCACTTCTGGAATCAAGCGAACCGTAGCATCAATCATGGTCATGGCTGCTAATTCACCACCAGTCAAGACATAATCTCCTAGGGAAATTTCATCGGTTACCAAGGTCTTGATGCGCTCGTCATACCCTTCGTAGTGACCGCAGATAAAGATCAGTTCCTCTTCTTTGGCCAAATCTTCAGCGTAGGCTTGATTGAACTGTTTCCCAGCAGGATCGAGAAGAATGACACGGGGATTTTTCTTTTCAATGGCATCAAAGGCATCGAAAATAGGTTGGGCACGGAGCAACATTCCCTGACCGCCTCCGTAAGGCTCATCGTCAACATGACGGGCCTTTTCAGCATATTCGCGAAAATTATGATACTGGATATCCAAGAGCCCTTTTTCTCGAGCCTTTCCAACGATTGAGTGCTCCAGCGGAGAAAACATCTCAGGAAAGAGGGTCAAAATATCAATCTTCATCATCTAGTCCTTCTAAGATCTCCACTTCGACCCGCTTGTTTGGAATATCAACATTGAGAACTACTGGCGGAATGTAAGGTAAAAGCAAATCACGCTTGCCTTTTCGCTTGACCACCCAGACATCATTAGCACCTGGTTGCAGAATCTCCTTGATGGTTCCAATCAAGTTGTCTCCCTCATAAACTTCCAAACCAATAATCTCGTGATAGTAGAATTCTCCATCATCTAAATCGTTCAAATCTTCCTCAGCGACCTTGAGACTGTACCCCTTGTATTTTTCAATCGCATTGATATGGTACATGTCTTTGAATTTGATAATGTCAAAATTCTTATGCTTACGGTGGCTAGCGATGGTCACTATTTGAACAAACTGATCTTCTTCATCAAATAAAGCCAGCTCTGCCCCTTTTTTAAAGCGTTCCTCAGCAAAATCCGTCACAGACAAGACTCGCATCTCACCCTGTAGACCCTGCGTATTGACGATTTTTCCAACATTAAAGTAGTTCATCTTGTCTCCTGTATCTATTTCTATCCTTTATTTTATCACGTTCCAAGGATTTTCACAAGTTGGATAGATCCTATCTTAGGGGCCTACTACTTCTTCAAAAAAATCACCAACTATCTGATTAAACTCTTTAGGGTGGTCATTCATCGGTTGGTGTTTGCTGTCTAAAATCGTTACTTGACGCGCATTGGGATTTAAAGCAATGATACTATCATAAATTTTTTTAGGTTTTTGGGAAAATCGTTTTCGCCTCTTACTAATAGCATGGGAGGATTTCCATTATAGCCGTCTATCTCATGGACAGCTAAAAAACCTGTGATACCAAGGTTCAAAAAAACATCTCGTCCAGTTTCTATAATGGCCGTCTTGACTAATTCTCTTGTGATAGGATTATCTGTACACATCTTTGAGTTCTTATCTGCAATCACCTTCCAAGGAATCGTTTTATACATAAGAGAAGAATATTTTATGCGATTTCTCTCTTTATCTGATAGGTAACGATGCTGTCCCCAACTATCTACCATGACCAAGGCTAGAACTCGTTCTGGATGTCGATAGGTGTACTCTTGAAGTGGATTTCCTCCCCAAGAATGTCCGACCAATATCACCTCATCTAGCTGGAAGTAAGACAAAATAGCATCTACATCTTGAACAGCACCTTCTAAGTCAGGTAGACCAACTTTCATAGGTGATTCACCCTGCCCTCTAACATTCACAAAGTAGAGGTCAAATCCTTCAAAGGCATCATACTGATGAGCCCACATCTGACTACGACCACAAGCTCCATGATAAAAAATAATATGTCCTTTACTTGAGCATCCAGGGCGATGATACACAACCAAATCACAATCTAATACTGGTATAATGTGACGTACCAAAGTCTCGGTTTTTCTGTTATAAAAAGCAATAGCTTCAGCTATATCATTTTGCTTCATTTCTACACTCTCTCCTCTTTATCCTAGTATCATTCTTTTATCTATTTTATCATGCTATATTAAAATTATTGTTTTTTAAACTTTGTTTCATTAAAAATTTTGAATTTTCTGCATTTTTTAGATAAAGTAAAAGACCGCTAAGCAATCTTTACTTTTTTCTCATCAGATTCATGCCTAAAATTCCAGCAATAATCAAAGTTGCTCCGATCACATGATAACTATAAATCGGTTCGTGGAGGATAAGGGTTCCAGCTAGAATGGTCAAAACTGTTCCAAGATTACCAAAGACACTGACGGTTGATGCTCCGAGGCGAACAATAGCATAGATAGAGAGACTACCAGTCACGATAGATGCTAGAATTCCCAAATAGAGGATGGAAAGCAGATAGGGCAGCTGTCCAAGTGGCTCTACGTAGGCTAATATGTTGCCATCTAGATAGTGCGAAGTCAGGCTTAGCATATTAAAGGTGATAAAGCCAACAAATATCACAACAGCTGTCATATCCATAGCCCGATAGCATCCTCCTTTGGACTTGCTGAGGATATTGTTTATTGTATTGGCGAGAACAGATCCCAACATCAAGAGAAAACCTAAGCTAGCAGTCTCAGCACCAAAATTCGCTCCTTTGCTAAGGAAGATGAAAACTACTCCTGCTACGGATAAAAATAAAAAGAACCTTTGAAGCAAGCTTGTCTTTTCCTTGAGAAAAACCGATGCTAATGAACTGCACCCCAAAAGTTAGACAGAAAAAATCTAACTTTTGGGGTGTTTTATT
>ERZ773054.1069-NODE-1069-length-18028-cov-62.844934_pt1 | contig 18028 bp, 11 predicted proteins | sample MGYA00580630_ERZ773054 | MGnify/ENA primary metagenome ERZ773054 (study PRJEB29015, sample SAMEA2737994) | human oral metagenome | biome: human oral; feature: human-associated habitat; material: dental | place: China | collected 2115 ... | reverse complement strand
GTAACTGGAACGACCTCAAGCAGTATGAAGCGGTAGAAGCCGCGCGTAACGCCAACGACCTTTCCGCGCTGGATATTCTGGGGCAGCGGGCGCAGTTCGGCGGCAAGATGAGTGTGTTCCAGAACAACGTGGATAACTCCGCACGGGCAAACGAGGTTGCCGAAGCCGCACAGCCGGGGCTACTTGCCAACGCCGGTACGGGCAGCATGATTCAGATGGACCAGCGCAGCGCTTTTATGAACAATCGCGACGACTACCAGACCATGCTGAACAACACAGCCCGAGCTAATATCGGTAAGGGCATAGACGCGGCAGCGGTGCAGCAGGGCGCGAACGATTATCTGACGCCTGAACGCGCCGCGCAGATGGGCGGTTGGCGTGGGGAGGACGCCTACAACACGACGATGGCTAACAACATCACCACAGGTCATGCGCCGACGGTTGCCACACAAGGCATCGTGATGAACGACCGGCAGTACAATAACAACCTGCTAGGCTTGGATTACACCCGGGGCGAGCTGGAAGGGAATATCAAACGCCAGCCTGTAGTCGGTGCTACCAAAGACCGAAACGCCGCCAACCAGTACGCCGACGCGAACACCTACCTGACCGACAAAGCACAGTTAGCGCAGCGCGAGAATCAGCGCCAGCGGCAAGGGCTTCTGAACACGATTAGCAACCTCCAGCGCCAGCGTGCAGCATTTGCCGCCGACCCGATGATGGCAGGGCAGGTGCAGGAACTCACGCAGCAGATAGCCGAGTATCAGGCAGAACTCCAGCGACTGACTGGGGGCGAAACAGCGGATATGTACATCACCGCACCGGGTCAGGCGATGGCGACGGTGCGCAGCCTCGTGCCGGGTGGTCAGGTGTATCAGCAGGGGATTGCCCCACGTCCCCTGCAAGGACAGGTCATCATGCCGCCCCCGCAGCCTACGCAGCAGCCCGCGCAACAACCCCAAGCCGCACCGCAAGCCGCTATTGACCCCAAAGTTCATTCGCAGAATGTGGAAGCCAAGATGGCGTATGTTGCTGACAAGCAGGCGCAGGGTACGTATGACCCGAACGAAGTCATCATGATTGACGGTGTCCCTTACACCGCAGGGCAGCTTGTGTACCTCCAGAACGTCCAACCTAGTATGACAAGCACTGTAGCAGAAGGGGTATCTATGGGGCTGCTAGGGCCGGTGGGTTACGCCAGCCAGTATTTGCTCGGGACTAATCCTGCGTATGCCCGACAAATCGCGGCGGCACGTGCAGCAGCGGGGCGGTAAGTCATGGCACGGAGGAAGGGGAATACCAACGAATCGCGCAACATGAGTATGGTGTTGCAAGCGTTTCAAAATGCCGGGTTGTCGCCAAACCAAGCGCGGATTCTCGCCGCCGAGGTGGGGCGGGAAAACGCATTCCAAGACCGCTATCTGTGGGGGTATCACAAAGACCCCGGAAACGGCGCGGTCAATCTGGGGATTATCTCATGGCAAGGCACGCGCGGGAGGAATCTGGAGAAACAGCTTGCGGCTCAAGGACTGATTAAGAATGGGGTGATGGAGCAATCACAACGCGCGCTGGATGCACAAGCGCGCTTTCTGGTAAACGAAATAAAGAACGACCCTACCTACGCCAAGACCAAAAAGCTGTTTTTATCCAACCCGAATGTGGACTACAACACAGGCGTCCGGGTGCTGGGTAAGGACTTTATCCGCTGGCGCATCGACGACCCGAAGTATGCCGCTAAGGGCGCAGCGTCCCGTGACGGTTTTTATCGGAAGCTAGGCGGGGTAGCCCCTCAAGACGGCGGTATGGTGCAGGCAGGAGCGTCTGCACCCTCCGTAGCGCCGCTTATTCCGGCGTCTGGGGCGATAAACGCGGCAGCCAATACCGTGAATGACTTGATGGCACAGAACGCCCCGCAGAGCGACCTGATGGGCAAAAACGTGTTGGCTGGCAGCGTGGGCTTCGCCGTACCGGAAACACCTTTGCAGAACAAACTGTACGGCGAGGTCGCAGAACAAGGCTTACCGCCGCAGAAAGAATCCATCGCAGCGGTGGCGGCTGATACCATCTCGAAAACTTACGACCAGATGTTTAATCAACCTTTGGTAAAATCCTCCAGTCCTAGCATCGACGCGCTGATGCAAATCTTTAACGCTCTGGAAGTCTGATAATGGCGAAGAACAATTCTCTCGAAACTCCCCTCTCCATGCCGAAACTGCCTGACCTCGACCAAGACCTGTTCGGTGCGGGCGCAGGGGCGATATTCAACCAGCCCGATGACCTGCTCAACCCGAAAGCGGTAGCGCCGCTGGGGGCGCAGCAAGGCAAACTTTCTCCGGCGGCACAAGCGCTGGCGTCGGCACAGCGTGAGCAGAACGACCTGCTGAACTACGCGACTGAACAGCAACAGAAAATTCAGCAGCAGGAAGCCCGCCAGCAGGCAGCGTTTGACCGCCAGCAGGCGGCACAGCGCCGGGAAACCGACGCGGCTATCCGCCAGTATCAGCGGGACAAAAAGGAGCGCGAGAAGGCGCTGAAAGAGAAAGCGAAGGAACAGGGCGGTGTGCTAGGCGCTGGCGCGGATGGTTCGTTTGTCCTGAAGCCGATGGTCGAAACCATCCTCGCTGACAAGAATTGGAAGGACATCAAGTCCAGCTTTCAGCGCGAGGACGAGGCGCAAGACTGGCTGAAAGAAAAAGCCGTTCAGTTGAAGGAACAGGGCATCCCCGAAGACCTCATCAACAACGAGCTGCGGGTGGCTGGCGCGCTGTTCAAGCAGGACACAGACGCCTATACCAAGCAGCGTTCTGAAGACCGTGCTGACCCGCTTGATGCGGTTTCATGGCTAGGTAAGGCAGGGCGCAACCTATACAAAGGCACGGTGCTGTGGCTATCCCCGGTATGGAACAAAACCATCGGCAAAACGGGGCTTACTTTCGACACGGAGGAGTTTGTCCGCGAACAGAATGACGCGATAAATTCCTTTGATTCAACGTTGTCCGACAAGATTCACTTTGCCCAAGAGAACAACGAATACCTGACCCAGAAACGCCGGGCGCAGGGTAAGGACGGGCTTGTTGCAGGATTCACAGGCGGCATCGCCGATATGTGGAAAGCAGACAATATGCTTTACACCATGCTGGACTCCGCCGCATACATTCCTTACTCCGCCGCTGTAGGCGCGAGTGCGGGGGCGTTTGCTTCTCGCGTCGGCGCGGCTACTCGTCTCACCCCGGCGATTGAAGGTATTACCACGCGGGTAAACGCTGCTGCGGCTGCACCGGGTGCAAGTCTCGCCACGCGAATCGGTGCTAAAGCGGCGTCTCACCTGTTATCTTCCGAGGTAGCAGGTGGTATGGCGACCACCGGGTTTTTTGCCGCCACAGACGCCGCTGGTGGCGCGTACGACGCTGTGTACAACCAAGACGAGGACACATTCCGCCAGACCTACATCAAAGCGAACGGCGAAGAAAACTGGAACAACCTTGTGCAGTATTACGGCTCTGCGGGCAAAGCGCGTGCGGCGCTTGCCGAACAGGCTGCGGTATCGGCAGGTAATTCCGCCTTTATAAACACCGCGCTGCTAGGCGCTGCCGGTTTGGAAACTACGCTGCTCAAAGCGAACAAGTTTGGGCTTCAGACGTATGCAGGCAAACGCTTGGCAACGGCAGGCGCTAACTCCGTGTCTGAACTCCTCGAAGAAGGCTTGACGCAATATTCACAAAACGTCGGCGCGCAGCCTGCGACTGGCGTGGATTTGCTGGAAGGCGTGCCGGAAGCAGCCGCTATTGGCTTCGTCGCAGGCGGCTCGATGGCAGGCGGTACGCAGGTGCTTGGCGCGATAGGCAAAGGGGAAAAAAACTACGTCGCCCCAGAGTTCGCTGCAACACGGCTTGACACTACGCAGTACGTGCATCAGAACCAGTTGGACTACGACAGCTATCGGCAGGTGGTCGGGCGCGAGATGGACAACACCGCACGCACCGGACGCCGGGCTAAGTGGCACGAAACCGACATCGGCTCTGCGCAGCAGATGGTGTATGACACACTAATCGACGACCCGTCCAAGTGGGAAGCCTTTTCGCCAGACCAGCGCGCGCAGATGCAGGAGTACCTGAAGCAAGCCTACAACATCAACACCAACCCGTATGCCCAAGTGGAGCGCCAAACGCTGACGGACATTTGGGAGAACGGCGACACGCACGTGCTGAACGCTTGGCTGCAAAGCGAAGAAAAAGGCATCGGCGAGGACATCCGCAATGCCTTCCGCATCAAGCACGGTGTCGAGTTAGAGAACGTGCCGGATGGTGTGCGCGCCTACTCCGAAGCGTTGGCTAATGCTATCGACTACCAGATTGCCGCCCCGGTGTTGCGTGATACGAACGAGCAGTGGAAGGCGATGCGGGATTACGTCAAGACCCAAGTCGAGACTAACCCGACGCTCACCCGCGAACAGCAGAAAGGCATCGACGCCATTCTTGCTAACTACCTCGATGCAGGTCGCCGCCGATTGACCGACGAGCAAGTCGCGGCGACACAAACACAACCGACAGGACAACCCGATGAGCCAGCAAATCCCGGCGCAGGACAAGGCGCGCCTACTGAAAATACTCAACCAGTCGCAGGAGAAAGCGGTGCAGCTCCGGCAGCAGGAGCAGGAAGCACAGGCGGAGAAACCCAAAGCGTGGGGCAGCCTGACGCTGCACCGGCAGGAGGAGTTAATCCTCAAGGCGCTGGAGTCGATAATGCACAGCAAGGAAATCAGCCCGGCGGTGGGACAAACGCTCCCGCCCAAACTGTTCAGCCTGCTGGAGGAGCAGCGCAAGCACCTGCATCTGGGGCGCAGCCGGGAGTTACAGCCCCGGTTGGAAATGCTGGTCAAACGGCTGCGGGACAAAGGGCTGCTGGACAGACCAGCGCAACCGGACAACCCGCTCAACCGATTAACCCCGGCGCAGCGCCGCAGACAGGAAGCAGCAGAAGCGCTGGAGCTGCGCCGACAGAACGCAATCCAGATGGTAGAAGCAACCAAGCTGCTACCCAAGCGGTCGGTGTAACGGGCGCTTATAGCCCGCAGGCTGATTTACGCGATGCTAGTCATGCGTGGGCACAGTTATCCAAAGCGCAAAAATCAGCTCTCGCGAAAATTGGCATCAGCACCCCGGCGCAGTTGCTGGATATTCTGAAAAACGACGACACAGTCGCCGAAGCCGGGCAACGTCTGGCGCGGACTGGTCGCGTGCGCAGCATGACGATGAAGTCGGTGCAGGACGCGCTGAAAGCCGCCCGTGACTACATCACGTCGCCAGAGTGGGTGTTTAACAAGCTGACCCAAGACCAGCTCGGGCTTAGTGCCAACGAGGCAAGTATCCCCGCGGCGGTCGCAGCGCTTCAGGCAAGCGACGAAATTACCGCACGGAAAATTAGCCAGCTCGCCAAAGGCGCGGCGGAAATCTACGGGCTGGAGGACGCCTCTAAGGAAGACAAAATCGCCTACGCAGCCAAGCTGCTGCTTGACATCGCACAGCTCGCCAAGACCTCACCGCAGCTACTGGATGTGGCGATGCGGCTCAAGGGCGCGCCGGAATCGTGGTTTCAGGATGACGTTGACAAGCTGTTGAAGAACGACATCTGGGCAACGCTCCAGTCTGCGCCGGGCATTTTCGAGCAAGCCGGGGTGGACTTCAGCCAGTCCCGCCCGAGCGTAACCCAGTCACAGCAGAATCTCTGGTCGGCGCGTGCGGTATTGTTCACGCTGAAGCAGAACATCAAGGCAGGCGACGCGAGAAGCAAAGCGGTTCAGTCCGGGCTGGACAAAGCAGCTAAGCGTATCACCGACATGGGCGGTGAAAAAGGACGCCTATCGCTGCTGTTCTCCATGCTGGAAGCCGACAGCCGGGGTGAAGACCTGACAGGTTTTCTGGAAAACTACTACATCGGCTCGCGCGCTTCGGCAGATGCTATCGCGGGCGTTATCCGCGCGTATCAGGACGCGAAAGCCTACATGACATCCCCCGACTTCCAGAACAGCCTGCGGGCGGATAACTGGCTGCGGCAGGCGGACAAATCGGTTTACGTGCAGGCTATCCGCGATTATGTGCGCAATAATTACGCAGCATTCAACCAGATGCTGATTCAGGATGCCGAAGTGGCGTCTGGTAAGAGCGCCCGCACGCGCGTCGCCGGTACGAATTTTGAAACACAGGCAGTAAACACCGACATTCTTGCCGACGTACTGGCTGATGTGGTGCATAACACCGCCCGCCTCGGTCGGGAGTACGCAGGCGAGATTGCCCGCTCCTACGCCGGACGAGACGAAAACGGCAACCGGGTTATCAAGCCGTCTGCGGTCAAGCGTTTTCTGGAACAAGCAGATACCATCGCGGCTAACCTTCGGCAGCAGTATCTGGACGGTAAGCTGGGGCAGACCAGCCAGCCTGAAGACGAGTCCGAGCAGTTGGCACAACAGGGCGACGACCTTTCCCGTCTGATGGAGGAGTTCAACGCCGGGCAGCAACCGGATGCCGACGCGGTCATGGGCGACCTCGACGACGCCGTTCGCAGCATTCCGGCGCAGCCGCGCAATGGTGAGAAGCAGATTAAAAACGGTGGCTTCGACAGCCCTGAAGCGGCAGAAGACGCGCTTTCCCCGGAGTTGTTCCAGCACCCGGAAACGGTGGAAGAACTCGATACGCTGTTGCAGTCCATCGCAGAAACAACCGGGCTAGACCCGCTGCTGGTCGGCGAGTATATTGCCCGTGAGTGGTTGAGCCAGTCGGAAGAAGACTACGCAGATGCGCCAACAGACGAACTGCTGGACATGGTGTACGACGCGGCTAACGATATTTGGATTTACGCTGGAGAACAGAATGCAACACAACAAATTGCAGATACAAAACGTCTCGAAGGACCTCGCTCGATTACTGCCGACGGACGGCGCATCACGCGACAATCTCAAGACCCTACTGGGTCACTGGCAAGAGCGTTACAGCCGAACCTCTCCGGCGGCGCATACGCACAGCTAGCCCGTCCTAGCCAGTCTGCCCCGGTGCGACTTGCGATAGCACCTGTCGAGGAGATTGTTGCCGAGTTCGGCGGGCAGGAGTTCTCCCTCGCTGAGATTATCGAGAATACCGAAAACCAGCGGGGAGACCGTTCACCCACGCTAGGCGAACTCGCACCGGAAGATAACAACGCCCCGCGCCCGGTTATCGAACTGACGGTAAACGGCGTGAAGCACCGGGGAAGGCTATTCCGCTGGCGCGACCGCAAGAACGGGCGTAACCGCCGCCACGTGGTGTTTGTCCACGACGGCGACGCTTTCGGTATGCGTGGGTGGGACGATAAGTGGATAGACTTTGGCAATGCTGTTACCCGCAAGCGTGTGGACAGCATCAACCAAAACGACGGCATCCGCATCGAGGTGCTGGCAGACCAATCTGAAAATCAGGAGCAAACAAATGATAAAACCGAGAAACGTACTCAGCGAACTGGGCGCAGCGAGACCGAGGATGAAAACAATTCAGGAATCGTGGGGGACGTTCGAGATGCCGATGTCGCCGCGCGAGGAAGCGACAACACGGATGCGCGAGCTAATGAATCCGAGCAGGACGAAGGTGCTGGGCAGTCCGATGAAAGTGACCGCGGAAGTGGAGCGGCTGAAGGACGACTAGAAACCCCTACGCCTGTCGATGTTCCGCAGGGGCTAGACTACACCCCCGGGCAGGTAGCAGAAATAGACCCGGCGTCGCTTACGGCGGACGAGCGTGCAGCGCTTAACCGCCAAGACGACACGAACGAGTTTGTTGCTAACGCCCTCTACGACATCGAGGGCGCGCTGGAAGATTTCGGCGGGGAGGATTCTGCTGCCCTGCGCAGCGGGCTTGCCAAAATGGCAGCGCTGCTGGCAGACCCTGCTGCGCCAAGACGGGCTACGCAGATGGCTGTTTCCGAACAGGCTGCCGGACGCAAAGAGGTCGCCGACGTTATCACCGACGAGGAGCGCGACATTCTCGACGCCTACCTCGAAGACGTCGGTAACACCGAGCAGAGTGCGGAGGAGTTTGCCGAAGAAGCCATCGCGGACAAACAGTTCGAGGATAGCAGCCTGCCGAAGAAAGTCCGCGCTGTGTTGGAGCGTATCTGGAACGCGCTGCGCAACGGTATGGCGGCTGTCTCGATGGCGCTGGCGGTTCACCTTGGCTCAAGCATGGTTATCAGCCAGCCTGCCGAAGCCGCTAACCTCACCCCGCAGGCAGGAGAGGTGGTTATGAGCAGTGCTGCCAAAGCGTCGCTAGACCACATCATCGACACCGCTGACAACGGTGGACGACCGTTTGTGATTGCCGATAAAAAGGCGGGCAAGCTGTACCTGATGAACGCCGAGGGCAAGGTGGTTGACACCACTCCAGCGCTGTTTGGTAAGATGCCTTCCGACGCTGCGAAGACGGCAGGTGCGACGGGCGCAGGCAAGTATGACCTGACCTACAACCGCGACACCCGACTGCCATCCGGTTACGCGGGCAGCGTGCAGTCATTCGACACCGGAAACAACGGCGAACAGTTTGCCATTCACCGCGTTATCGACGTCAAGGGGCAGAACCGCCAGAGCCGACTGGATAGCAAGACCGCCCGCGACAACCGCATCACGCTTGGTTGTATCAACGTTCCGGCGGAGTTTTACGACGTCCACCTAGACAACGAGCTAGGCGCGGTGCTGTACGTGTTGCCGGAAACCGCCAACTGGGGCGGCGACCTGTATGGCAAGACCCCTCGTCAGGCTGCACAGCCGACGCCACAGGCGGTTAAAATCGCAACCGAGGGTACTTCCCTTACCCCAGAGCAGTTACTGGCTGCTACGCGCTCTCAGGCGGATAGTCTGATAGCGACCGTGCGCGGCAGCATGGACAACGCCAGCTACCAGCCTGTGCAGGTAACACCAGAACAGTTACAGGCGGCGACGGAAGCCGGGCGGAAGGTAACGACCCAACCTGTGCAGGCACAAGCGCCTATCCAGATTGCAGGCGTCCAGCCGTCCACGCAGACCGCCTACATCAGCCCGGTCATGGTAAACGGTGTCTCCGCTAACACCCTTGTCGTGCCGTTCAAGGCGCATACCCCTGCCGAGATGCAAGCAAATGGCGTGTTCGACACGCAGCCTGTGGGTAACAAAACCGAGAGCGGTGATAGCCTGTACACCATCGCGTCGTGGCTGGCTGCCGCGTTCGCTGCGGGCAAGGTGAATAGCCGACGCAAGAAGCGTCTGGAGAGCCGCAAGAAAGCCAACGAGGAACGGTTGGCGCGGATTGAAGCCAAGAACAATCCAGAACTGAAGTCTGAACCGGAGGACACTTCCGTCGTTCCAGACGAAGCCGAGGCGGAAACCGTCGTCGCTGACAATCACGACGCGCAGGCAGCCTTTGCGAAACAAGCCGGTACGCACAACCCGCAGACTCCGCTGTCGCAGGCGGTTGCGCAGGCGGTCCGCCAGCAGAACGTGCTGGAGAATAAAGCCGATTGGATTCACGCCTTCGCGATGCGGTATTCCAGCGATGAGGCGCAGTACCAGCAACTGCTCGCCATGATGAGCAATTTCGAGTACAACCTCGGTGGTGTGCTGACCGACCGTTCTTACGCCCAGAGCGGTGATTTCCGTGACCGCAGGCGCTGGCGCGGCGACCAGACAGACGCTAGCCGTGTGGGAATGTTGCAGGCGTTCATGCGCTTCGCAGGAGGAGCGACGGTTGCGTTCGATAACCTGCTGCACCGTGTCGGGTCTGCCGCGTTCGGACACGAAGCCGACAGCGCCATCGCCAGCAAGATGCTCTCGCAGGTACGCGCCAAGTCGTCCGGGGCTTATGCGCAGCTACACAAGACGCTCATCCATCCGCTCGTCATGCAGACCGCCACGCTTGCCAGCCAGATGCGGCGGGGTCACGGCGAGATTGAAACCGACACTGGCAGAACCGCTACGCTGAACCACATCCTCAACGAGGGCGCGGAGCAGATGTGGAAAGGTGCAGAGCTGGAAATCGCCAAGATGAAGCTGGACTTGCAGGAGGTGGAAGCGCAAATCCGTTCTACCGCTGCCGGGTCGCAGATTCAGCAGACGTGGACGAGCAAGCAGTTGCAACTGCTGAAGGACATCGAAGCCGCCCAGACACTCCTAGACCGCCAGCGCGATATGTACTACGGGCGCGAGGAGTGGGACGGCACGACTGACCTGCCGGGTGGTTACACCGAGGCGCAGGCTAAGACCGAGCTGCAAGCGCTCAAGGATAAATACGGTGAAGACTTCGCCAAGATTGAGGCACACAGCAAGGAGCTGGTGCAGACCATTCAGGGCATCCGCAATTTCGCCGCCGCTGCCGGGGTAGTAACCAACGACCAGCTCGCGATGTACAACGAGATGGGCTTCAAGGAGTATGTGCCGCTGTACTCGCCGCAGGAAGATGTATCCAAGACTGACGAAAGCACCAGCATCATGCAGACCTCCCGCATGGACAGACTGCTGGAAGGTATCCCGCTGGCACAGGCGAAGTCGATGGGGCTGACTCGCGACCTCTCCCGCTTCAAGCGTAAGGGCGCGACCAGCCCGGCGGAAGACGCCTATACCAACATGAAGGTGTATGCGATGAACACCGCAGGGCGTGTGGGGCAGCAGGGCTGGTTGCAGGCGGTGCAGCAGCTCTACGAAGGCACAATCGGCAAGCCTTACTCCGTGGCGGGCAACCTCGACGAAGAAACGCTAAAAGCGCTGAACAGCCAGCCGGAAGGCAAGCTGCCGGGGCTTATTCGTGTGCGTCCGGGCATGGAGGATTACCTGCCTGCCCACTTGCAGACCGCCATCGCAGCACCGGGTGGACGCATCCGCGCTATCCGCGCAAAGGGCTACAACAGCGCAGGTGAGCTGGTGGACTACCACTACTACTTCACGGACAAGGCAATCCAGCAAGAGGTTTACTACACCTCGGACACCAGCGAGAGCTTCATGATGCGTATCGGGCGCAACGCCGGGACAATTACCCGGTTCGCCGCGCGGATGATGACTACCTTCCGCCCCGTCTGGAACGTGTACAACTGGGTGCAGGACAGCATCGAGCGGATAAGCATCATGATTGCCCGCCCGGTCAAGGACAAAAACGGTGACCTTATCAACCGTTGGACGCTTGCCAAGACCTACGCTTCGCACCTTGCGCGCCTTGCGTCTAGTCTGGAGGCACAGAACGAAATCATGCGCTACCTCTCCACAGGCGAGCTGGTGACCGAACTTCAGCGCACGCTGGATGAAGCTGTCGGGGAAGGGGCGATAAACCTGATGACTACCCAGACGGACAAGCACTCCGTGATGAGCGACCTGCGCAAGTCCGACCTTGACCGCCTGCTGGATACCACAGCGAGGATGCTTGGCACGACGGCAAACAAACTTGGTGTCGGTCAGGGCAAGGCATGGCTTGGGGATATTGCCGAATACTACGTGCAGCGCATGACGGAAGTGCCGCAGGTAACGACGGCGCTGGCGTCTTATCTGGCGTACCGCGAACTTGGCGTGAACAAGCACGAGCGCGCCAACCGGGTGCGCGACCAGTATGACCCGACCCGCACCCGCAGCGAGATTGTGCGCGGGCTATCTACCATGTACCCATTCGTGCGTTCCACCTTCTCCGGTCACTACAACCTGATGCGGACGCTGAGTGAATACTGGAATCCCGGCGAGCGTGGCTTCACCACCCTGTACCTCGCTGGCGGCACTGCTGCCATGATGGCAATCCTTGCCCTCGCCGCAGGCGCTATCGGCGACGACGATGACGGTGTGCCGCTGGTTGCCCGTATGCCCATCGGTACACTCATGAACGGCATCCCCATCCGCACGCCGGATGGTGGTGTCTGGAGTGCGCCTGTGGGCTTCGGGATGCCCAAGCTGATGTGGGGGACGGCAGTCAACCTTTACCGCCTCGCCTACGGCGAACAGAGCGCATCCGACATGAGCCGCTCCATGCTTGGACTGGTGATGGACAACACCTCACCCGTGCAGGTAGCGAGCGGGGCTGCGTTCGACCGAGATGTGGGCGCAGGTGCGGCGCTTAGTTTCGCCCCGCTGCTGGCTGTGCCGTTTGTCGAGATGATGACAAACACGAAGGCATACACCGGGCAGAAAATTTACAACCGCGAAACGCCCAGAGGCGAACGTGATGCCGACCAGGGTGGGTTCAATATACCGGAAGCCTACAAGGACACCGCACAGGCGCTCACCGGCATGGGTATCGACGTGCGCCCAGAAACGCTCAAGCACCTGCTGGAAACCTTCAGCTATGGTCCGCTCAAAGCGATACCGACCTCCCTGCTGGCGGACAAGTCCGAGAAGTACCTCGGCAACCGCGAGACGAAAGGAGAAGCCGCAGGTGCGCTTGTTACCGCTATCGGGATGGACATGGCGTGGTCGCCACACGCGCTGGACGACGAGGCGAGGGTGTACCAGATGCTCGACGATATTTACCCTATCTTGGGGAGATACGGCATTACCGAAATCTCGCACGACAAGAGCGAATACAAGCGCTTCGGTATCGAGGGGAGGGAGAACCGCAAGGCGCGCCTGCTGTACGCCAAGATGGTTGCCGCTGGCGCGCCAGAGTGGGAAGCGTCCTTTGTCCGTGACGCGGTTATTCACAAGACCTCACGCCAGAAAGCCATCAAGGAGTTTCAAGCAGGGTCGGAAGCCTACCTGAAAGCGAAGGCTAACGGGGAGGAAAACGAACAACTGCGTGCAGCCCTTGAAAACCAATGGGATGCCATCGAAAATAGCGACCAGAATTTCCTACGCCAATACAACGAAGACGCTTATGAGATGCAAGACGACTACTAGAATGAGCCGCTGCCGCCGCCCGCTCATCGAAATCTGCCCGGCGACCAGCCAGATAAAACTTGACCTCGCGTCCTGCAGCGTCTGTACGGCTGTCCCTGCGCTTCTTCTGCGCAGGGGAGGGTGTGTGGAGCGGGAGCTGGTTTGCGAGCCTGTAAAACCCGCTGAGTGCGGTTGCTGTCCATCGCTTCCACCCCGTCCGCGATGGGTGGATAAACCGCAACCGTCGGTGATTTACCCGCTACACGACATCGACTGCGACGGGATGTATGTGTTCGTGCTGGACGACATGATGAAAGAGCTAGGGCTTGGGCGGCTGGAAGCGGTCGTGCTGGTCGAAGACGACGGCACGTACCCCGCCGAGCGCCACCACACAAGCGAGAAGAACTACGTCGAGACGGCTATCCGCTTCGACGTGGACTACCTGCCCTACCAGATGCCGCTGCGTGGCATCGACACGTCTAACCTTGCCGCCACGAGGGGGTGCTGATGTATATTCCGCTTTACGGCTTCCAGACGCACCTGCGCGAAGGACTGCCCATCGACGGTCGCCACCTGCCGATACCGGAGACGGCGTACCAGCACCTGCTCTCGCGGCTAGACGACGGCGACTGGTCGTATCTGGAGCTGCGCGAGGGTCGTGTCAGCGAGATTGTGCGCGTGCATAACGTGTGCGGTAAACTGGTTATCGACCGGGGTATGGAGTGTACCTCCCCGCGCTGCCAGCGCTGTGGCATCGGCGTGTTTTTTGTGATGACTGCACAGGGTGTCCGCGATGCCGTCTGCCAGATGACCGACAAAGATTGTGAAAAAGGAGACTGCCCGTGAGATACGTCCAATTCGCCGGGTTTAACTCGAATACCACCGACAAGCTACTCGATACCGACCTCGACTTGCCTGTGTACGAGCAGCACCTCGCCCTGCTGCGCAAGCGCCTCTCTGCCGACGGCGACTACACCTACCTCGTGCTGTTTGATGGCACGCAGACAGAAGTAGTGCAGCTAACTAACCACGGCGGGGCGCTCAAACTCACCCGCGCGCTGGAAGATACCCCCGCGCAATCGTTCCCTACCGGAACGTGCGTGCGGTGGGAACTTACCCCGGCAGCGGTACGCGATATTGTCTGCCAGATGGAGTGTTGCCCATGAGCGCTGTATTAGTAAAATTCGTCAGTTGTGTGCTGCTTCTGGTGTTCGGCATCATGTTCGGGTTCGACCTCGTGCCGCCGTATTATCGTGTCGGCACGGCTGATGCTAACTCATGGGCAGTCGCCCTGATGACGCTGTGCCTTGCGCAATCCGCTATGACGCTACTTGCCATGAGGGACTGCATCCGCTGCCGGGTGTGGAGCGATTTTCTCCTCCAAATTACCGGGCTGGTGTTTATAATCCTCGGCGGCGCGTTTGTAACCAAATATCCACCGTTCACATGGGCGATGTGGCTATTCCCCTTGCTAGGGTTACTGTGCCTGACGACCGGGCGGGAGTTCAGCAGATACTCCAGAAACAAATTGCAACCGCCCTCCATCCGGTCTGGAGGTGCTGACCGGATGGAACTGCATGACCGAACTTAATGGAATCCACACGAACTTAGCGGCAGGCGTCGGTTTCGCTTTTTTCGCGGTGCTGGTCGGCACGCGCTGGAGTGAAATTGGTCTGCGGGACTATATAATCATCATGGTGCTGGCGCTTCTTTCCACGGCTTTTGCCATCGAGCGCTGGTTTTCTGACGGCACAGTCGTTACCTGTTCCCTGATTGGTTTCGGTATCGGCTATCTGGCAGACGACGTGTATATCAACATCAACGCCACCCTTCCGGAGTTTACGAAAAAGATTATCGGTGATGCGGCAGACGGCGCGCACAACTGGATACGCAAAATCTTGGGGCTTGCACCGAAAGATGATGACGAAGACGAATAGTAAAAACCCCTCGCACGGAGGGGTTTTTACTTAGCTGTCCTGTGCAAGAGACTGCACGGACTGTTTTATAATTGACAAGACATCGCTTGTTCACAAAATCTGCGGTCGCATCTTGCCGCCATGTGCAGGTGTGAGTTCTACCAGCCTGCCGTATTTATGCCCTGCTTCGGTCAGTTCCCAGCGGTTGGTTGCAGGATTCTTTATTTGCAGCCCGCTCGCCGCCAGATGGATATTGACCTCGGCAGGTTTCATGTTCGGTTCAAGCATCTTGCCCAGCTCGGTCGGGATAAACCAGTCTTTCTGGGTCTCAGAAATCAGCTTGGTTTGTCCGGTAAGCTCCAGCAGGTTGATGCCGGTGGTGCGGATAATTGCGCCGTTCGCACCGATGGCAGCCGCGTTGCGGTCAAGTTCCATCGCGCGGAGCATGGAGTATATAGCTTGGAAGTCAGCAGCAGGTGCTGTGAGCGCACCCATAACAGGCACTTGCGGGACGGGTTGGCTATACATACCGTCAAACGCACGAATCACGCGGAGGTTAAACGCCGGGCTTATCCACATCGCGTAAGCATAGACAAGCTCTTTACAGACGAATGTGCCGCCGCCGTCTCCGTTTATGATTCGTATGGGAGCGCTCTGCGATTCTGATGAGCGATTGTTTTCATTGATTATTTCTTCTGCTATCGCTTTAGTAGAATCGCGCCGCATAAAGAAGGCAGGTTGGTGTTTGTCTTCGCCTCCGCTCGCTTTGTGTAAATCGTTGAGTGAATAAAGTCCATCGACAAGGCGGATGGCGACGCCTGATATAGTTAAGTCTTGCATAGCGGTCTCCCGAATAAAGCGACCCCGCAGAGGTGGTGCAGCTTTCGGGTAAGCTCTCTGCGGGGTCTAAATCGTTGCTGGTATCCGTACCACCGGATAGGCATATTGTATATGCTATACTCCGCCTAAGGCAACAAAAGGAGTTCCCATGAGCCATTACAAACCCTATATTTACGCCGCTGCCTGTCTGTTCATGCTTTGGTGTGGATACGATGCTGGTAAAGCCGTTGGTCGGCAGGATATGCAGAAAGAAGTCAACGCGGCAAAGCTGGAAGTGGACAACATGAAGCGCCGGGCGCAGGAAGCAGCCAACGCTCACGCGAAACAGATGAGTGAGGCGAGCCGTATGTATCAGCAGGAGAAAGCCGAGCTGGAAGCCCGGCAGCAGGAGCGGATACGGGTCGTGCAGAAAGTCGTGGAGAAGCCTGTGTACCGCACGGACTGCATCGACCGTGAAGGGCTGGGCGAGATAAACAAAGTGATTAAAAAAGCCCCGGAGTGACCGGGGCTTTTTGCTCGATGGCACCGCCCTCCTTCTTATTCTTCCGTATCGAACTTCGGGGCGGTTGTGTCTAGCATCTCGAAGAAATGGTCTTTGTCTTTAGCCAGTTTCAGCAGCCCGCACACCAGCTTCATGTGTTCCCGCAGTGCAGATACACCACGGTCACCACTAAGCACTTGGTGCATCTTGCCTGCTTTTTCGTGCTTCTTCGCTTCTGCTTTGAGTGCAGGACGTAAACCCGGCGCGATGCGGTCGTAAATGATGTTGTTGGTAAGCGTGCCGAAGAAGGAAGGGAACTTGGTATCGCCTTTCTTCGGCGGGAACGGCATATCGTACAGTCTGCACAGCCCCTGATAATAATCTTGCGGAAACGTTCTCACCCACGGACGAAGTTCTTTGGCGATGAAAGCCTCTAGTATTTCCGCAAGCGCGTCTGCTTTACGTTGGTACTGGAAGCCTGTGGCTTCATCGACGAGCGCTATGACGCCGACCGTTGCTATTCCGCGCATGACTATTTCCGCTTGCTGTGCAGTAGCTTGTTGGTTGGCAGTCTCGATTGCACCTTTCTCTCTCGCCTTCAAGTAAAGGTCACACACGTTCGGCACGATGCGGGCGTCGTAGCCTTCATACACGCGCCCATCCAGCCCTATATATTGGATTTTTTCCATGTACTCCCGCAGCGCGCTATCTACAAAAGGTTGCAGGTTTTTGGCGTCCATAAAGGCTGGCACACCTTCAATACGGGCGTTACCTCTGGGGTCACGACCTAACGCGCGGAACACGGCGCTATGGGTGATTACCCGTTTTCCGGTATCTAGCACCGCCACATCCAGCAGTGACCCCCCCAGAGACAACTTGCCTTCAAAGCGTGCTTTGGGCAATAATGCTTTTGCTTTCTTGGCTTCTACCATTCTACGGGCTAACCGTGCTGATTTTGTTATGTTTGTCATTTGATTTTTCCTTTAACAGTTAAAGATAACGCTAGTGAGGCTAGCGATACAGATAGTAACGGCGGATAGGTAGTAAGTCAAGAAGCAACGACAATCCTTGTTTTTCGACATGGCTGGTCCGATATAAAAGTATATGAAACCTATAAAGTTTTTCTGATTGAACACCTGTAAAGAGGCATAACTTCGTTTAGCGTGGTCACGGTTGAAAATCAATGACTTACAAAATTACGAATTTTTTTAATCACCTTGTTTAATTTTTCTAACTGGAGGAAACCGCAAATGAACGAACTCGACTGGATTGCCGAAGGGCGCAAACTCATCGGCGTGGAAGAAAACGCCAACACCTCTAAGGTCATCGCCATGTGGCGTGATGGCTTCGAGGCGTCAGGACAAGCCGGGCGGATGAAAGAGTCCGTGTGGAATACTGGCAGCACGCCGTGGTGCGGGGGCTTCGTCGCCGCCTGCCTCGCCCGCGCAGGTCTGGGCAAGCACGTACCTAAAGATTTTCCGCTCGCACGTGCATGGGCGAAAGTAGGCGCACCGCTCTCCAAGCCCGCGTATGGCTGCGTGGTCGTCTTTACTCGCGATGGCGGGGGTCACGTTGGCTTTGTCGTTGGCAAGGACGCTAAGGGCAATCTGATGGTGCTAGGCGGCAATCAGGGCAATACGGTCTGCATCAAGCCATTCAGCAAAGCCCGCGTGCTGGCGTATCGCTGGTGCGGTAAGGGTAGCGCTCCGCTCGCCGAACGGTTCGACCTGCCGCTACTTAGTTCAGACGGACGAGTAAGCACGAACGAGGCGTAGCCCATGTACAAGTTTATCGCTTGCATTTTCCTGACCGCCTGCACCCGCGTTACCGTCCCGTATCTCGCGCATGAACCGCCTGCTGACCTAACGCAGCCCTGCCCTGCACTGCAACCGCTGGCGGGCATGACGGGCAAGGACATGACGCTGTGGATAATCACCGCTGCCAACCAGTACC
>ERZ773054.1067-NODE-1067-length-18045-cov-3.023013_pt1 | contig 18045 bp, 19 predicted proteins | sample MGYA00580630_ERZ773054 | MGnify/ENA primary metagenome ERZ773054 (study PRJEB29015, sample SAMEA2737994) | human oral metagenome | biome: human oral; feature: human-associated habitat; material: dental | place: China | collected 2115 ... | reverse complement strand
CCCACCCTCACCCCCTCCACAACCACCCCAGCCAACCCAGCACACAACGTCCAACCCAACGATGGACGCAACACCGGCAACACCGAACCAACCGCAACACCGACACCGACGTCGACGTCGACGACGACGCCACGCGGCACGCACAACCAACGCGAACAGCTGAAACCAAACGCGCAACACACACAAACATCGAACACGCGTTCGACACGCGACAACGAACCCAACCAAACAACAGGACAAAGTCATGACAATCACGCGCAACAGTGCAGCATGGCGAAAACTCCAACGACAATTCATCACAAGCGCAACACAACGCAACGAACCTTGCGCACTTTGCGGATTACCAATCAACTATCAAGCACACAATCGAAACGCCGACAACGCACCAAGCGTCGACCACATCCGATCATGGCGCGATCACCCAAACCTCAGAACCGATCCAGCGAATCTGCAGATCGTCCACCAATCATGCAACCGCTCCAAAGGCACAACCACCGGACCGTTATCACTCGGAAACATGAGCCGCCAATGGGGCCCCCACGAAACGCACGCAACGACGGGTAAGGGGGCGTCCACATCACCAACCCCCCAGTAGCCAAACGGGTGAGGGCGGGCAGTGGTCTCTCTCTCCCCGAAGACCTACCGGGGGTCGCGCGCGGAGATACAGAGAGGCGGTGATCCCGTGCAGGACACCGCCGACTCCCCCATGGTCGCCACCCTCGACGCCGCGTTGGCCGCCGCTGACTGGATCACGCCGGCTGACTCGGCCACCGTTGAGCTCCTTCGTCGGCTCGCTGCTCGCATGGATGACCCCTGCTTCCCGAACATCGACGGCCGCTTCGACAACGTCACCGAGTCGCTGTTCCTGAAGACGTCGGCGGCACTCGGACTGACCCCTGAGATGCGGGCTGCGTGGGAGAAGAAGGAGCGGAAGAGTGGTAGCGAAAGCAGCCTCGCGAAGCTCCGGAAGGGGGCGGCGAACCTCCGGGCCGTCTAGGCGCGCCCCAAGGTCGGACGCGGGTGTCTACTACGACCGGTTCATGGCTCGCGCCGTCAAGGCGTGCACACTGCGTGAGGAATCGACCCGGTTCGGGAACACTGAGCCGCGTATCCACACGAAACCGCTGCGGGCTCTGACGCCCAAGACGTCCATGGGTTACTCAGTGATCGAGTTCGCTCACGACGTCGTCGGGATCGAGTTGCTGCCGTGGCAGCAGGCGCTCCTCATCCGCGCTCTCGAACTGCGGAAAGACGCGGCCCGGTTCCGGTTCCGCACCCTCGTGCTACTGGTCGGCCGGCAGAACGGCAAGTCCACCGTCGTCCAGGTGCTCACGCTATGGGCGATGTACGTGCTCGGTGTCCGGCTCGTGATCGGCACTGCCCAGGACCTCGATATCGCGGAGACCCTGTGGGGTGAGGTCGTCGAGATCGTCGAGTCCGTTGAGGAGCTCGACGCGCTGAAACTGAACGTCGTCCGCGTCAACGGTAAGAAAAGCTTGGACTTGCGGACGGGCGAGAAGTACAAGGTGCGGGCCGCGAACCGGCGCGGTGGGCGCGGCCTATCCGGGGACCTCATCGTCCTGGATGAGCTGCGCGAGCACACGAATTGGGATGCCTGGGGCGCGATCACCAAGACCACGATGGCGCGGCCACGTGCCCAGGTCTGGTGCATGAGCAACGCTGGTGACGACAGCAGCGTCGTGCTGATGACGCTGCGGAAGAAAGCGCACCTGGCCTTAGGCGACCCGGACGGCATCTGCACGGACGAGGCCGTCGGTGAGGCTGACGAGTCTCTCGGCATCTTCGAGTGGTCGACGTCGCCAGGCCGTGGGGTCTGGGACCGTGACGGTTGGCAGGAGGCTAACCCGTCGCTCGGTCGCACTATGGCTGAGGACTCTCTTGCTTCTGCGGCCGCTACCGATCCGGAGCCGGTCTTCCGCACCGAGTGCCTGTGCCAGTGGGTGACGGGCCTGGTCGAAGGGCCGTTCGGTGAGGGCGCTTGGGAAGCGTGCGAGGACCCCAACGGGGCCATCCCTGATGACGCCCCGGTGACTTTCGCTGTCGACGTGAACTGGGACCGCGGGTCTGCGTTCATCGGCGTGTGCGGAGTCCGTGAGGACGGGCGCCCGCAGGTCGAGGTCGCGGCCGGCCGGCCTGGCGGCGACTGGATCGAGTGGGTGCCCGAGTGGTTCCGCGGCTTCGTCGACGCCGATCATCCGGCGCGCGTCGTCGTGCAGGCGAAGGGGTGCCCGTCGGCGTCCCTGGTACAGCCCCTCTCTGAGGTGGAGGGCCTCGAGGTAGTCCTGTGGCAGGGCAGCGACCTGGCGATCGGGTGCGGTCTCTTCTACGACCGCGTCGTCGCCGCCCGTGGAGACGCGAGCGGCCTGCCGCCGCTGGCCCACCGTGGCCAAGAAGCGCTGAGCCTGCCTGCCCGGACCGCGTCGCAGCGCGTCTTTGGGGACGGCTGGTACTGGGATCGCCGCAACTCCCCGCACAACGCCGCCCCGCTAGTGGCCGTCACCGAAGCCCTGTGGGACCAACTCACCAACGCCCCCGAGGCCCCCTCGATCTTCGAGGAGGGCCCCATCGACCTGTTCTGAGGAGGAGCCGTGCACCGGACACTCAAGCCCTACACGGGGCGGACCGTGATTGTCGCCGTCGACGGTGACCCGCTGCGCGGAACTCTGAAGCAGGTCGATCGGGCCGCCATCGTCCTCGCTGACGTCACGCAGGCGGACGGGGCCCGCGTGGATGGCGTCGTGATCGTGCCGCTGCCGACCGTGGTGCAGGTGGTGTGAGTGAGGTTCCAGACCCTAGGCCAGCTCGGCCAGTACGCCGAAGACAACCGCATCAGCCTCGATTTCGCTGATCCGGGCATCCCGATCGTCGACTACGACGGCGGCGGCCTCGACGTCGGCACCGTATGGCGGTTACAGCCGTCGATCCGCAAGGTCACGTCGTTCATCGCCGCGAACGTAGCGAGCATCCCGCTTCACGCCTACCGGCTCGCTGACGACACGAACCGCATCCGCCTGCGCGACGGAGCCGTGGCCACCCTCTTGGCGAAGCCGTCGTCCGCTCCTGGCCTGACCCCGGTCCGGTTCTGGGAGCGCGTCATCATCGACGGCCTCCTCTACGACCGCTGGTGTGTCGCCGTCGACGAGTCCGGGGACGCACCCGAGCTCGTGCGTATCCCGCCGCGCCGATTCCGGTTCAAGACCGACGGGCTGGACCGGATCAAGGCTGTGAAGATCGCTGGCGACGACGGGGAGACGCGCAGCCTGGACCCGGCTGATTTCCTCCTCGACGTCGGCTACAGCCAGTCGCATGGGCGGGGCACGTCCCCGGTAGAGACGCTACGGGCCCTCCTCCAGGAGGCCAGCGAGGCCGTGGAGTACCGGCGCTCCGTCATGCGGAAAGCTTCACACCACACAGGGTGGATCGGCCGGGAGGCAGCATGGTCCTCCCAGAAGGCCCGCACCAACTTCCTCCAGTCACTCCGTGCTTTCCAGGCGAAGGCTGAGCGCGAGGGCGGGACCATGCTCCTCGACGAGGGCATGGAGTGGCATGACCGTCAGTGGCAGCCGACCGACCTGTCCGACCTTGAGGCGCGTCGCCTCACGGACCAGGAGGTCGCCACCGCCTACCACATCGCCCCGGAAATCCTCGGTATCCGCGAGGGCAACTACTCCAACGTTGAGGCGTTCAGGCAGTCCCTGTACCGGGACAACCTGGGGCCGTACATCGAGGTATGGGAGCAGGCACTGGCACCGCTGGTAGAGCGGTTCGAGCCCAACGCCGGCGTGTACATCGAGGCGCACCTGGACGCGAAGCTCCGGGGCTCCTTCGAGGAGGCCGCGAAGGTCCTCCAGACGTCGACGGGCGCCCCGTGGCTGACCCGGAACGAGGCCCGAGCGAGGCAGAACCTACCCTCCGTCAAGGGCGGCGACGAGCTCATCACGCCGCTGAACGTGCTGGTAGGTGGGCAGGCTTCCCCGACGGACTCGGGCACGCAGAACGAGCGCGCCGCCGACGTCGTCTTGACGAAGGCGGGTGAGACGCCTCTGGTGAAGGCCGCTGACCTGGCCGGCGACTGGGGTGATCGGGCTGCCAGCGTGCTCAGGCGGTTCTTCGCCCGGCAGGGGCGGTCCGTGCTGTCCGCCGTCGGATCAAAAGCCGACTGGTGGGACAAGTCCCGGTGGGACCGGGAACTCGGCGATGACCTGTACGCGCTTGCCGCCGAGTGCGTCGAGCAGATGGGCCGCGACGCCGTCAAGCAGCTGGGCTTCGACCCGGACGAGGCGTGGGACCAGGGCCGGACCCTGAACTACCTGAAGGCCGTGACCGCGTCGCGCGCCCGGTGGATCAACGAGGCAACCCGGCGTCAGGTCGAGGCGGCGCTCGGGGGCGACACAGCGCAGGTGTTCGAGACGGCGAAGGAGCAGCGCTCCGGGGCCGCGGGGCACGCGTTCATCGCGGCAATGGCCGGTTTCGCGACCGTCGAGGCCGCCAAGCAGGCAGCGCCGGGCCGGTGCGTCAAGAAGTGGGTGACCTACGCGAAGAACCCGCGCCCATCGCACGTCGCGATGAATGGGGACATTGCGATGGCGCACCACCCCTTCAGCAACGGCATGCAGTGGCCAGGTGACCCGGCCGGCGGGGTCGACGAGGTCGCCGGCTGTACCTGCTCAGTCGACCTCTACTGGAGCGCCTCCTGACGGCGCACACAACTGAAAGGGGGCTCCAGGTGGAGTTCAAGACAGCCCTCCTGAAGGAGGACGACAGCAAGGCCGGAACGTTCGTCGGCTACGCCAGCACGTGGACGCGTGAACCCGACTCCTACGGCGACGTCGTCGCCAAGGGGGCGTTCAAGGACACGCTGGCTGACTGGGAGAAGCGTGGCGCGCCGATCCCCTGCCTGTGGGGCCACCGCATGGATGAGCCTGAGTGCTTCATCGGTGCGGTCACGGCAGCCGAGGAGGATGACCACGGGCTGAAGGTGTCCGTGACCCTGGACCTGGACAACCCGAAGGCGGTGCGGGTGCACCGGCTCATGAAGGCCAGCATGGTCACGCAGATGTCCTTCGCGTTCGACATCCTCGATTCGGGGACCGTGCAGGTCGAGGACGGTGTGAAGGCCCGCGAGCTGCGGAAGGTGACGCTCTACGAGGTTTCCGTGGTGCCTGTCGGCGCAAATCAGGACACGTCCATCGAGGACGTCAAGGGTGGTCCGGCGCTGACGGCCGCCCAGTGGGCTGCGATCACCCGGTGGGCGAAGGCTGCGGGCGATGAGGACGCCTCGACGTCGTCCGGTGACGACGAGAGTGCCGACGGCGGCCAGGACGACGAGTCCCCAGACTTCACCGCCGAGCAGATCAAGGCGCTGCGCGAGCTCGCTGACGAGTGGATCGCAGACCACGACGAAGACGACCCCCAGGAGGGGGAAGGCGACGGCAACAGCACGCCGGCCGAGGCTGCCCAGGAGGGTGGTAAGGCTGCACGACTGGAGGCCATCGCGCGACTAACCAATGAGATCAATGCCCTGATGGGGCAGGAAGGAGCCGGGGCATGAACGCTCTCGCTCGTGCGCGCGAGGCCGCCATGAAGGTAGCCATCGACGCTCAGAACACGGTGGAGTCCGCTGGTGCGGCCGTCACCGACGCCCAGATGAAGGCCTTCGAGGAGGCCATCAACGAGGTCAAGGCCATCGACGTCAAGGTCGCGAAGGCCAACGGCCTGGGGGACGCCCTGCGCGCGATTTCCCGCTCGCAGGAGGACTACGACGCGGGCGACGAGTCCGGGATGAAGGCCGCCGAGTTCCTCGGTGAGCGCTTCGTCAAGTCCGACGCCTACCGGAGCTTCCAGAAGGAGAACCCGACTGGGCTCGGTGAGGGCACTCCCCTATCGATGCCGAAGGTCAAGATCGGCGACCTGACAGAGTTCATCGCCAACCGCAAGGCTGACGGGAACGTGCTCGGCACGCCGGTCTCTCACCCGCAGACGCTGCGGCTCCCGACCGTCGACATGGTCGACCGCCGGCCGCTGACGCTGCTCGACCTGATCGGCAAGGGCCGTATGAACGGCAACTTCGACTACGTGCAGATCACGGCGGTCTCCAACAACGCCGCGATCGTCGCCGAGGCTACCTCCGCGACCGATGGTCTGAAGCCGACTTCCGACCTGACCACCAAGCTGGCGACCTGTAACGCCTACACGTTTGCCGACGGCTTCACCGTCACGAACCAGCTGCTCAGCGACGCCTCGGCATTCTCTTCCTACATGCAGACCTCCCTGGCCTACAACCTGGACTCCGTGAGCGAGGACAAGATTCTCAACGGGTCCGGCACCCAGGAGCCCATGGGCATCCTGAAGACCACGGGTGTCCAGCAGCAGACCTACACGGCCGCCGAGGGCGTCATGGACATCGTCAAGGCCGTCCGCCTCGCTAAGGCCAAGATCGCCCGGGTCGGTGGCGTCACCACCGCGATCCTCCTCAACCCGGAGGACCAGGCCGAGATCGACCTCATGCAGGACGCTGACAAGCGCTTCTACGGCAACGGCCCCTTCGGTATTGGTCCGTCCACCCTGTGGGGCGTACCGGTCGCGACCAGCGAGAAGATCACCAAGGGGCAGGCGCTCCTCGGCGATTTCAAGCAGGTCCAGCTGCTCGACCGCGAGGGCCTGTCCGTGACGGCCTTCAACCAGCACAAGGACTACGCGCAGCGCAACCTCGTGTACGTGCGCGCTGAGCTGCGTGCCGGTGTCGTCATCTGGCGCCCGAACCGGCTCGCCCTGGTGAAGACGGCATGAGCATGGACATCGACGACGGAATGGTAGTCATCGGCGGCATCCGCTACCGGGTAGAGGACGCAACCAGTCTCGGCCTTGTGCCGCCCCCTGGCAGGCATGTCGCCCCAGAGGAGCCGGAGGAGTCCGCCGAGGAGCCGGAGGCACCCGAGGAGAAGCAGGCCACACCCGACAACAAGGGGCGCGCCGCCGCCAACAAGTGAGTGGAAGGGGAGGTGAGAGAATCGTGAGTGAAGGACTCACCCCGATCGTCACACCCGAGCAGGTCGCTCAAGCATCCGGGGGAAAGATTTCGAGCCAGGACTCTCGCCTCCCCTCCCTCATCGCGGGGGCGACCGATGGCATCCGCCTCGCCTGCGGGTGGCACGTCACCCCCGTCATCACGGAGACGCTCACCCTCGACGGGACCGGCGGGCAGGTCATGCAGCTGCCCTCCGGGCTCGTCCGGGACGTCAAGGAGGTCAAGGTCGATGGTGTCGCCGTCGACGTCGACTGGTCCGCTGACGGGATGATCGAGGTCAGGCGGGGGCGTTTCCCGGCCCGGTTCCGGTCCGTGCAGGTGACGCTCACGCACGGGTACCCGGCGGCCCCCGTCGTCGCCGCAGTCCTCATCCAGGCGGTCCTAGGGGCTGCGGCGTCCCCCATGGGGGCGACACGCGAGCAGGCCGGCCAGGTGGCCGTCTCCTGGGCCAGGCAGGGCCTGACCCTGTCCCTGGATGACATGGCCCTCCTGAGGCCGTACACGCTCCAGTCCTGGGCCTGAAAGGACCACCGTGCTGCCGTCATTCGCGCACCAGAAGGTCACCATCCGCACCCCCGGCCAGACCCCCAAATGGGGTGGAACAGTCGAGGACTGGACACAGGTGACCGAGGAGACCGTCACCTGCATCTGGTACTCACTGTCCGGCGTCGAGACCGTCAATGGGCGAGACATCCAGGCCGGCGCCCGGACCGTGTTCCTCGAGCCAGGCACCCGCATCAACGCGTCCTGCCGGCTGCGGTTCCCCGACGGTGGTCGCGACTGGGAAATCATCGGCGAGCCCGGCCCCCAGGAGTCACCCCTAAGCGGGGCGTCAAACATCGAGGTCCTGTGCAAACGCTGGGAAGGAGACCAGTGATGGCGAAAGTCAAAGTCAAGGTCAACAGCAAGGGCGCGCAGGCGCTCCTGACGTCCCAGGCCGTCCAGGCGAACCTCAACACCCGCGCCGAGCGCATCCGGGACGCCGCCGGGCCCGGCTTCAAGGTGCGGGAACGCCCCCAGCGCGTGAAGCGCTACGGGGTGCAGGTCCGCACCGACAGCGACACCGGCCGGAAAGCGCAGGCCGACACCAACGCGCTCCTCCGCGCCCTCGACGCCGGCAGGTGACTCCCGGTGGCCGTGGACATCATCGACGCCCTCGTTACGCACCTGGCCCCCGTCGTCGGTGTGCCCGTCGTCGGGCAGGTCCCGAACCCGCGACCTGACGCCTGGGTGCTGCTAGAGCGCACAGGGGGCGTCGCCAGCCTCGCCGCCGACTTCCCCATGATCTCCGTTGACGTGTGGGGGCCGACGAAGGCCGGCGCGTCCGATATCGCGCACACCGTGTGGGACCAGCTCGTGCGGCGGCTACCGCCCGTCGTCGGCGGTATCCGCATCGTCCGTCGTATCGGTGTCTCTGGCCCTACCTACCAGCCGCAGGCCTCGTCCGGGGGCTACCGGTACCGGCTTGCCGTCCAGGTCAAGCACCAGATCATCAAGGAGACAACACCATGAGGATGAGAATCACGGCTCCTGCCCAGGTGGGTGGAGAGCCTGTGGAGATAGGCGACGTCGTCGACGTCAAGGAGCCGGGTGAGATCGCCCGGCTCCTTCATTTTGGGCAGGCAGTCGAGGAGCCGGAGCCCGACACCACCGACCACTACACGCCGGCGACCGATTGGGGCACCGGTGACTCTGAGGAGGAGACCCAGTGACCTACGCAAACGTGAACATCGACCAGGTGCTTCAGTTCGGTTCGGACGACGACGATGTGTCGTTCGCGCCGCTTGGGACCGCGCTGCCCACCGACTTGACCACCCTGGACCCGGCGTTCAAAGAGATCGGCCTCATCAACGAGGACGGTCTCCAGTTCTCCCCGTCCGACTCCGTGGACAAGCGCAAGGGTCACCAGGGTCACCGTGTCTACAAGACCGTCATGACCGAGTCCGACACCGCGTTCTCCTTCGTGGCCCTCCAGTCGAATCTCCAGACCCTGGGCCTGCAGTGGAAGGTCTTGGAGTCCAAGAAGACCGGGACGGTCTCGACGCACAAGCTCTCCAACGCTCGTGACGTCCTCGCTCAGGCGATCTGCATTCGGGCTCGTGCGAACGGGCACAAGTACCTGTGGGCCTGCAGCCGTTACGAGATTGGTGAGCGCAAGGAGTTCAAGCTCTCCGCGACTGAGGACACCGCCTACCAGATCGAGGGCACGTTCACGTCGGACGTCATCTTCATCACCGATGATCCGGCCTACGCGCCGGCCTAATCCGCTGGCCTATTTCTCCCGCCCCGGCGAGGTTTTGATGGTTTTCCCTCGCCGGGGTGGGGCACCCACCCAATGGACCATCGCTGAGACCTGAAAGGACCATCATGAGTAAGAAGAAGAACCGGAAGAGGAACGCGAAGCGCCCGCAGAGCGTGACCGTCTCCAGAGCAGCTGAGGCCGGGGCCGTCATCCCGCAGGACCACGCTGCGAAGGACGAGGCCACGGGCCAACTCCGGGAGGTCACCTACAAGGGCGTTACCTGGACGGTTGACCCCGCTGACCTCAACGACTACCTCATCGTCGAGGCAGCCAACGGCGGCAACTACACGCCGATGATGAAGGCGCTTATCCCGGATGAGACCGCCCGCGCTGCCGTCCTGGACAAGCTCACCGACGAGAAGGGCCGTGTCCCGATGGAGCGGGTCGTCAAGGCGGTTGAGGAGATCGGAGCCTTCCTCAAGGTGGGAAACTAATTGTCCTCCCCATGCTCCTCCGGGAGTATGGGGAGGCCATAGAAGCCGACCTTCTCCACTACTACGGGGTTGATTTGCTGGACCTGTGGCGCGGCGTGCTGACGCCGCGGCGGGTCCTGGTCCTCATCAAAGGCCTCCCGCCAGGGAGCGCGCTCCACCGGGCGCGCGGCGGGGACGCGTTCTGGTCGGACGAGGTCGCCGCGATCAAGGCCATGGGGCACCGCCTCGAGACGACCATCATCGCCGTCAATGGCGGTAACCGGTTCCCGAAGGCCCCCGAACCGCCCCCGGTCGGCTGGCAGATAGACGCGGCCCGCCGCGAAGCCAGATTCGCCGCAAAAGTCGCCCGCTTCAAGGCCCGAACCGCGGCCAGGCAGCAAGCCGAGGCTGCCCAGCAGGGGGCCGACACAACACCATAGAGAGGGGTCGGCCCGTGTCCGTCGAGCTCGCAACCGCCTACGTGCAGATCGTCCCTTCCCTGAAGGGCGTAGAGGACACGATCGCGAAGGCTATTGGCGGCTCTTCGAAGACGGACGCGGCCGGCGTCTCTCTCGGCACCCGCCTCGCGAAGGCGGTTAGCCGAGCCTTCTCGAATGCGGTGGGACTCGGTAAGTCGATCCGTGAGTCCGCGAAGGCGGCCGGTGAGACGCTCCAGATCATCAGCCTGTACGCGAAGGATGCCGTCAGGGAGACGCTTGCCGCCCTGGCCCCGCTCGGAGCCGTGATAGGGAAGGTCGCGCACGGGATCGCGACCCCATTCGTCTGGGCGTGGGACAAAGTGACGGGGGCCGCCTCGCGGGCGGTAGCTGCGGTTGCGTCCGCTGTAGCGTCCGTGGCCTCCAAGGTCGCCTCCGCGGTCAGCGGTGTCCTATCTAATTCCTGGCAGCATATCGTCGGGTGGGCGTCCAGCGTTGGGTCCGCTGTCGCGTCAGCAGGCTCCCGCATCTCCTCCGCCATCGTCTCGGGTCTGTCTCAGGCTGGACAGAAGGTAGGCGGCTGGGCATCCAGCTTGGGGGCAGCGGCCGCCAATGCGGCGTCATCGGCGGCCTCCAGGGTTGCCTCCGCGGTCGCTTCAGGACTGTCTCAGGCCGGCCAGAAGATCGACGCCTGGGCACCTGGCCTACGGGCCAGGATCGGGGCTGCGCTCGAGCCCGCCAGGGCAGCGACGATGAGATTCGTGGCAGGCCTGTCCATCGCCGCCGAGGGCGCCCTCCAATCGCTCTCAGCCAGGCTCCCCGCCGTCGGTAGCGCGATCGCCACTGTCATGGGGCGCGTCGGCACCACGATCACGTCCACGATGGGGCGAGCCGGCACCTATATCAGCGGCGCGGTACAGCGCATCGGGGCTGCCTGGGCGCCCGTCGGCGGTGTCATCGGTGAGGCCCTCCAGTCAGCCCTCAGCAAGGCTGTCTCCGGTGCTGGGAAGGTCGTCTCCGGAATCGGGTCGGTGATCTCATCGGCCGGGTCTGCGGCCGTCTCCGCGGCTCAGAGGATCGGCTCTGCCGTTGGAGGCGCCCTAGCCGACTCCATCAGCTTTGGAGTGAAGTCCGCTGGGGCTGCGCTGGCTGGGCTCTCCGTCGTCATTGGTGCGAACCTCGGTGGCGCGGTCCAGCGCGCTGACCAGCTCAACAATTTTCCCAAGGTGATGGCCAACATCGGGTTCTCTGCCGATGAGGCCAACGAGCAAATTCGCCGCATCGCGAGCTCTCTTGACGGGCTGCCGACGTCGACGGACGCGGTCGTGATGACCGCGAAAGGGCTCGCCCCGCTCACGGGGAGTCTTACTCAGGCGACGGACATCTCCCTCGCTCTGAATAACGCGCTGCTCGCTGGCGGCGGCGACGCCACCCTGGCAGCCAATGCCATGGAGCAGTACCGGCAAATGCTGTCCAACGGGACTGTGGACATGCAGGCGTGGCGATCCATGACGACAGCCATGCCCGGTCAGATGGACATGATCGCCAAAAGCCTTCTGGGTGCCACGGCGAACTCGAGCGAGCTCTACACGGCGCTGAAGAAGGGGTCCGTCTCCTTCGACCAGTTCAACGCTGCTCTTGTAGACCTGAACACGAACGGGATGGAGGGGTTTGCCTCTTTCGAGGAGCAAGCCCGTACGGCTACTGCCGGCATCGGAACGGCGTTCACGAATGCCGGGAACCGTGTCAAGAAGGCGCTGGCGTCGATCATCGAGGCGATCGGTGTCGACGCGATCTCAGAGAAGATCAACCAGGCGACGTCGGGTATCACCGGGTTTGGTGAGAAAATCGCGGCCGCGATCACGTCTCTCAAGGAGACGGGAGGCTTTGAGAGCATCTCGCATACGCTCGGCGGTCTGCTCCCGATCATCGGGGGACTGGCCGGGGCGCTCGGGCCCCTTCTGACACAGGTCCCGCTCATCGGCGGGGCGTTCTCAGGCCTGACGGGGCCGGTCGGTATCGTCATCGGCCTGTTCGCGTCGATGCTCACGCACAGCGAGACGCTGCGCACTGCCATCGGCGGGGTCTTCGAGCAGCTCAGTGCTGCGCTACAGACCAGCGCCGTCACTGGTGCGCTTCAGTCCCTCGGGACGACCCTGAGCGTCGTCGCGAGCATCCTGGGTGACGCTCTGGGGAACGCCCTGAACTTGGTCGCGCCAATCCTCGCGAACCTAGCGACGGCGATCATCCCGGTCCTAGCTAGCACCTTCGGGCAGCTCATGGAGGCCGCCGCACCGATCGTCGCCATCATCTTCCAGGCGCTCGCCGAGGTGATCGCGGCTCTGCTGCCTCCGCTGTCACAGATCGCCGGTGCGATCCTGCCAGCACTCGCTCAGATGTTCTCCATGGTGATGGCCGCGGCCGCGCCGCTGATCCAGCAGCTCGCAGGCATCCTGGTGCAGGCCCTGAATCTCATCATGCCGATACTGACGCAGCTCATCAGCGCGATCATGCCGGTAATCGTTGAGGTGATCGGGCAAATCCTGCCACCACTGCAGCAGGTCATCGCCGCGATCATGAATGTAGTGTCGGCGCTGCTGCCTCCATTGGTGAGCATCATCGGGGCCGTGATATCGGCACTCACGCCGATCATCGCGACCGTGCTCCCCGTGCTAGGGCAGCTGATTAGCGTCGTGATCGGGTTCATCGCGTCGTGGATCACCACGATGTCAACGCTTTTGGTGCCTGTTATCAATGTAGTTGCCAGTGTCATCAACGTGGCCGTCAGCGCCATCGGCGCGGTCTGGCTCTGGCTCTGGAACAACGTCATCGGTCCTGTAATCGGCTGGATTACCGACAAGATTCAGGGCTGGTCTGATTTCCTGACTGGCACAGTCAAGCCTGTCATCGACCAGATTGTGTCTGGTATTGGTGACTCGTTCACCAGCATGAAGGACAGCATTTCTGACGCCTTCAATAAGGTGAAGTCAGCGGCCGCTAAGCCTATCAATTTTGTCATCAATACCGTCTATACGAACGGTATTAAATGGCTCGTTGACAAGGTCATGGAGAAGCTCGGCCTTGAGCTTCGAATGCCAGCTATCAACCCTATCGCCGAGTACGCGACCGGTGGTGTCCTTCCTGGCTATACCCCAGGCAGGGACGTATATCGCTTTTTCTCCCCGGATGGTGGTGGCGCGCTCGCCCTATCTGGCGGTGAGTCGATCATGCGTCCCGAGTGGACGCGAGCCGTTGGCGGCCGTAGGGCTGTCGACGCGATGAATGACGCTGCACGGCACGGGCGACCAATCCCTGGTGGCGACGTCGGCTTCCAGCGATTCGCTGACGGCGGTATTTGGGGGAAGCTCAAGTCGGGGGCGAAGTCTGCGTGGGACTGGGTGTCGGATAAGGCCGAGAAGGCCGCCGATATCATCGCTGACCCGATCGGCGCGATCGAGAACCTCGTGAAGGTCCCGGTGGATGCGCTCATCAACTCCTACACAGGGAATGGTGGTGCCTTCTGGGAAGCCGGTAAGGCTATCCCCGGGAAAATCATCGCCGGGGTAAGTGATTGGGTGAAGGAGAAGTCGTCGACGTTGTCGGCGTCGGATCTGGTGTCTCAGGCGAGGCTCGCGATCGGCACCCCCTACGTGTGGGGTGGCGTGAACGTGCCGGGCGGCGTGGACTGCTCGGGACTGATCGTGTGGGCGCTGAGACAGATGGGGCACAACGTGCCCCGTCACACCGCGTCGTCGTTCCAGGCGGCATCGACACCGGGAAACCCGAATGTGCCGGGCACGCTCCTGTTCTGGGGCGGGTCCGTCGGCAGCGGAGGCGCCCACCACGTGGCCGTCGCGTCGGGCAACGGGATGATGGTTGAGGCACCGACATTCGGTATTCCTGTCCGGGAAATCCCGATCTATGGCGGCCCGTCCGCAGGTGTTTTCCGCTATGACGACGGCGGCCTGCTCCAGCCAGGCATGAACGTCGTGGAGAACAAAACGGGAGTGCCAGAGCCGGTATTTACCAGCGGCCAGTGGTCAAAGATCGATGAGCTGCTCACTCGAAGTAATCCTGGCCCACAGGTGCTCGAGGTGCGGGATGTCGACGGAATCCTGATCGGCCGCATGCAGGTGGAATCGTCCCGCGCGGTCGATCGTGTCGCGTCGGACCTGTCCGGCCGTCGCGTCCGCTAACCGGGCGGGGATCGCCACACCAGCGATCCCCGCCCCCTATTCCGAGAGGCGACTATGGGCTACACCAAAATCCGGACCAACCTCTGCGAAAACGGCTCTTTCACCAAGGACTTACACTGGTGGTGGGGTTGGAAATCAGAGCTGTCCATCGAGAACGGGCGGTTGAAAATCAAGGCCCTTGACGCCAAGGATTATGACAAAATGGCGCTCAGCGAGAAGGTCAATCTCGGTGGGCCCGCCGCGTCGGAGCAAAAATGGGTGTCGCTTGCCGCGGATTTTGACACATCCCCGATGGGCGTGACCCTACAGGATGTGGCCATGCTCGCAGTCCGCTTCTACACCGCGGGTGGGCGGACGGTCCGTTACGCGTCCATGCTGGGGAAAGTCACACCCGTCGGCAGGGCCGGGATTATTCTGCCCATTCCGGGCGACGCTACCGCGTTCGACGTCTATGTCGGCGTTAAATCCCATAACAACCCGGTCGGCACGATTTACGTCGACAACATACTCTGTTCCATGGGGGCGACGCGCGAAGACGTCGCCGACCTATCATATTTCGACGGCGACACCCCATCCTACGAGGAAGGACACTCCGGCGTAGGATGGACCTACGAATGGACCGGCGAGAAATACAAATCCCAATCTAGGGGGATTTATGGAGTCCTACCCGGCAAAGATATTGCCATCGAGGATATCAGCGCCCAGGAGGGGCACCCGGCGGTGTCCTTGGCCGTTCATGGCGACGGCGCGGGCTATTCGGTAACCAGGACCGTCCGGGGTTTCACGACCCTAATTCGCGGTGGTGCAAACGTCCGCATCTCCAATCTTGATTACGTCGAGGATCACGAAATCCCGATTGGCGTCGAGGTTACCTACACTCTGACGAATGAAATTGCGGAACAGTCTTTTTCCTCGACAATCCGCCTGGACTCGCCGTCGGCGTGGCTGTCCGACCCTCTGGACTGGACGTCCTCGATCGAGCTGGACATGGGCGACCAGCACCGTGAGGACATCCCCCTGCTGACGGCGGGCTCCCTGTCCGGCCACAAGTGGGGCGTGGGCGGGCGAACCATCTTGCCGCTGGGGGCGCGCCTGCCGGTCCAGCTCGGAGCCGCGCGGACCGCACCAGAGGGCCTAAAAGCCGTCATCACGACCTGGAACCAGGCGCAGGCTGACCGGGTCGCGGCCCTGGTGGAGCAAGCGGGCGTTCTCCTCTTGCGCGTCCCTTACGACCCGCAGCGGGCGACCCTGTGGGGCGGCTACCTGCCTGCCGACATGCAGGTCGAGTACGTCGCCGAGGGCATCACCCAGTGGGACCTGTCCGGGGGCGTGATCGCGTCCCCGGCACTGCCGGTCCTGGTCGTCAGAGCTACCTACGACCGCACCAAGGAACTCGCGAACGGGGCGACCTACGACGGCATCCGGTCCCGCCTGGGGACCAAGACCTACGCGGACATCAAGAGGCGCCCGCTTCAGATTGGAGGCTGACATGCTCCCAATGACTGACCCCGCCCGCCAGTCGATCACCGGCACCCGCTCCCGCGAGTCGGTCCAGGTGGACGCCTACCTGGGTGATGATCTCGTGCGGGCTGGCCTGCGCGTGGAGTCCTGGTCCCTGACCTGGGACGCGTCCCGCGCCGTCCAGTGCTCCGGCACCATCAAGGTCCTCGACGAAGATGGAACACTCCAGCCGTGGGTGCTAGGCGACACCCTCGGGCCGGGGGCGCGCCTACGCCTCACCTGGATCGCCGAGGACGGCTCCCGCATCCCCCGCGCCGTCGTGGTTATCACTAGGCCGGAGCCGGAGCAATTCTGGCAGCTCACCCGGGCGGGTGGCGTGGAGCGGTGGCTGCCGACCGGCGGCGTCGTCACCTGCGCCGTGGAGGACACGTCGATCCTCCTCCAGCGCGACAAGCTTCAGGCCAAGACTCCCGGGGATGAGCGCTCCGACGTCGTCAAGGAAGTGCGCCGCCTCCTGGCCGGGGTAGTCCCACTGGTGGACGACTCCAAGAACCTCACGTTGCCGAAGGTCGCGGCGGGGACGATCTTCGAACGGGAGCGCCTGGATGCGATCGATGACCTCCTGTCTCATGGGGGCCTGGCGCGCCGCACGGACGGTGAGGGCGTCATGCACATCCTCGACCCGCGGAAAGGTGCAGACGCGCCGCTCTGGAAGATTCAGGGCGGCGATTTCATGGCCGCCCTAGTGTCACTGTCCAGGTCTATGGACCTAGGGACTGTTTACAACAGCGTGGTGGCTACGTCGCAGGGAAGTCAGGCCGAGTTTGTCGGCCGCGCCTACCTCGACCGCGGCGTTTCACGATGGAATGGACCGTTAGGCAACAGCACCGAGTTCTATAGCAGCCCGCTGATCGACTCGACGACGGCGGCCGAGCGGGCCGCCGCCACCCGCCTCGCCAACCAGACCGGTCCCAAGGTAACGCGCCTCAAAATCCAGTGCCTCCCGCACCCGGGCCTCGAGCTCTACGACTGGGTGACGGTCGCGGTCCCCACCCGGTCAGGCAAGGCGATCGACGTCACTGGGCAGGTCATATCCCTGACACTCGGCGGAGATGCGATGGGTGGTGTCACCGCCTCCACCCTGGAGGTCGACGTCGACGCCAACGAGATGCGCAGCGTGATCCTCGGGGACAAGCAGTCATGAGCCTGGCCGAGCTGATTGCAGGTATCGGCCAACAGGGCGGCACCAGCCTCGTGACCGGCACCGTGGGGTGGTCCCAGGGGCGACCGGCGGTGACGATCGAGGGGGTGCAGGTCCCCGCGACCTGGCTCGACCCCGTCAGCGTCAACTACGGGGACCCCGTACTCGTGGCCCTCTGTCGGGGCGAGGCGGGCCAGTCGTCGGCCATCGTCCTGGGTCGAGTGACAGACACCCCCCGCCCGACGACCGGCACCGTCGTCTCTGTAGGCGGCGGCCAGGCCATCGTCCGCTCCGCTTTCGGCACCGTCAGCGCCACGCACTCGTGGAATCCGCCGTCGGTCGGACAGGTGGTGTCACTCATGTGGCAGGACGGACGCCCGACCACGGTCGGCCCCGTCACCTACAGTGCTCCGGACGCGCCGCCTGGGGCGCTCCCGTCGGCTCCGTCGCAGCAGCTCGGCCAGACCGATGGTACCGCTGTGATTCGGCCCGTGTTCAGCGCGTCGTGGTCGACGCGCCGTTCGGATGGGCGCCCGTGGACTGAGCGGATAGTCGCAGGCGGGCGATTCCAGTCCGTCGGCGCGTGGGGATACGGCGGACAGCTCGCGGCCCTGAAAGCGATTCCTGGCCTCCGCATCCTGGAAGCGTCCCTGCATTTCGGGGAGCGGACCGCCGACGGCGGGAACACAGCCGTCACCATCCAGGGCCGCTGCCACACGGCCGGGAGCCTGGGCCAGCAGCCGACGGCGACCGGGCCGTCACTCTCCGTAGCGCTCGCCAAGTGGTCGCCCGGCGGCCAGGACGTCACCCTCCCAGCGGATGTAGCCCAATGGCTCGTCACCAACGGAGGAGGCCTCATGTGGACCGGAGGAAATGTTGAGGGTGGTGTCACAGATATTGGTGCCGATCCGGATAGTGGTCGGATCACGATCGAATGGACCAACACCCCCGAGAAGAAATAGGAGGCCGTAATGGCTCGCACACTAA
>ERZ773054.1062-NODE-1062-length-18072-cov-9.544375_pt1 | contig 18072 bp, 14 predicted proteins | sample MGYA00580630_ERZ773054 | MGnify/ENA primary metagenome ERZ773054 (study PRJEB29015, sample SAMEA2737994) | human oral metagenome | biome: human oral; feature: human-associated habitat; material: dental | place: China | collected 2115 ... | reverse complement strand
CGCCGCCGCCGAAGCCCTGCTGCGGGCGGGCGCCAGGCAAGTCAGCGCCGCCGTGCTGGCCCGCACGCCGCCGCTTTGAGCGGGCTGCCCTTAAACCTTGCCGTGGTATTCAAACGTAATTCCAAACCATTTCACGAAAATACGGCCTGTTGAGCATCGCATTTCCGGCGGCCATTAAGTTTCCGGGCAAAGATCCGACCCGAAGGGATCGCAAGCAATAAAACCGTTTTGCAAAGGAACGGTCATGTGCGAGACAGTCTCTTCTTGTTTTCAACTTAAGCCTCCATCATGAAAAAGATTCTTCTGCTTGTCTGGCTGTTTCCCGCAATGGTTCAGGCGCAGGACGTGGCCTCATGAATACCGACCATAGCACTGCAAAGCATGAACGCATATACCGAAATGCCTGGCAACGAGGAGAATGAGTCTGCCGATGACGAGAAAAAATCTTCTGTAAACGCAGAAAATTAAACTTGGTCACGAAGATCAGCCGTCACGATATTTTGCTGGCGGAGCCACATCGCATCTCGAAATCGGTTTTTTTCCATCAAGTGATGTCCGGCTGGTTTCCAATGCCTCTCTGGAAGACATTAGCTTCAAAAATGGGCCTGCGTTGCAATATGAATGCTTGAATGCGCCGGGGCCGCTGAATCCAGTTGAATGAAAGCGCCCGCCAGCAAAACCGCTTTTCGTGCAATAATCGCGCCTTCCTTTGCGGCCCACCAGTTTGCCGCAGGACAGCAGTCTGCTGAGGCTGCGGGCTGATCAGGAATGGCCCGCCTTTGCCTATTTGACCAACCAACCGGCTCTCAACTGGCCTGCCGCGCTCGTCAATACACATGATGGCCCGGCAGATTGGGCTGGTTCGTGATGCGCCCTTTTCAAAAAAGCGGGGCGCTCCGCTTTCAGAATGAACTTTGAAGATCTGAAACTGGCGCCGGCCATTGTGCAGGCCGTGCAAGAACAGGGCTACACCGCCCCTACCCCCATTCAGGAACAAGCCATTCCCGCCGTGCTGGCGGGGCACGATTTGCTCGCTGGCGCGCAAACCGGCACGGGCAAAACCGCAGGCTTTACGCTGCCCATGCTGCATCGCCTGTCCGAATCGGCCACCGCGCCAGCCAAAGGCGCGCCCCGGCCCATCCGCGCCCTGGTGCTGGCCCCCACGCGGGAGCTGGCCGCGCAGGTTGAGGAATCCGTGCGTGCTTACGGCAAGCATCTCAAGCTCAAATCCGCCGTCATTTTTGGCGGCGTGGGCATGAACCCGCAGATCGAGCGCATCAAAAAAGGCATCGACATTCTCGTGGCCACGCCGGGCCGCCTGCTGGATCTGGCGGGGCAAGGACATGTCGATTTGTCTGCCGTTGAAATTCTGGTGCTGGACGAAGCCGACCGCATGCTGGACATGGGCTTCATCCACGACGTGAAAAAAGTCCTGGCCCTGCTGCCCGAGCAAAAACAGAGCTTGCTGTTTTCCGCCACCTTCAGCGATGACATCCGCGCCCTGGCGGCCAGCCTGCTCAAAAACCCGCTCAGCATCCAGGTCACCCCGCCCAACACCACGGTTGAACGCATCCGCCAGGTCATCTACCCCGTAGGCCGCGCACGCAAAAAAGAAGTGCTGGCCCACCTCATCAGCCAAAACGGCTGGAGCCAGGTGCTGGTATTCACCCGCACCAAATACGGCGCCAACCATGTGGCCGAATATCTGACGAAACACGGCATCAAGGCCATGGCCCTGCACGGCAACAAGAGTCAAAGCGCGCGCACCCAGGCGCTGGCCGATTTCAAAAGCGGCGAACTGCGCGCCCTGGTCGCCACCGACATTGCCGCGCGCGGCATTGATATTGACGAGCTGCCGCACGTCGTCAATTACGAAATCCCCAACGTGCCCGAAGACTACGTGCACCGCATTGGCCGCACGGGCCGCGCGGGCGCCAGCGGCGAAGCCGCCAGCCTGGTGTGCATGGACGAAGAAGGCTTCATGCACGAAATCGAGAAATTCACCCGCCAGCAGATTCCGGTGCAAATTCTCGAAGGCTTCGGCCCTGAAGAAGGCGAAAAAGCCGAACCCATTGCCATGGGCCGCCAAACCCTCTGGGGCGGCCTGGGCAAGCCCCCCGGCCGCGAAGTCATGCAAGCCGCCGCCCGCGCTGCGCGGCAAGAAATGATGCAGCGCATCCGTGACAACAAGGCCGCCCTGGCCCAGCGCAAATCTGCGGCCAAGCCGGCGCAATCCTTCGCTGCCAAAGCGGCCGAAGACGCCAGCCCAGCCGAGGGCGCGGAAAACTCCGGCGAACAGGCCGCAGCGCCAGCAGCCGCAGGCAAGCCTGCGCCTGGCAAAAGCCGCAACCGCTACCGCAACCGCCGCAGCGGCGAAAGCCGCAGCGCCCAGCCGCGCCCCAAGGCGGATCGCCCCGCGCGCGACAGCGACGATGACGACGACCGCCTGCCGCGCCACATCAACCCCCTTCAGACCAATCTGCACGGCCGCCGCAACAACAATGGCCCCAGCCACGGCGCGCCCGGCCAGCCCGACCCCATGCGCACCAGCATCGACATGATGAGCCGCAGCAAAAAGCGCCGCGACGGCGGCGACGGTTTCAAGGGCTACCGCTGATGATGGTCCATCAGGCCGCGCACTGAAAAACTGCTCAAAGGCCGTTCGTGAGCGCGAAAAAACGGCTCCGGGCAGTCTGCGGCCTTGCGACGTCTCGCCACTGCAATTGGGCCGCAAGGTCCGTCTGTGCTTTACGCCTTGCGGCCCCATCTTGATCTGGTCTTTTGCCCCTCAAAGCCAGACTCTGAACAGGTTCAAAAAAGACCCGGCCAGCCGGGTCTTTTTTGCGCCCTGAATCGCAACGCTGAAGCGGACGGCCTCACAAGACATCAGCGCGGGCGCCAGGCCGCAGTCTTGGCATGACCCAAGCGTGCCCAGTGGATGCGCAAGGCCAGAGGCACAAGACGGATTACATGAAATTATTTCGCTCTTTTATCCATAGCATGACGTCCTAGTGCAAACTGAGAGAAGCGGTATTCCTGCTCCCTTATTTTTGCTCCTGTTTTCGATATATCCAGCCCGTCCAAAAGTCTGCTGCGCAGGCGCGCAGAACCGGCTCATCGGCGGCCCGCGAGCAGGCCCTCAAGCGCCTGAGGCCTGGAACGCCTCGAAGCCAAATAGCGGCCCGTCTGAACAAGCCGCTGCAAGCGCCGCTTCAGTGATGCGTCGGCGCCAGCGAAGGCGCTGGCAGTGGCCAGAAGCACTCGAATGCGCCCGTTGTTCAAGAGCACAAGCGCACAATGCCCGCCGCACGCCACCGGTCGCGCGCGTCTGCCTCCGTTTTTTCCGTCTTCTTCCTTCACCGCTTGAAAGGCACGGCCATGCCCTCCATCCGCACCGCTTTCAATCACGCCTGCGGGCGCGTTCTGCCCGTGGACGACGCGCAAATCTATGTGGAAGAGGCAGGCCAGCCAGATGGCCCGCCTTTGCTCTGCCTGCATGGCGGCCTGGGTGACATGCGCGATCTCAACCCCGTGCTGCCCGCGCTGGCGCAGCGCTTGCACCTCATTGGCATGGACTTTCGCGGGCATGGCCGCTCCACGCTGGGCAGCCAGGCGCTCACGTATGCCCTGTATCAGTCGGACGTGATCGCCGTCATGCGGCAATTGGGCATTGCAGCGGCGCGCGTGCTGGGCTTTAGCGACGGCGGCATTGCGGGTTACCGGCTGGCGGCTGAAAACGGCCCGTTCCAAGTGCTGCAACTGGCCGCCATCGGCGCGCAATGGCGGCTGGCGGCGGATGACCCCGCGCTGCCCATGCTGCAAGGGCTGACGCAAGACGACTGGGCGGGCCTGTTTCCCAACGCCTTGCCTGACTACCAGGCTTGCAATCCGCAGCCTGATTTCGCCCGCCTGCTGCAAGCCGTCAAAACCTTGTGGACCAACGCGCAGCCCGGCAACTACCCCGGCGAAGCCGTGCGCGCCATCACTGCGCCCACCTTGCTGATACGGGGCGACGCAGACGAGCTGTGCAGCCTGCAAGAGCTGGCCGCCTTGCAGCAGCGCATCGCTGGCAGCGCCTTGCTCAATGCGCCTTTTGCCGGGCACGATGCCCAGCGCGACGCGCCCGCTCTCCTTGCGCCCGCGCTGGCCGCTTTTTTCGGCTGACGCTGCATCGCTGGCCTGGCCCGGCCGGGAGATTGCCGAAAATCGCCCGTTCGCCCCAGGCGCGCCCCAGTCGCGCCCCAGTCGCGCATTTCGCACTTCTTTGATTCCAGACACTTTCGCCATGAACCTCTGCGGCTTTCCCATCGGCCTTGACCGGCCCCTGTTTCTCATCGCCGGCCCCTGCGTGGTCGAATCCGAACAATTGCAAATCGACGTGGCCGGGCAGCTCAAGGAAATCACTTCGGCGCTGGGCATGCCCTTCATCTTCAAAAGCAGCTACGACAAGGCCAACCGCTCCAGCGGCAGCAGTTTTCGCGGCCCCGGCATGGAAAAGGGGCTGCACATCCTGGCCAAAGTCAAAAAAGAGGTGGGCGTGCCCGTGCTGACCGACGTGCACACCGAAGCCGAAATCCCCGCTGCCGCCGCCGTGGTCGATGTGCTGCAAACCCCGGCCTTTTTGTGCCGCCAGACCGATTTCATCCGCGCCGTGGCGCAAAGCGGCAAGCCGGTGAACATCAAAAAGGGCCAGTTCCTCGCGCCGCACGACATGAAAAACGTCATCGGCAAAGCCCGCGCCGCCGCGCGCGAGGCGGGCCTGCCCGAAGACCGCTTCATGGCCTGCGAGCGCGGCGCCTGCTTTGGCTACAACAACCTCGTTTCCGACATGCGCAGCCTGGCCATCATGCGCGAGACGGGCGCGCCCGTGGTGTTTGACGCCACGCACAGCGTGCAGCTGCCCGGCGGCCTGGGCGCCAGCAGCGGCGGCCAGCGCGAGATGGTGCCCGTGCTGGCCCGCGCGGCCGTGGCCGTGGGCGTGGCTGGCGTTTTCATGGAAACCCACCCCGATCCGCAAAACGCCCTCTCCGACGGCCCCAACGCCGTGCCGCTCAAGCACATGCGGGCGCTGCTGGAAACTTTGATGGCGCTGGACGCCGTGACCAAGAAAAACGGCTTTCTGGAAAACAGCTTTTCGGCCTGAGCGCCCGCCCCCCCGTCTGACTCAAGGAGATCTTTTCCCATGCCCTTTGGCTACATCATCGCCAACGTTCACACCACCCGTCCCGAGCAAATGGCCGAATACCGGCGCTGGAGCACTGAAGCCGTGGCCGCGCATGGCGGCGAATTCATCGTGCGCGGCGGCCAGCAGCAGGTGCTGGAAGGCGCAGCGCACGAGCGCACGGTGATCATCCGCTTTCCCAGCTACGCGGCGGCGCGCGCCTTTTACGACAGCGCCGAATACCGCAAGGCGCGCCAGGCGCGCGAAGGCGCGGGCGTGTTCAACATGATCTGCGTCGAGGGCCTGTAGAGATAAGGCGGGCAGCCCGCCTGCCCGTTTGCCGCCCCTGTTTTTTTGCTCCTGTTTCAATAGTTGCAGCGCCCGCCCAATGGGCGCTGAAGCCGTTTTCAGACCCTTTTATCCGCTCCCGTTTCAGGAGCAATCCTTCCACATTCATTCCCAACCATTTGCGAAAAGGAGAAACCTCATGAGCGCCATCGTCGATATCGTGGGCCGCGAAATTCTGGACAGCCGGGGCAACCCCACCGTTGAATGCGACGTGCTGCTGGAAAGCGGCGTGATGGGGCGCGCCGCCGTGCCCAGCGGCGCATCCACCGGCAGCCGCGAAGCCATCGAGCTGCGCGACGGCGACAAAAAACGCTACGGCGGCAAAGGCGTGCTGCGCGCCGTGGAGCACGTGAACACCGAAATCACCGAAGCCGTGATGGGGCTGGACGCCAGCGAGCAAGCCTTTCTGGACAAAACCCTGATCGAGCTGGACGGCACCGACAACAAAAACCGCCTGGGCGCCAATGCCACGCTGGCCGTGAGCATGGCCGTGGCGCGCGCCGCCGCAGAAGAAAGCGGCCTGCCGCTGTACCGCTACTTTGGCGGCATGAACGGCTGCCAGCTGCCGGTGCCCATGATGAACGTCATCAACGGCGGCGCGCACGCCAACAACAGCCTGGACTTGCAGGAATTCATGATCATCCCCGTGGGCGCGCCGTCTTTCCGCGAGGCGCTGCGCCAGGGCGCGGAAGTGTTTCACGCGCTCAAGAAAATCATCAACGACAAAGGCATGCCCACTGCCGTGGGCGACGAAGGCGGCTTTGCCCCCAACGTGCCCAGCCACGAAGCGGCCATCGAACTCATCCTGCAAGCCATCGACCAAGCGGGCTACACGGCCGGGCAAGACATCGTGCTGGGCCTGGACTGCGCCGCCAGCGAGTTCTACAAAGACGGCCAATACGTGCTGGCCGGCGAAGGCGGCCTTAAGCTCACCGCCAGCGCCTGGGCCGACATGCTGGCCGCCTGGGCCGACAAATACCCCATCATCAGCATCGAAGACGGCATGGCCGAAGGCGACTGGGACGGCTGGAAGCTGCTCACCGAACGGCTGGGCAAAAAAGTGCAGCTGGTGGGCGATGACCTGTTCGTGACCAACACGAAGATTCTGAAAGAAGGCATCGAGCGCGGCATTGCCAACTCCATCCTCATCAAAATCAACCAGATCGGCACGCTGACCGAAACCTTCCAGGCCATTGAAATGGCCAAGCGCGCGGGCTACACCGCCGTCATCAGCCACCGCAGCGGCGAAACGGAAGACAGCACCATTGCCGACATTGCCGTGGGCGCCAACGCCGGGCAAATCAAAACCGGCTCGCTCTCGCGCTCTGACCGCATGGCCAAATACAACCAGCTGCTGCGCATCGAAGAAGACCTGGGCGACACGGCGGTGTACCCGGGCCGCGACGCCTTCTACAACCTGCGCTGACGCGCTGCCGCGCGGGCCGGAAGAAGGCGCGGCGGCGTTCCAGAAACGATAGCATCCGCCCTTCTCCGCCCGCCCTTGCTGAACGCGCCCTGCCAGGCCTGCCATGACCCAACGCATCGTCGTCGCCATTCTTCTGCTGCTGCTCGCTGCGCTGCACGTGCAACTGCAAACCGGCCGTGGCAGCCTGCCTGAAGTGGCCGAACTGCGCCAACGCCTGCGCGAGCAAAAAGCCGCCAACGCGCAGGCCCAGCTGCAAATTGACCAGCTCGCTTCCGAAGTGGCCGACCTGCGCGACGGCCTGGATACCGTGGAAGAAAAGGCGCGCCACGATCTGAGCATGGTCAAGCCCAACGAAATCTTCGTGCAGTACGAAAAGCCCTGAAGAGCCTGTTCAGCGTCTGCCTGCATCAAAAACAGGAGCAAATTCAGGCCCGGAAAAATGGCTTTTGCGCATATTCCACTAGGACATCATGCATCGAAAAGAGGAGCGAAAATGAGCTGGCTCTGGCTCCTGAATCTGTTCGCGGCCAGGCCCTGAACAAACTCCGGATGCAACGAAAAAAGCCCGGAGCGCAGACGCAAAAGCCGGCGGCGCCGGGCACGGCTTCTTGGGCGGGCGCGCCTGCATCCTGGCAAGGCTCGATGTGACAATCCGCGCCCATGAATCTTTTGTTTGACGAAGCGGGCAAATTTCTTGCGGGCCGCATTCTTTCGGAGGCCGAGGCATCGGCGCAGGTGGAGCTGGACTCGGGCAAGCGGGTGAAAGTCAAGGCGGCCAATCAGCTTTTGCGTTTTGACAAACCCGCGCCCGCCGATTTGCTGGCGCAGGCGGGCGAAATGGCGGCGCAAGTGGAGCTGCCGCTGGCCTGGGAATTCGCACCGGAAGACGAATTCGGCTTTGCCGCGCTGGCGGCCGATTACTTTGGCGGCGCGCCCGGCGCGGCAGAGCAGGCGGCCATGCTGATGGCGCTGCATGGCGCGCCGCACTACTTTCGCCGCGCGGGCAAAGGGCGCTTTCGCAAGGCCGCCGCCGACATCGTTGCGCAGGCGCTGGCGGCCATCGAAAAGAAAAAGCAGATTGCCGCGCAAGTGAGCGCCTGGGCGGCCGAGCTGGCGGCCGGGCGCTGTCCGGCGGAAATCGAAGCGCAGCTCTACAAAATCTTGTTCAAGCCCGACAAAAACGCGCCCGAATACAAGGCCGTGGTGGAAGCGGCTCGCGCCACGCAACTGGCCCCGCTGGAGCTGCTGAAGAACGCGGGTGCCATCGCCTCGGCCTACCAGTTTCACTGGCAGCGCTTTTTGTTCGAGCACTTTCCCAAAGGCACGCAATTTCCGCCGCAGGCGCTGGCCGCTGCGCTGGCGCCCGCAGATGACTTGCCGCTGGCTGGCGTGCAGGCGTATTCCATTGACGACTCGCAAACCACCGAAATTGACGACGCGCTCTCCGTCGAAGGACTGGGCAGCGGGCAAGTCACGCTGGGCATCCACATTGCTGCGCCGGCGCTGGCCATTGCGCCCGGCGACGTGCTGGACGGCGTGGCGCACACGCGCCTTTCCACCGTTTACATGCCCGGCAACAAAATCACCATGCTGCCCGACAGCGTGGTCGCCGCCTGCACGCTGGACGCGGGCCAGGCCAGCCCGGCAGTGTCGCTCTACGTCACGCTGGACGAAGCCACGCTGGAAATCAAGCGCCACGAAACCCGGCTGGAGCGCGTGGCCGTGGCCGCCAATTTGCGGCATGACCGGCTGGACGGCCTGATCACCGAAGAATGGCTCACTGCTCCCGCCCAAACACAAGACGAACCACAGGACAAACAGCCGCCCGGGCTGCCCATGCCGCGCCAGACGCTGGCCTTCCTCTACCGCCTGGCGCTGCACCTGAAAGCCCAGCGCGAAGCCGTGCGCGGCAAGCCCGAAAACTTCAGCCGCCCCGACTACAGCTTTGCGCTGGAAAGCACAGACGGCACAGCCGCCCCTGCCCTGCCCACCGGCAGCGAGCGCGTGCGCATCACCCAGCGCCAGCGCGGCGCGCCGCTGGACTTGATCGTGGCCGAAGCCATGATCCTGGCCAACAGCACCTGGGGCCAGTGGCTGGCCAGCCTGGGCGTGCCCGCCATCTACCGCAGCCAGGCCAGCCTGGCGCCCGGCATCAAGGTGCGCATGGGCGTCAAGGCCCTGCCGCACGCGGGCATCGGCGTGCCCAGCTACGCGTGGAGCACCTCGCCGCTGCGCCGCTATGTGGACTTGGTGAACCAGTGGCAGCTCATCGCCTGCGCGCGCCACGGCGCCACCGCCGCGCTGGCCGCGCCTTTCAAACCCAAAGACGCGCAGCTGTTCGCCATCATCAGCGCCTTTGACGCCGCCTACACCGCCTACGCGCAAAACCAGGCCGCCATGGAGCGCTTCTGGACGCTGCAATACCTGCGCCAAAACGCCATCACCCACCTCACCGCCAGCGCCCTGCGCGAGCAAGCTGGCGGCGCGTGGCTGGTGCGCGCCGAAGAACTGCCGCTGACCCTGACCGTGATGGGCGCAAGCGGCATGGCGCGCGGCTCGCTCGTGCGTGTGAAGCTCGGCCACATTGACGACATTGCGCTGGACGTCAGCGGCAGCGTGACCGAAGTGCTCAGCGCATCGCCCGCCAGCGCCCCGCCGGAAGCCGAAGACGAGGCCGAAGAAGCCGGCGCCGGCCCCATCGCCATTGCCGTCGATCTGGCTGATGGCGCTGGCGATGGCGAACAAGCCCCGGGCGTGGCTGCGGCAGGCTAAAAAGGCCGGAAAGCAGCGCGGCGGCCGCCGGTAACAAATGGATAATCCCGCCCCGTGAATCTCGACCGTCTCAAATCCCTCTCCACGCTGCAATGGGCGCTGATCGTCTCGGTGCTCATCCATGCCAGCCTGCTCACCATCCGCTTCGTCAATCCTGAAGGCTTCCGGCGCGTGTTCGAGGATTTGCCGCTGGAGGTCATCCTCGTCAATGCCCGTGGCGACGAAGCGCCCGCCAAGGCCCAGGCCATTGCCCAGGCCAACCTGGCCGGCGGCGGCGACAGCCCCCTGCCCGACGTGCGCGCCACCACCCCCCTGCCCCCTGCCTTGCAGGCCATGCTGGGCGACGCCGCCACCGAAGAAGCCCAGCGCCAGATCGAATCCATGCGCGAGCAGCAAAACCGCCTGCTCGACCAGCTGCGAAAACAAGTGGCCGCGCTGCCCAAGCCTTCGCCCGACAAGCCAAAAAACGACCCCGACGTGATCGAGCAGGAAGAGCGCCGCAAGCACCTGTCGCAAATGCTGGCCGAAATCGAACGCGCGGTGAAAGAAGAAAACTCCCGCCCCAAAAAGCGCTTCATCAGCCCCGCCACGCGCGAAGAGATGTACGCCCTTTATTACGACACCGTGCGCCGCAAGATCGAAGCGCGCGGCACCAGCAACTTTCCCGAAATCAATGGCCGCAAGCTCTACGGCGAGCTGACCATGATGATCACCGTGAACCATGATGGCCGCGTGTTCGACACCGAAGTCGTCGAGTCTTCCGGCAGCCGCCACCTCGACCGCCTGGCCGAAGCCATCGCCCAGTCTTCCGGCCCCTTCGAGTCCTTCGGCCTGGCCATGCGCAACCGCGCCGACCAGCTCATCATGGTCTCGCGCTTTCGCTTCACGCGCGACGAACGCCTGCAAACACAGCTGCTGGGCAATTGACGGCCTGGCATGGCTGGTTTGCGAGCAGTCTGTCTTCCCCGCCTCATCGATCCGGACAGCGGCAGAAAATTAGCTCACCTATTAATAGCAAACTCTTCAAGTTTCACTAGGACCTCAACGTTTTTTCATGCTTTCAATCTGCTTTTTTTCTAATAGCAAGCAGCCGGCCAACTCCCCGCTCATGCCGCCGCCTGCCGCGAGGCGGCTAGAGCATTTCGCTATGCGGCGGTTTTAGAATCCGCTGCTTTCAAGCCCGCTTGGCTCCCCACATTCAACAAGGAACGGGAAAGGCACATCTGGTTATGACACCGCGAACCCGCCCGCACGCCATCTGCGCGGCCCTTGCATGCACGGGCCGCGAGAAACGCCGGTTCGCGCGCGCCTGAATCACTTGCCGAAACCCAAAAGCGCGGGCCTGCTGCCGCGCTTTTTTATTGCCCGAAAGAAAAGAGAACGCTCATGACCCACCCCGTCCGCATCACCCTTCCCGACGGCTCGCAACGCGAATATCCCGGCCCCGTCTCCGTGGCTGAAGTCGCCCAGTCCATAGGCCCCGGCCTGGCCCGCAACACGCTGGCAGGCCGCGTGGACGGCAAACTGGTGGACGCCTGCGACGTGATTGACCACGACGCCCGCCTGCAAATCATCACGCCCAAAGACAAAGACGGCGTGGACATCATCCGCCACTCCTGCGCGCACCTGGTCGGCCACGCCGTCAAGCAGCTTTATCCCACCGCCAAAATGGTGATCGGCCCGGTTATTGAAGAAGGCTTTTATTACGACATCGCCTACGAACGCCCATTCACGCCGGAAGACGTGGCCGCCATTGAAAAACGCATGAAAGAGCTGATTGCGCAGGATTACGACGTGATCAAGAAAATGACGCCGCGCGCGGAAGTCATTCGCGTTTTTCAGTCGCGCGGCGAAGATTACAAATTGCGCCTGATTGACGACATGCCCAATGAAAAGGCGATGGGCCTGTATTTTCATCAGGAATATGTGGACATGTGCCGCGGCCCGCACGTGCCCAATACCCGTTTTCTCAAGGCATTCAAATTAACCAAACTGGCAGGAGCCTACTGGCGCGGCGATGCCAAAAACGAACAATTGCAGCGCATTTACGGCACGGCCTGGGCCGATAAAAAAGGCCTCGACGCTTATATCAAGCGCATGGAAGAGGCCGAAAAGCGCGACCACCGCCGGCTGGGGCGCGAGCTGGATTTGTTCCATATCGACGAGCACTCGCCCGGCACCGTGTTCTGGCACCCCAAAGGCTGGATCATCTGGCAGGAAGTGGAGCAGTACATGCGCCGCGTTTACCGCGAAAACGGCTATCAGGAAGTCAAAGGCCCGCAAATCTTGGACAAATCGCTTTGGGAAAAAACAGGGCACTGGGACAAATACCGGGAAAACATGTTCACCACCGAAAGCGAAAAGCGCGACTACGCGCTCAAGCCCATGAACTGCCCCGGCCACATCCTGATTTTCAAACAGGGCGTGAAAAGCTACCGCGATTTGCCGCTGCGCTACGGCGAATTCGGCGCCTGCCACCGCAACGAGCCTTCCGGCGGCCTGCACGGCATCATGCGCGTGCGCGCTTTCACGCAGGATGACGGGCACATTTTCTGCTCCGAAGACCAGATTCAGTCTGAAGTAACGGCCTTCACCACGCTGCTGCAAAAGGTTTACAGGGATTTTGGTTTCGACCACATCATCTACAAGCTCTCCACCCGCCCCGAAAAACGCATCGGCAGCGACGAAAGCTGGGACAAGGCTGAAAACGCGCTGGCCGAAGGACTGCGCGCCTCAGGCTGCGAATTCACTTATCTGCCTGGCGAAGGCGCTTTTTACGGCCCGAAAATCGAATACACGCTCAAAGACGCCATTGGCCGCGAATGGCAATGCGGCACGATCCAGGTCGATCCCAACCTGCCGGAGCGGCTGGATGCCGAATATGTGGGCGAAGACGGCGCGCGCCACCGCCCCATCATGCTGCATCGCGCCATTGTGGGCAGTCTGGAGCGTTTCATCGGCATTCTCATTGAACAGCACGCAGGCGCCATGCCCGTCTGGCTGGCGCCGGTGCAAGTGGTCGTCACGGGCATTACCGACGCGCAAGCTGATTACGTGGAATATGTGGCCGCCGCGCTGCGTGAGCGCGGTATTCGGGTGCAAACCGATCTCCGCAACGAAAAAATCACCTATAAAATACGCGAGCATTCGCTGCAAAAACCGCCCTTTATCCTCGTCGTCGGCGACAAGGAAAAAGAGGCCAAAACCGTGGCGGTGCGCGGCAGGGGCAATGCCGATCTGGGCGTCATGCCGCTGCAAGCTTTTGCCAGCCGCGTATTGCAGGACATTGCAGCAAAAAGCTGAATGCCTGCGCGCCGCCGCTTTTCATTCCTTTCATTTCTGAGGTAATCGCCATAGCTACCAACTTTCGTGACCGCCGCCAGCGCGAAGAACGCGCCCACCGGCTCAACCGTGAAATTACCGCGCCCGAAGTGCGCCTGAACGGCCCTGACAACGAGTCCCTGGGCATCTTTCCCCTGCAGGAAGCGCTGCGCATGGCGGGCGAGATGGACGTGGACCTGGTTGAAATCGCCGCAGCGGCCAGCCCGCCGGTCTGCCGCCTGATCGACTACGGCAAGTTCAAGTACCAAGAACAAAAGCGCGCCGCCGAAGCCAAGGCCCGGCAGACGGTCATCGAAATCAAGGAAGTCAAATTCCGCCCCGGCACGGACGATGGCGACTACAACATCAAGCTGCGCAACATCCGCCGCTTCCTGGGCGATGGCGACAAAGTGAAAGTGACCCTGCGTTTTCGCGGCCGCGAAATCACGCACCAGGATCTGGGGCTTGATCTGCTCAACCGCATTCGTGAAGACTTGGCGGATGTCATCCAGGTCGAGCAATTTCCCAAGCTCGAAGGCCGGCAGATGATCATGATGCTCGCCCCCGCGCGCAAAAAAGCCGGCGGCGCAGCCAAGGCCGCCGAAGCGCCTGCGCCCGCCCCCGCTGAAACAGCGCAGAACTGAAAGCAATCGTAGATAATTGCAGGTTTTCCGGCGTTTGACCGCGCCGGAGGAAAGTGCAGCTTTCGCCTTGGGCCTGACGGCTTTGGGCGGCAGCCGCACACAAAAGTGGCTCGGGGCCATCAAGGGCGCGAAGGTCTTTGCGCACGCCTCACGAGCACAAGCCAAAAGGAGCATTTCAAATGCCCAAAATGAAAACCAAAAGCAGCGCGAAAAAGCGTTTTCGCGTTCGTCCCGGCGGTACCGTCAAACGCGGCCAGGCCTTCAAGCGCCACATCCTGACCAAGAAGACCACCAAGAACAAGCGGCAACTGCGCGGCGCAGTCAATGTGCATGAGGCCGATCTCGGCCAGATCGCGCAAATGCTGCCCAAATGCGGCCTGTAATCACTGACGAACAAGGAGAAAACGAATGCCTCGCGTCAAACGTGGTGTGACGGCTCGCGCCCGTCATAAAAAAGTTCTTGCCCTGGCCAAGGGATACCGTGGCCGCCGTGGCAACGTCTATCGCATCGCCAAACAGGCGGTGATGAAGGCTGGCCAGTACGCCTACCGTGACCGCCGCAACAAAAAGCGCGTGTTCCGCCGTTTGTGGATTGCCCGCATCAACGCCGCCACACGCGCGCTGGGCCTGACCTACAGCCAGTTCATCAACGGGCTGAACAAGGCCGGGCTGGGTCTGGATCGCAAGGTGCTGTCCGACATCGCCATTCACGACGAAGCGGCTTTTGCCCGCATCGTGGAGCAAGTCAAGGCCAAGCTGGCCGCCTGAAGCCTCGCGCACCAGGCCCCAGCGGCCTTTGCGCCACATGGCGTTTCAGGGATTGGGGGCCGTACGGCGCCCAATCCCTTTTTCATTTTTCCCTTCCCACTGCCCTGCCCATGAACGCCCTGCCTGCCAGCAGCGAACTTGATGCCCTGGTGTCCGCTGCCACCGCCGCCTTTGCCCAAGCCCCCTCTCCGGCTGACCTGGAAAACGCCAAGGCGCAATTTCTGGGCAAGGCGGGCCGCGTCACCGCGCTGATGAAAGAGCTGGCCCAGCTCCCGCCTGAAGAAAAGAAAACGCGCGGCGCTGCCATTAACCAGGCCAAGCAGGCCATTGAAGCCGCGCTCACTGCGCGCCGCCAGGCATTGCAGGAAGCCGAGCTGCAACAGCACTTGCAGGCCGAGGCGCTGGATGTCACCCTGCCGGGCCGCCAACGCGGCGCAGGCGGCCTGCACCCCGTTTCCCTCGCGTGGGAACGCATCGAGCAAATCTTCAGCAGCATGGGCTTCGATGTTGCCGACGGCCCCGAAATCGAAAACGATTGGTTCAACTTCACCGCGCTGGGCAACCCGCCCAACCACCCCGCCCGCTCCATGCAGGACACCTTCTATGTGGACATGAATGGCGAAGACGGCCAGCCCTACTGCCTGCGCACGCACACCAGCCCCATGCAGATTCGCTACGCATCGGCCGCTGCGCAGCGCCATGCTGCTGATCTGGCTGCAGGCCGCGTGCGTGAAATCCGCGTCATCGCCCCTGGCCGCACCTACCGCGTGGACAGCGACGCCACCCACTCCCCCATGTTTCACCAGGTCGAAGGCCTGTGGCTGGGCGAAAACGTCAGCTTCAAAGACCTGAAGGCCGTGTATCTGGATTTTTGCCGCGCCTTTTTTGAAACCGACCAGCTCGCCCTGCGCTTTCGCCCCAGCTATTTCCCCTTCACCGAACCCAGCGCCGAGATTGACATTCAATTTGCCGATGGCCCGCTGGCTGGCAAATGGCTGGAAGTTTCCGGCTCCGGCCAGGTGCATCCGCAAGTGGTGAAAAACATGGGGCTGGACCCTGAAACCCACATTGGCTTTGCCTTCGGCTCCGGCATTGACCGCCTGGCCATGCTGCGTTACGGCGTGAGTGATTTGCGCCAGTTTTTTGAAGGCGACGTGCGCTTTTTGAGGCAATTTGCCTGATGAATTGAATCGCCACCGCGAAAATTCTGCGATGTTCAAGCGATTTTTCCTCTCGTGCCTGCTGTTTCTCGCCTGCGCCAGCGTTTCGGCAAGCGAAGCGCCATCGCCTGCCGACCATTCCGATATCCAGTTTTCAGACATCGATTACAGCTACCACCCAGACTCGGAAGGAGAAAGCTGCTGCGGCACGCTCACCGTCTTGGGCAAAGCCACCAATACAGGCCGCCGGAAACTGGACCACGCGGTTTTTGAAGCCCGCTTTTTTGACGCCAGCGGCAAGCTGATTGACGCTTTCAATGATTCGACTTTCAGCCTCGGCCTTTTGCCGGGCCAGGAAATCATGGTGCGCATCAGCGATCAGGCGCGCTATGCCCCTGACCGTTACGCAAGCGCCCAGATTCGTCTGGCTTCAGGCGAATTTGAAAATGTGGAGCCGCCATCCGATTCAACCCGCCATTCAGGCATTCCGGCCATATTGATCCAGCTTTTCATGTCCTGGGGGCCGATACTGATGTTGATTGGCGTATGGCTATGGCTGATCAAACGATCCAATGCCTCCAATTATCAGAATCGGCTGATTGATCTGATGAAAGAGCAAAACCAAACGCTGGAGCGGCAGGCCGCCGCCATTGAAAAAATCGCGCAAATGCAAGAAACACAAAACCTGCGCCATTGAAATATCCGACATTGAGGCCCCGAAAATGCAATTCCCCGAATCCTGGCTGCGCGAGTTCTGCAACCCGCCGCTGAATACCGAGCAACTGGCTGACACCCTGACGATGGGCGGCTTTGAGGTGGAAGAAACCCGCCCGGCTGCGCCGCCGTTCAGCCAGATCGTGGTGGCCGAAATCCAATCGGCGCAGCAGCACCCCAATGCCGACCGTCTGCGCGTGTGCCAGGTGAATGCGGGCGGCCAGCCGCTGCAAATCGTGTGCGGCGCGCCCAACGCGCGGGCGGGCATCAAAGTGCCGTGCGCGCTGGTGGGCGCCGAGCTGCCGCCGGGCGAAGATGGCAAGCCCTTTCGCATCAAGCTGGGCAAGCTGCGCGGCGTTGAAAGCCACGGCATGCTGTGCTCCGCCAGCGAGCTGGGCATTTCGCAGGAAGGCGCGGGCCTGCTGGAGCTGCCCGCCGACGCGCCCGTGGGCCAGAGCCTGCGCGACTACCTCCGGCTGGATGACACGCTGCTCACCCTCAAGCTCACGCCCAATCTGGGCCATGCGCTGAGCGTGCATGGCATGGCGCGCGAGCTGGCCGCGCTGGCCGATGCGCCGCTCAAAAGCTGGAGCGAGGGCCTGGCCGCCGTGCCCGCCACGGTGGACGACGCGCTGCCCGTCACCATCGAAGCGCCTGATTTGTGCGGCCGCTTTTCAGGCCGCGTCATACGCGGGCTGAACACGCAGGCCGCCACGCCCGCGTGGATGGTCGAGCGCCTGGCCCGCTGCGGGCAGCGCAGCGTCTCGGCGCTGGTCGATATTTCCAACTACGTGATGTTTGAAACCGGCCAGCCCTCGCACATTTTTGACCTCGCCCAAATTCACGGCGGCCTGCACGTGCGCTGGGGCCGCGCGGGCGAATCGCTCAAGCTGCTCAATGGCGCCACCGTGGCGCTGGACGAAACCGTGGGCGTCGTGGCCGACGAACGCCAGGTCCAGTCGCTGGCCGGCATCATGGGCGGCGAAGCCACTGCCGTTTCTGGCAGCACGCAAGACGTGTATGTGGAAGCCGCCTTCTGGTGGCCCGATGCCATTGCGGGCCGTTCGCGCCGCTTCAACTTCGCCACCGACGCAGGCCACCGCTTCGAGCGCGGCGTCGATCCCGCGCAAACCACGCGCGTCATCGAGCGCATCACCCGCCTCATTCTGGACATCTGCGGCACGCCGCAAACGCAAGCAGGCCCCGTCACCGACCAGCAGGCCAGCCTGCCGCAGCCCGCCCCCATCACCTTGCGCGTGGCGCGCGCGGCCAAAGTCATCGGCGTGCCGCTCACGCAAGCGCAGTGCGCCAGCATCTTCCGCCGCCTGGGCATGGCCTTCACGGAAGGCGAAGGCCAAATCATCGTCACCCCGCCCAGCTGGCGCTTTGACTTGCGCATCGAGGCCGACCTCATCGAAGAAATCGCCCGCCTGACTGGCTACAACACCCTGCCTGACACGCCGCCCGTTGCGCCCATCCGCTCCAGCGCGCGCGCCGAAACGCGCCGCAGCCCTTTCGCCCTGCGCCATCAGCTGGCCAGGCTGGGCTATCTGGAAACCATCAACTACAGCTTTGTGCAAGAAAGCTGGGAGCGCGATCTGGCAGGCAACGCCGACCCCATCCGCCTGCTCAACCCCATTGCCAGCCAGATGAGCGTCATGCGCTCCAGCCTCATCGGCTCGCTGCTGCAAGCGCTCAAATACAACGCCGACCGCCGCGCCGAGCGCGTGCGCGTGTTTGAAATAGGCCGCGTCTTCA